>Ga0041062_1000062_pt1 | contig 9721 bp, 7 predicted proteins | sample AraCvinosormetaG_2_FD_53325 | JGI IMG/M metagenome (GOLD analysis project Ga0041062, IMG submission 53325) | Arabidopsis roots microbial communities from Chapel Hill, North Carolina, USA - Cvi Cl nosort | ecosystem: Host-associated > Plants > Roots > Unclassified | place: USA: Chapel Hill, North... | reverse complement strand
ATATATATATATATAAGAGAAAGCGAGAGGCGGGAGAGGAGAAGTTAAAAAACCTGCAATCGCGGCACCTACAACGTCATTTTTGGAGTCACCAACGTTGACGACAAGCCTTGTCTCAAACTGGGGACGGGAAGAGTAGAAATCAGCAATAGACATGTTGATGCAGAGCATGACAACTTCCGAGTGTGAAGTACCGACATCTGTTACAACACCGACATCGACTAGGGTTTTGCCGTTGTTTTGTCCTCTGTTGAATTCCAAGCAGAAGAAGAAGAAGACGAGCAAGATGCAGAAGAAAAGCTTGTCGGTTTTCATTTGGAGATTTTTCTTTCTTCTTTTAGGTGATAAGTGATAGATGATAATGCACATATATATATAGCAAAGTTGTAGATAGTTGTTGAATTTTTTAATATCCCATCCCAATAAGCAATGAAACATTGTGAAGATAAGAAGCAAATACGATTTCAAAGTTCGCGGCAATGTTTAATACATATATTTCTGTATTTAGAAGTTTTCGTGTGTATGTAGTTTGATCAAAAATAAAGAAGGTTTCGTGTTTTGTAGGAAAGGACTTAGCATATATATATATATTGCAAGAAAATAATACACTTGACACAAAAAAGTAAACATAAAATACAGTATTGCTTGATTGAAAGTAACATAAAAATAAACTTTATTATCTTTATATATATAATTTACTTGTAATTTTCTTATTGCAACTATAGTTTACTTGTATTGTGTTATCTAAAATGATGACATTTTCATTTCTATGCAAGTTGAGCAATAAATTATTATTCAGTGGTAGAGTTATCTTAGAACTTAGAAGTAATCCAAAGACTGGGCAATTAATAAATTTAACATGAAAATAACCATGGTAAAACACAATCAGGAGTGTTATAAAACGTTGACTGATTTAGTAACCAAAACGAAGTAAGAAATCTTCTGACTTTGATTGATCTCAGAAACAGAGGAAAAAAAACATGTAAACAGCTTTTACAGTTCGACACCGAGTCACTTTGTGAAATCAAACTCAGTATAGTCACTATCTGATATCATAGTCTAGACAACGCTTTTCGTGTTGATTTGATCTTCTATGCCTCTTCCTCAATACACAAGGATTAAAGAGAATATCAATGACCATGTCAAAACCCTCGTCTTCAGAGTTCAAGTCAACTCTTAGAATTTTATTAATCTATTGTATATTTGTATGTTATTGAAAAAACTGTTCGAAGATAAGGGTTATATTGCGTCTTATTTTTAACTTTTGCAAAACTAATATGTATTTTCTGAAACTAAAGGTTAAAGTGGTAAAAGAAGACAATTTGTTTTTGCAGAAAAGTATTTAAACCAAAACAAATAGTTTTTTCTGATTTTTTTTTATTGTGATAGTTGACATCTAACTCAGCACAAATGAGTTCAAGACATGTGGCATCCGACTCAATGGAAATTCCACACGTGTCATCCTACTCAACATAAACGAACATGTTGACTAACATTGTTTTGATCAATGTTGATTCCGGCTAAACCTTGGAAATTTATGGAAATTATTTAAGAATTTGGTCGTTGTATAAAAACGCACCGCATATTTTATTGAGGTTAATATTTTTTGTACTCTATATCCAAGATAAGTCAATATGCTTACTATAAATCTTTTGAAAATGCGAGAAATCCTAACCCTAGAACTGTCTTGGGGAACAAGTAACATCATCAACCTCCTGATATATAAGAATGTGGATAGTCCTTACATGAAAATTGTTGCTTTCATCGTCTTAGAAAAATTGATTTTAAAAATAACTAAATAAACTACATTAGTTTTTGAACAAATGAAAAAAAAAACACTACAGTAGTTTTGTTTGATAAAAACACACGCCTTTTTGTTAGTTAAATTAAAGAGTCTTGAGACATTCAAACATTATAGCTGTTCCCTTGAGTCTTGATGAATATCATCAGCGGGTGGGTTTACAACATCTTCAACAGGCGCTTCTTCGTTCAACAAACACGGACATTTCTCCACGTTGTTGATGTATGAAATTTCATCTGGTTTATGAAACTCTTGCCATAGACTATTATCCTGATTAGCCTTAACAAAGAAGAAAGTGAATTTTCCAAGGGTGAAAACACACATTAGGAAAGCAATGAGAAACAAAACCCAGAAACTGTCTACACCGAGCTGCCTCGATGAAATAGATGGATTTGGATCTGCGGTTGTGACTGGATTCGGACATGTTTCGTCTTTCTTTCTGAACCACGCGAGCTCAAGCTCCTTCCCTTTGGATGATTCTGCCACTTTTAGGATAGCCCTTGATACATCAGCAACCAGAGGTGATCCAATAGGAAACACCTGTGGAAAGGGACTGATGTTATGATCTTAGCATTTAGTTTAGAAACTGTAAAAATGGTTTTTGTTATGAAAACTCACGAAGCCGAATCCATCAACGCTAAAGGGTTCTTCAACCATTTGATAAGCGTTGCAATATTGTCCAAGAAAGAGCCTCATGTAGGGTACTTCCAAGAAAGCCGCAGCGATACCCCCTTTTTCAGGTCCTTTTCTTAGAAGCTTATCGCAGTCTTCCGCGCTATCAAATGGTATAAGGCTGGATCGAGTGAAACCCGATTCTTTAAGTTTTCCAAAGATGAATGATGTCCTTGGATACCCCACATTTTCTCCTTTTTCAAGCAAACTTCTCATGCTGGTTATGGTTGGATCAAGTTGTCGTGAAGTCAAAAGGGATGCCAAGCTGGCCGTGTAACTTTGAGTCAACAAGAGCACGATGAAGTACCATGTTATAACTAAAAGCCTTGCTCCAAAGCTAAACACTCTTTCTCCTACAAACCGCAACTCGAGAGAGTAAGCATTAAGGAAACTAAATATATAACAATCACTATATGTTGAGATATGTAGGATGGGAGATTGAAATTTACTTGGAGCAAAAACCATGGTAGAGAAAGCAAACCAGAAGATTGTGCTAGCTTGGAACTCAGGTGGTCCGCGGAAGTCTGGGTTAACCCTATGTTCAACAACCCAAACAGTAAATCCAATGAGGAAGAAGAAGAAAAATGAAGTCATCCATAGTTTCCATGTTAAAGGCTTCAAGAAACTGATACTGTCTCTTTTCACTTGGTCTTCTACGGGGACTATCAATCCCACACCTGATTTAATGAATGGAAATGTGAAGTCCACATAAGAGGACCTGTTTGCCAGTATTGTCGTATCTCCCACAACCGCGTCATATTTCTGCGATAGAGACAAAGAAAAACATATTTAATTAGTACTCTCTAAGATGATCTTCTTAATGGTATAGTGTGTTACTCACCCCGAGGTAAACTTGGTATACTAGAGCGTTGTAATCTCCAGCTGGTTTACCATCGGGATTTTCAAAAGGAATGAAATCGTAGGAGATGTCATAAGGCATTGCTCGAATCACAGCCTCGAAAAAATCTATGCAGAAACCTGTAACTACTGGTGAATTGGTGATAGAATCCCTTGTGANTTTCACAAGATCGGTGTAACCTTTTCTCTTTGGAACTCCAATGCGCAACCTCATCCCGTTCGTTGGGATCTCCCATCCTTTGGGAACAGAGTTAGCCTCTCCAGGCCATATTATTTGTTTAAGATGATCTTGCCAAGTGGATAAAGTAGCTATGTTGCGTTGTTCTTGGTCAAGTTTCTTCACAAGACCATTTTCTTCTGTCCAGAAGCCAATTGACCTTTCTCTTGTCCCGATCACATTAACAATCTCAAACACGGATGGTTGTAGTTGCCTGTTGACAAAACGAAAATCTCCAGCAAGTCCTTTGAACTGAATTGTTGAGAGTGTCTCGAGAAGCTTTGGACCGTATTGAGATAAACCAAGAACTTCAAGTTCAGAAACATTCCTTCCAAGATCCACATTACTGAAAGTCATGTTATCTATTCCAGCTTCTTCGACGGCCATCGCTAGTGCGGTGGTTGCATCATAAGCCCACAATCCATAGACACTTAACTCTATCTGCGGGAAGCTCTTCCTCCATCGAGACCTAAACTTGTCCAGCTCTTTGGATTTCTGAACATATGTTTTAACACCAAGTACGCCCTCCATAGCCTCAACATTCGTCTCATTCATCCAAGTTAAGGCATCGGTTACACTATTGGTAAGGATCCAGACATATCCTGGTTTCATTAAACCAATCTCCCTAGCGTTAATAAAGACTCTTGAGGCAAGAGAAGAGTACATGTGGACAATAAAGACTCTGGTGGACATGGTCATCATCTTAAGAAGCTCCAATGAGATTTCTTGATCCGTGGCATTGAGAGCGATAACAGATCTATACGGTATTCGAACATTAATCTCTTGTAATGCATCGGTGAGACGAGGCATTATACCTTCTCCAAACGTGTTGTCTACGTAAACAGGTACGACTTCTCTCCAGCCAAACAACTTGATAATAGCTTTTAAGGCGTTTACTTGAGAGGAGTCCTCGAATGTAGCACGAAGGAAATATGGACTGCGAAGAGAAGTAAGAAACGGGCTTGTTGCAGAGTAGGAGATAATCGGAACTTGTGATTTTTGGCCAATCTCAACCAAAAAATGAGCTTGCATTGAAGTCCATGGTCCCAAAATCGCTTTCACTTTATTGTTCTTTATCAGCTCAATAGCTTGTGACAAAAGTCAAAACCAAGAAAATTTGGTGTCATGAAAATTAAATGCCAAATGTATAAGTTTTCTTTTCAATGCAATTTTTGACGTTGAGAAGAGAAAGTACCTGCAGATGCAGCACCGATGACGTCGTCTTTGGAGTCGCCAACGTTGACGACAAGCCTTGTCTGGAATTGGGGACGAGAAGAGTAGAAATCGGCTAGAGACATGTTGATGCAGAGCATGGTAACGTCCGAGTATGAGGTTCCAACATCTGTTACAACACCCACATTGACTTTGGTTCTTTCGTTGTGCTGTCCTCTGCCGAATTCGATCTTAAAGGAGAAGAATAAAAAGAGCAAGATGAAGAAGAAAACTTTCTTGTTTCTCATTTTGGGGTTTCTCTTAAGTGCAAAATGTGTTTCCAGATGATTTTGGATCTATATGGTTAAGTTTTGATCAGATGCTGAGTTTTTTTAAATTCATATTCGTCATCTTTAGACCATACTCGAAAATAGCATCAAATACAAATTCAAAGTTTGTGGCCATTTCTTTATAATCAAATTATTCCTATATTGTACGTCTTGTTTGGTAAGAGACAACTAAGCTTTCGATATTGTGTTAAAATAAATTTCTGTATATATTCGACAAAGAATTAAATTTAATGTTGAAGTCAAATATATTAATATTCTGTGCACTACTTGATTAAAAAGTAACAACGAAACAAACGTCGTGCATGATCACATAGTTTACGTGTATTGAAAGAAAATAAGTATGACATCTTAATTGTCAAGCCAAACCCGTTCCGGCATGAAAAGAAAATTTAAAATTCTAGCTTTTTTTTGATAAAAAACACTTAATGATAATCTTGAGAGATTCAAACATAATGGTTGGTTACTTGTGCCTCAACCGTCAGCTGTTTGATTTGTTTCTTGAGTGGTGTTCTCAGGCATGAGTTGGCATGTAGAACATGGACATTTCTCGACATTTTTGATGTACGAATCATTGTCTGGTTTCATATACTCTTTCCAATAGCCATCAACAGGATTAGGCTTCTTTAGGAAAAAGAATGTGGATTTGCCAAGGGTTAGAACACATATAACAAAAGCAACAAGAAAAAGAAGCCAAAAACTATCTACGCCGAGCTGCCTAGATGAAGTAGACGGATTTGGATCGGGATTGGTGACGGGGTCTGGACAACTTTCTTCTTTCTGCTTGAACCATGAACTTTCAAGCTCCATTGCTTTTGGTGACTCTGCTACTTTTAAGATGGCCCTTGAAACATCACTACATCAGCGACCAAAGGTGATCCAATTGGAAAAACCTACAAAAAATGTGAATTATATATATTCTCACCATATAATGTAACTGTCATAGAAATTTTATTTTGTTATGGAAACTTACAAAGCCGAATCCATCAACGTTGAATGGTTCTTCAACCATTTTATAAGTGTTGCAATATTTTCCAAGAAAGAGTCTCAAATATGGAATTTTGGCCAATCTCGATCAAGAAATGAGCTTGCATAGATGTCCATGGCCCCAATATCGCTTTCACTTGCTTATCCTTTATCAGTTCAAGAGCTATGATATTGTCAAAAAAAAAAAAATCAAGTAGAGTATATATTTTCTTAAGAGCTGTGATATTGTCAACATTTCTTAAGAAACATTTATAAACCTAGGAGGATGTAATGAGAAAAAAAAAAGATTTACGAAAACTCTATGTTTTAATTGTTTGTAAAATTTTGCCGACAAAAACGTTTGCCGATGTAATAAAAACGTTTGTGTGCCGACAAAGAAAAAAAAAAAACGTTTGCGTAATAATTGAAAAAATGTTGGTCGATCAAATGGTTAAAGACGCCTCTAATGGTCACGTTCACTTATATGAGTCCTGCGTTTTGCAAATAATTTAATTATTTTCACACAAAAACAAAACGACGTCTTTTTGAGCTCATCAAACATGTTTTAGTTGACTCAACGATCCATTAGTTACGATTTTGAAATTAGCACCAAATATTAAGTTTAGATATGTAATTTCAAATTTTTTTATAGTTCAGGTTAGAATTTATCCCTCGGTTTTGTTCAGGTTGAAAAATACATTCAGCATATATTACGGGTATAAAAGTACAATTTTCCCCACATGTAAGAGCCCACAGCCTTAGGTTTACTGTCTTGCATAACACGTAACAAAAATCAACCTCTATGGTAACTTGATAGTCTCTTATACAGCAGTATATGGATCACCTATTTCTGAAAATAGTTATTTACACAATTACAATAGTTTGGTTTAATAAAAACATATGCCATGTTTTGTTAAATTAAAGACAGTCTCTGTCATGAATCTAGATGTTTACTTGTGCAATATTCCTAACTCTTAACTCAATACCGTAGTCTGTCTGGTTTGTTGCTTTATTGCTGTCTTCACGCATATCTTGAGAACACTAACATTTCTCTATGTCGTTGATGTACGAGTTGGTGTCTCGTTTTTGAAACTCTTTCCACAAATCTTTCCCTTTTGTCTTCCATAGGAAACAAAATGTGAATTTTCCGAGTGCTAGAACGCAGACAACAAACACAACAAGAAACAGAAACCAGAAACTGCCTACGCCGAGCTGAATAGCGGTAACAGTTGGATTTGAATCTGGATTGGTAACTGGATCAGGACAACTTTGTTCTTTCTTCTTGAACCAAGCGTGCTCGAGCTCCACTGCCTTTGGAGACTCTGCTACTTTTAAGATGGCCCTTGAAACATCAGCCACCAGAGGTGATCCAATTGGAAAAACAAAGCCGAATCCATCAACATTGAAGGGTTCTTCAACCATTTTATAAGTGTTACAATATTGTCCAAGAAAGAGTCTCACGTAAGGTGTTCCCAAGAAAGCTGCAGCCACACCACCATTTTTTGGTCCTTTTTTCAGAAGCTCATCGCATTCTTCTGCGGTGTCAAAGGGCACAAGGCTAGATTGTGGGAAACCTGTTTCGTTAAGCTTTCCAAGGATGAAGGATGTTCTCTGATAACCCACTGTTTCTCCTCTATGAAGCAAGCTACTCATGCTGGTTATGGTTGGATTTAGTTGCTGTGATGTCAAAAGCGACGCCAAACTGGCTGTGTAACTCTGAGTTAACACGAGAAGGACGAAGTACCATGTGACAACAAGGGCCCTTGCCCCGAAGCTAAGCACTCTTTCTCCTGCTGGCAGCAACTCAAGAGTAAGAATCAAACAAAGTAATAAATAGAAACATATATAAGATGACATGTAAAAGGTGGAGATAGAATGTACTTGGAGCAAAAACCATGGTAGAGAAGGCAAACCAGAAGATGGTACTAGCTTGATAATTAGCCGGTCCACGGAAGTCCGGATTGACCCTATGTTCAAGAGTCCATACACTAATTCCAACTAGGAAGAAAAAGACTAAGGTTGTCAACCATAATTCGATTGACAAAGGTTTCAAGAAGCTGAATTTGTCTCTTTTCACTTCATCTTTCAATGGGACGATCAATCCCACACCTGATTTCATGAATGGGAGTGTAAAGTCAACAGAAGAGGACCTGTTCGCCAGTATGGTTGTATCTCCGACCACAGCATCAACTTGCTGAGATGGAAAAGAAAACAAAAGTAATTCACTAAAATGGTTTTGCTAATGCTATTTTTGAGGGATGATTAGTGTGTGATCGTACTCACCCCGAGGTACACTTGGTGGACCAAGTCGTTGTGATTACCGGCTGGTTCACCGTTGGGTTTTTCAAAAGGAATGAACTCATAAGAGACGTCATAAGGCATTGCTTGAATCACAGCCTCAAAAAAATCTATGCAAAAACCTTTGACTACCGTTGAATTGGTGATAGGATCCCTTGTGACCTTCACGAGATCAGTGAAACCGATTCTCTTGGGAACTCCAATGCGCAACTTCTTTCCATTAGTCGGGATCTCCCATCCTTTTGGAACAGAACTGGCCTCTCCAGGCCATATTATATGTTTAAGATGATCTTGCCAAGTGGATAAAGTACCTAGGCTTCGAGGTTCTTTGTCAAGTTTCTTCACAAGACCATTTCCCTCCGTCCAGAATCCTATTGACCTTTCTCCGGTTCCGATCATATTGACAATCTCAAACACCGATGGTTGCAGTTGCTTGCTGACAAAATGGAAGTCTCCTGCAAGTCCTTTGAACTGAACTGTTGAGAGCGCCTGGAGAAGCTTTGGACCGAATTGTGATAAACCAAGACCATCAAGTTCAGAAACATTCCTCCCCGTATCCACATTACTGAAAGTCATATTATTTATTCCAGCTTCTTCAATGGCCATGGCCAATGCGGTGGTAGCATCATAAGCCCACAATCCATAGACATTCAGCTCCATATGTGGGAATCTCCTCTTCCAACGTGATCTAAATTTTTCTAGATCTTTGGATTTTCTAATATAAGTTTTAATACCCAATACCCCTTCCATAGCCTCAATACCCGTTTCATTTATCGACCGTAAGCCATCGATAACTCCATTGGTAAGGATCCAGACATATCCTGGTTTCATCAAACCTAGCTCCTTTGCTTTAATGAAGACCCTTGAGGCTAGAGAAGAGGACATGTGGACAATGAACACTCTTGTGGGCATGTTCATCATCTTAAGAAGCTCCACAGAGATTTCTTGATCCGTGGCATTGAGAGGGATAACGGATCTATAAGGTATCCGAACATTAATATCTTGTAATGCATCAGTGAGACGAGGCATTATACCTTCTCCAAAGGTGTTGTCGATGTAAACTGGCACAACTTCTCTCCACCCAAACAACTTGATAATAGCTTTTATAGCATGCACTTGAGAGGAGTCCTCATATGTAGCTCGGAAGAAGTATGGACTGCGGAGAGAAGTAAGAGATGGGCTTGTTGCAGAATAGGAAACAACAGGAACCCGAGATTTTTGGCCAATCTCGATCAAGAAATGAGCTTGCATAGATGTCCATGGCCCCAAAATCGCTTTCACTTGCTTGTTCTTTATCAGCTCAATAGCTGTGACAATGTTAAAACCAAGAAAATTCGGGTTGAGTATGTCAAACGTGAACAAAGTTTACATATAGAAAAATTAACATACATCTATATCTATATTTATATA
>Ga0041062_1000061_pt1 | contig 9767 bp, 4 predicted proteins | sample AraCvinosormetaG_2_FD_53325 | JGI IMG/M metagenome (GOLD analysis project Ga0041062, IMG submission 53325) | Arabidopsis roots microbial communities from Chapel Hill, North Carolina, USA - Cvi Cl nosort | ecosystem: Host-associated > Plants > Roots > Unclassified | place: USA: Chapel Hill, North... | reverse complement strand
GGTCTGTTCTGATCGGAGTTGATCCTGATTATGGCAGTCACAATGTTCTGAGGGAACTTCCTCAACGCCAATTATTATACACTTGAAAGCTGACCAAATACTGGAAATGCAGGAGTTTCACAGACGGCCATCACGAGGAAACTGGTCTCACTTTCAGTTCTCTCTTATCTTCGGTTGAATCGAAACTAATGGACTGTCCACACAATATATCCTGTTGTTTCTCATGCCTCACCAGAGGTACTCGGCAAAAGACTAGAACAAATCAACCTTTGTACTTGCAAACTAGTTTTACCCAACAATAAAACAAATTGCAGTGTTACCACAGGATGAGAGCGACCAAAAGGTTCTCAAAGTCAAGGGTCTACTGAAGATAGGAAAACAAGTCGCCTTTGTTTGAGAATCAGCTCTCCAAAAGAAGGCAAATAAACTAGTTGGTTGATTTTAACAGGCAAGAGGTTTATTAGTATTAAGGCTAAAAAGGTTACCAATATCTTCTTCTAAGAATTACTATCACAGCTAGTGTTAATGGACAAAGAACTCTAAAAACTGTGTCAGGGGTTAGTTTTCTTACACTGTCTAAAGAAGCGTTGGGAGTGTGGGTTTCATGACTTGCCCACGCACCAATCTTAGTCACCAGGCAGACAAAAGCTCCCTAAGGATGAAGGCAAAGGCATGAAACGAACAACAAATGATCAGTTATACAAATAACAAAAGAAGTTTAATAGCTGAACACTGCAGCACACAGAGACTCACAAAGAAAACTGAAGCATTTAGGAAACTGAGAATTCTACATGTATCTGGTGAAACACTCCTGTAAATCAATATCAGGTCTCGCTACTGAAGAAAAACATGAATGGTTAAAAGTTGAGCCTGCAAAAAGAAAACAAGAACTAAGGTGTAATGTGCTATGAGCAGAGCTTGATCATGAAAAACATAAGAAAATTGATACTCTCAAGCAGAATTCTCTTCCTTGCTCAACGCATTCACAACTCTCTTCAAGATAACTTCAATAGGCTGGTGAGCATTTTCAACCGCTTTGGAGATGGCTTGCCACTTCTCGCCATGCTTCGGCTCACAAGCTACACACTTCGCCACAACTTCCTTCCTGTCCTCATCAGAGCCATGTTGAAGTTCAAATTTGTAGAACAACGCCCAGAAATCGCCAATATCTGGGCCAACGGTAACAGCACGTTCAAACCATGCTCTGGCTTTCTCCACCTTCTTGTCTTGCCAAAAGAGCTTGGCAACAGCTATGGTGACATGAGGGTCGCGATCACACTTCTTCATAGCATCAATACTCTTTGTTTTCCGTCGAGGACGTGGCGCCATCTCAATGTCCGCAGCCCAGAGGATACCACTCTTGGGACAGTCTTGCAGAGCCTTTGACATCAAGTGCTCTGCTTCTCTCTTGTTGTCATGCCTCAGTTCAGCGCGAATAGCAGCTAACCATAGCTCAGCCCCCCCAGGATTCTTCTTCCTGGCCGTGGTGAGAATAGCCCGAGCTTTGTTTAGCCCATTCACTTTCTCTTCAAGATCAGCGAGTGAGAGCCACAGTGGTATGCAGTGGGGACAGTGCTTCAAACCAGTGTCATAAGCTTTCCTGGCCTGTTCTAGATGCTTGAACCGTTCCTCGAGCTGCCCAAGCATTAACCAAAGCTTGAAGAATGTTGGGAATTGCTTCAAACCTTCATTAAGCAATCTCCTCTCCTCCTCTACGTTGCCAAGTTCTCTCTCAACAATGGCTGATTTCATCCAGACCCTTTCAGTCCCTCCTCTTTCCCTTGCTTTTGCAAGCAGCATTCTTGCCCTCTCCGGCTCCTTGTTCTCAAACTCAAGCTTGAAAGCAGCAAGCCAGATTTCCTCAGAGTTGGGAATTGCAGCATAAGCCTCTTGTAGAATAGCACGGGCTGCTGGAACATCTCCAGCGAGCCACTTCTCTTTGGCACCCATGAGCCAGAGAACCTCAGCTTGCGGGACATATGTTACAGCCTTACGCAACAAGGCATCAAGGGACTCCCGACTCCCATGGCTCTTCTCAAGCTGCGCCGCTTTAAGCCAGATACTTTTCTTGGTCAAGAATACACTAAGAGCATGGGCGTATATTGCTCTTGCGGTCTCAATGGAACCCCTCTTCTTGCACTCATCTGCATCAGCAACCCAAGTTCTCTTTCTATCCTCTTCTTCCACTCCAATACCTATTGTGTTCTTAATAATGGCCTGGCATGTAGCGACAGATCCAACTCTCTCACATGCCTCAGCCTCACTCATCCAATTTTCTCGGTCAATAACAACCCCTTCTCTCTGGAGAGTCTTTATACCCCTATCAATAATCTTTCCCACCATAGCCGTGTTATCATTAGCTTCATCTAGCTTCCCATTAGCTTCTTCTAACTTAGCAGCGGTGATCCAAATTGCAGGCTCCTTTGGGAGCTTCTCTCTCGCTTTGTTCAACACCTTCTTTGATTCAGCATATGTTTCGAGCCTCGCAAGTGCCACCCATAGCTCCAGATGCAAAGGGCAGCACTCCACAGCCCTGTGAAGCAAAATCCTTGCATCCTCCTCATTAGCCAACTCAACAACAGCCTTCCATAGTCTTACAGAGTCTGGAATATGTTCCAGTCCCTTTCTCAACACCCTACTCTTGTTCTCCACATCATGCTCCAGCTTTGCAGCCTCCAACCATAGCTTCACTGAATTGGGTATCAGCTTAACTCCCTTCGCAATAACCCCCTTGGCATCTTCTGGATTAGCTAACCTACAAGCTTCAAGCCAAACATCCTCATTTTTCGGGCACTCTTCGCAGCCCCTCTGAATCTGAAACCTAGCTGCTTTAATCTTCCCATCCACCTCCTCCACTCTAGCAGCAGCAATCCAGCCATTTGGATTCTTTGGATTCGACTGGGTCAGACTCTTGTATAACAATCTAGCTCTATTGCGATCGTATATCTCTTCATCAGTGGTTCTTTTCATACTCTTCAGGTCAGTTAAGTAGCCTTTAGGATCCACTACAGTTTGCCCCGAAACTGAATCTGATAGGTTATCAAGCTTCAGAGACAACACCGTACCTCTTCCCTCACCGACAGCAGTCAAGTCTGTCACCGGCGTCTGCCCCCATGGTGTCTCCGACCCACCAGCGGCTCTGCTCTTTGGGTCTAAGGCCATGACAAGCTCCTTTTCTTTCTTCGCCTTCTCCAAAAGCGTATCAGGAATAGGCACAAAGCTCTCAAACTTCTTCTTCTTGTTCCTCAGCGAGTAATCCCCAATCTCAGGAATACTATCCCACTCATCCGCAGACAAAGTGTGTAATTTCCTCTTCAAATCCGCAAACTGCTCAGTAATCTTAGGGTTCGAGGCTCGGTATTTCTCAATTTCTTCCTTCAGCTTCGCTTCTCTCCGATCTTTCCTCCTCGAATCCATCCTCTGATCAATAGACTCCCAGATGGCATCAGCCTCTTTATCATCCTCATCGTACTCAGCATTAGCGAACAAACCAACATCATTCCCTTCAAACTCATCAAACGTCTGATTCTCATCGTACCTTTTCTCCTCAGCTTCTTCATCGTCCTCCGCTTCCGCTTCACTTGGCTTCCCTGCTCCACGACCTACTCCTGGAGCAGCCGCTGTAGCCAAAGCAGACCGATCAGGAAGATCCGGAGCAGCACGAGCAGGACCAATATCAGATCGAGTAGTAAACCCAGTAGCACCACGACCCAAACCCGCTACATAATTTGACGGAGGCTTAGAATTGAGGAAATCAAGACGAGGCTTCGGCGGAGCCGCTTGCATACCACCCAAAAGCGGGACATGGATAATCACAGTAGAGAAACGAGAAACACCGAGATCGGACAATAAGATCGAATCGGAATCCTTTGAATCTACAAACACGCGGCTAGGGTTTCGCATACGGAGAGAGTAACGAAGGAAAGATTGTGGAACATCACTACGTTGGTGGGCCAATTGTTCGAAGGCGGAGATGGTGGTTGAATTAGGGTTCACGTCGATCGATAAAGTCTTCCCGTTTGGAATCGAGAGAAACACCATCGTAACCTAATCGAGATTCTCCGGTCAAAGAAACCAAACTATAAAAATCTCTGCTGTTACAACGAATATAAAGGGTGGAAAAAAAATAGTCGGTTCAGAGGTAAAGGCGGTGGGATATGTAGTGGGCTTTTTAATGGGCTTTTTGAACTTCATATTGTAAAACCACCGTTAGTATAATTCGAGCTTTTCATAAAGCGACACCGTATATGACTATCTCTGTGTGTTTTCGTTTTAAACGACGTCGTTTGCATGGCTTTGGGAAAAAAATTAAATGACTAAATATTGCGGTGAGCGTGATCGAACACGCGACCTTCAGATCTTCAGTCTGACGCTCTCCCAACTGAGCTATCCCCGCTTCATGTAACACAATCAATGAGTAAAAGATATATAGAAAGAAAATAAAAACGAAAAGACAACGTAATGCGGTGAGCGTGGATCGAACACGCGACCTTCAGATCTTCAGTCTGACGCTCTCCCAACTGAGCTATCCCCGCTTACTGACTCTTTCCAAACCAACGTAATAAATTACTAGTTATGAAAACAACAACTGAATCAAATAGATAAGAAGACATCCTTTCGTCTTTTTTGTTTCAATCACACGGACCAGAGCCAGAGGTGTGATATGTTTCAGCATCTTCTTCATCAACAAACCATAATAGCATTCGGAGAGGATATCCGTTGCCCAGTGACAACGACCAAAGCCAGGAATATATGGGACAGTGTAATAGGCAAGAAGAAAATAGAGCACAAAATAAAATACGCGCTGAATATATTTAGTGAAGAACGAAAAAAAATAACTAGTATATCACTTGTTGTAGCGAGCACGCCAAAATAGAATAATAGAGGATATTTTGTTATTTACATATTCTTAAGATTTGCATATATCACATATTTCCTATTGTTAAGGAAACAACTTGATTCTCAAGCTTTGTATGTATGTATATATTCGAGACCTTTAGGTCAAAGGCAATACACAGAAAAACATTCATTGATCGACTCTAGATTTATCATGGTATCAGAGCACGAAACAATTCTTTGATTATCTTCTTTGATTTTCTTCGATCTGTTTCTTGTTAATCTCGACAAAATTCTGTGAACATGACGAGCGAGGATAATAGAGTTATTGTCACCGCCAAACCAACGGAGATGCAACGACGAACGATATCTCCTTACGACCTAACCTCGAACGACAACCCCGGAAGTATCATCTCTCGCCCTCTGTTGCGAAGTGATAACTATGAGGAGTGGGCAATCAACTTGGAGACTGCCCTCTACTCGCGAAAGAAATTTGGTTTCCTTGATGGATCCATAAAACCCTCGACCGAAGATTCACCGGACTATGAGGATTGGAAGCCAATCAATGCACTCATAGTCTCTTGGATTAAGATGACGATCAAACCAAAGTTGCTGTCCAACATATCACACAAGCCAATTGCTCGAGATTTGTGGGAGCACATTCGAAAGAGATATCGAGTCTCTAACGGCCCAAGAATCCAACAGTTGAGAAGAGAAATTGCGAACTGTCAACAAGTTGGATTGAGCATCGAGACTTACTATGGGAAGCTCACAAAATTGTGGGATAGCTACAATTGCTATCGACCTCCACTATGTTGTACATGTGGAAAGTGTACCTGTGATCTGAGTTCTAAAAGCGAGAAGCAAAGGGAAGAAGACAAGGTACACGACTTTCTAATGGGTTTAGATGAAGACACGTTTGGTATAGTGAGATCGAATTTGATGTCACAAGAACCTCTGCCAACACTTGAACATGCATATCTGAAAGTAACTCAAGATGAAGATGCTAGAGTCAAGCGGAAAACACAAGAAAACAAGTCTGAAAACATGGCGTTTCTTGCTCAACAATCACAGAGATCTCGCCCTAGTCAATATGAAAACAAAGACGCTGGTGTAATGTGTACCAACTGTAATCGTATGGGGCACAGAGCTGAAAGCTGTTTTCAGATTTTGGGTTTACCAGAATGGTGGGGTGACAGGCCAAGAAACCGCATGAGTCGAGGCAGAGGATCATCTTCATCTGCGGGAAGTTCGCGTGGTCGTGGCAGTGTAGGAAAAGCAAACGTTGCAAGAATCGTTGATCAACATGAAATTGGAGTTGCTAACGTGGCCGTAACAGATAGTGATCGGGCTGCAGTATGTAACTTGACAGATGAGCAATGGCTAAGTGTGAAGCGGGCTATGAATGCAGCATCCAACGACACGAATGAACAATCATCTGGTAAGATCTCTTCTCCTTCTTGGATTTTGGATACAGGAGCTACACATCACATGACATGTAGAAAAGAGATACTTAGAGATATAAGAAAATCGACACCGACTTATATCATTCTAGCAGATGGTAGAACAGTGATGAGTGATGTTGTAGGCACAGTGGTTTTAAACTCACATCTTAGTTTGATCGAAGTGTTCTACATAGAGAATTTGGGATTTGATCTGATATCAGTTACACAGTTAATGGCAGAAAATGACTGTGTGATGCAATTGTCTGTTCCGTTTTGTGTTCTTCAGGACCGTTCTACGAGGATGCTGATTGGCGTCGGTAAACCAATCGGTGGGCTGGTCTACTTTCGGAATACGGAGGTTGTGGCGATTGCGAAAGGTACTGCAAATCAATCTCTGGAGTTGTGGCATCGACGTTTGGGCCATCCATCACTGAAAGTAGTAGAGCTGTTACCGGATTTTAGCTTTAGTAGAAGTAGTAGTGCTTTTATGAATAAAGCTTGTGAGACTTGTATTCAAGCTAAGCAAACTCGTTGTTCTTTTCCCTTGAGTAATAATAAGACTACGGATACTTTTGAAATGATTCATTGCGATATATGGGGACCATATAGAGTACCATCACATTCAGGAGCAAGATACTTTCTAACGATTGTTGATGATTTTTCTCGTGGTACTTGGATATATCTCATGAATGCTAAGAGCGAGACATCAACTAAACTTCGTTATTTCCTGGCTATGGTGGATCGACAATTTGGAAAGAAAGTGAGAACTATACGTAGTGATAATGGGAGTGAGTTTATCTCACTAAGCACTTATTTTTTGGAGAATGGAATTCGTCATGAAACCTCCTGTGTCGGAACCCCGCAACAAAACGGACGGGTGGAACGAAAACATCGACATCTTCTTAATGTTGCTAGAGCCATCATGTTCGAAGGACATCTTCCTATTGAATTTTGGGGAGAGTGTACTCTCGCGGCTGCGTACTTGATCAATCGAACACCTTCTATGATTTTGAGTGGAAAAACACCGTACGAGGTTCTTTATGGTGTAACACCATCCTATGATCATTTGCGTGTAATAGGATGTGTGTGTCATATTCGAAATCGAGATCACAACGGAGACAAGTTTGCTAGTCGAAGTCGAAAATGTATTTTCATTGGCTATCCATATGGGCAGAAAGGGTGGCGAGTTTATGACATAGAAAAAGGAATTTTTTGTGTCTCACGGGATGTGATTTTTCGTGAAGACATCTTAGCTTACACTGGTGAAGAAGGATCAGAGACTTTAGTAGACGACACCAACCCCTTTGTGACTGAACCAGAGCCTGCTTTAGCTCAGATTTTGACAACGCACTCACCCCCAATACGGAATCAATCTCAGAGATCAAAGAAGGCTTCAAAAGAAAACCCGACTATCACTTCCACTGAGATAAGTCAAGAATCTGATATTATTGAACACGATGAAGTCGAAACAAATGACAACGATCATGGAGACAATGTCATAGAAACAGAAGAATTGCGAAACGATGAAGAAGCTGACATCGAAACAGAACACGTAGTCACCATCGAAACAGAACACAATCAAGATACTCTACCTATTGCTCTCCGACAAAGCGTTAGACCAAGGACTCAACCGGCTTATCTTAAGGATTATGATACAACGTTGGTGTGTTCTACTTCTGGTTGTGTATATCCAATTAAAGATGTGTTGTCTGATAGTCGTTTTTCGGTGCAACACAAAGCTTTTCTTGTTGCCATTACAACAGGACGTGAACCCAAAAACTTCTCAGAAGCAATGAGAGATCCACGTTGGACAGAAGCAGTTGGAAAAGAAATCGGATCACTTGAATCAAACCAGACATGGACACTTGAGGATTTGCCGCCGGGTAAGAAGGCAATTGGATGTCAATGGGTGTTTAGGATCAAACATCGATCTGATGGATCGATTGAACGTTATAAAGCCAGATTAGTTGTCTTGGGGAATCGACAGGTTGAGGGTGTTGATTACGGTGAAACGTTTGCTTCGGTTGTGAAAATGACAACAGTTAGATCTTTCTTATCGATAGTCTCTGCTCCGAACTGGGAGGTGCATCAAATGGACGTGCACAACGCATTCCTTCACGGAGATTTAGAAGAGGAAGTTTACATGAAGCTTCCTCCTGGATTCTCTAAACAAACTGATGGAAAGGTATGTCGATTACGCAAGTCATTGTACGGATTAAAGCAAGCGCCGCGTTGTTGGTTTGCTAAGCTTGCGACCTCTCTTGAAGCTTATGGGTTTGAGCAGTCTCTGTCTGATTACTCGTTGTTTGTTTATAAGACAGAAGACATCGAGGTAAGAGTACTTGTCTATGTTGATGACTTGGTCATAACCGGAAATACAATTGGTGCGATCACTAATTTCAAAGAGTATCTTAGTAAGTGCTTCTACATGAAAGATCTAGGAGTGCTAAAATATTTTTTGGGATTAAAGTTGCAAGAAATTCAGAAGGAATATATTTAAGCCAAAGGAAGTACGTTCTCGACATCTTGACAGAAACCGGTTTACTTGGGTCTAAACCGGCTACATTTCCACTCGAACAACATCAACAACTTGGTTTAGCAAATGGACCTCTTCTCTCACATCCCGAACAATATCGAAGGTTGATTGGTAAGCTGATTTATCTGGGTGTTACGCGACCCGATCTTTCTTACTCGGTGCATGTACTTTCACAGTTTATGCAAACTCCGCGTGAAGAACATTGGAAAGCTGCACTTAGAGTGGTTCGGTATCTCAAAGGAACTGTAGGACAGGGGATTCTACTTCGATCAGATTCTGATCTCACTCTTTATGGGTGGTGCGACTCCGATTATGCTGGCTGCCCGTTAACTCGACGATCATCGACGGGCTGGTTCATACAACTTGGTCAATCTCCGATTTCTTGGAAGACAAAGAAGCAGCAAGTGGTGAGTCACTCTTCTGCTGAAGCGGAGTACAGAGCCATGTCTTGGACAGCAAAGGAATTAAAATGGCTCAAAGCACTTCTTCTTGACTTAGGCGTCTCACACACTCAACCAATGCGGCTTTATTGTGATAACATGGCAGCATTGCATATCAGCGCGAATCCAGTCTTTCACGAAAGAACCAAACATATCGAGAAAGATTGTCACTTTGTTCGTGACGAGATTAAATCCGGGAATATTATCACAGCTCATGTTTCCACCAAGATCCAACTTGCAGATATTTTCACAAAGGCATTGGGACAAAAAGAGTTCGACGAATTTTGGGACAAGCTTGGGATCATGAACCTCCATGCTCCAGCTTGAGGGGGGGGGTAATAGAGGATATTTTGTTATTTACATATTCTTAAGATTTGCATATATCACATATTTCCTATTGTTAAGGAAACAACTTGATTCTCAAGCTTTGTATGTATGTATATATTCGAGACCTTTAGGTCAAAGGCAATACACAGAAAAACATTCATTGATCGACTCTAGATTTATCAT
>Ga0041062_1000060_pt1 | contig 9773 bp, 8 predicted proteins | sample AraCvinosormetaG_2_FD_53325 | JGI IMG/M metagenome (GOLD analysis project Ga0041062, IMG submission 53325) | Arabidopsis roots microbial communities from Chapel Hill, North Carolina, USA - Cvi Cl nosort | ecosystem: Host-associated > Plants > Roots > Unclassified | place: USA: Chapel Hill, North... | reverse complement strand
TATATATATATATCCCCTTTTGCCCCTATCCCTCCCGATTTCTTACAGACAAGTCGCCATGGATTTGTTAACGAAGATGCCGTTGATCAATTATGCGGAAATCGGACAAAGAGGGTCGATCTTTTACAGCAAAAGCTTGTCAAGCTCGAGATATGAGCAACCATGTAAGTGTTTTTCTTACACTTTTGCTTTCCTTTTTCTAAAATCCATGGAATCCAGACATTGTTCTATCACTGCTACCTTGAACTTGCTGCTCCCTTCTTAGAATCGGGTTGCCACAACCGAATTTCATGGACAAAATCGTACATTTCTTTACTGTTGTATGCTTTCTGATCCTTTGTTTTCTATTTTAGATTTTTCGTGGATCTCATTTTCATCTATTGCTAGTTGCTAGTGTACTATGGATTGTTTGACATTATTTCTCATGCTTTTGAGGATACTCAGATTCTATCAAAGTTAACAAAGAAAAATTTATTCTCCTTCTTTTACCACTTCCATCTTCTTTGTCTTACATTTGGACATTCCATGTCTTTACCAGCTTCCGCAGGGAAGATGTCCGTAGAGACTTTCTNAGTCACGTTCAGATGGAGTTTCAAAGAAAATGAATCTCTCCATTCAATGATAATGAGATTAAAAGAAGAGAGTCATCAGTATATCCAGGGGATTAGAGAATCTAGTATCTCGCTTTCTAGCATCTTGCGAACAGGCTCTCAGAAGTGAGGCAAAAGCTTGACGTCTTACCTGAGAAATCTCTCATATCATCAATATCGCTGATCAATTTGCAAAAATCCGACAAAGAGAAAGCTTGAGGAGTGAACAGCAATGTAAGTATTTTAAGTCATGGAACTCAGATTTTGATCAATGCTTTCTTGAAATTTATCTTGAGTTTTTTAGTTGCTGCTTTCCTCTTAGAATCAAAATCTCACAACCAATGAAAAATCCTTATGATTCTACATTCTACATTATCTTTCCTTTTACTGTTTCTTACATTCTGTGTCTTGTTTATGCTTGTGAGGTTAAATTTTCCTTTTGCTGTTTGCTTCTTATGATTTTATATTTAGTTTTTTTTTTCGTTGGACCTCATTTTGCTATAGAAACATTATTGAACGAAGCTTCTTCTCTTGCTAGTTGCTCATGTAGGACCCGTTCTTGTAATTTTCTGTGAGAAATATCCAGAATTTGGGGTAATATGTAATAGTTTCAACATTCTCAGTCAATGGAGATTGGAGTCAACGTTTTTCACTGTATACAGAGCCTCTTTAAAGCTCTGTGATAGTTGACTGCAAGAAAAGAGATAAGAAAACTGTGATACTGATCCTACTAATTTTATGGCTTCTTCGTTTTTCCTTACCACTGTTGCAGCTGCAATAGGCTTCTTCACCCTTTTGAGAAAACTCAGATTCCATCATGATAACAAAGAAAAGAAGTCAACTTCTTTATCTCCTTCATCATCTCCATCTTCTTTGTCTCCTTCATCAGTTCCTCCACCTTCTTCGTCTTGCATCTGGACACACCAAGTCTTTCCCAGCTTCCGCGGGGAAGATGTCCGTAGAGACTTTCTCAGTCACATTCAGATGGAGTTTCAAAGAATGGGAATCACTCCATTCGTTGATAATGAGATTAAAAGAGGAGAATCCATCGGTCCTGAGCTTCTGCGGGCTATTAGAGGGTCTAAGATAGCAATTATCTTGCTCTCTAGGAACTATGCTTCTTCAAAATGGTGTCTTGACGAACTGGTGGAGATTATGAAATGCAGAGAAGAGTATGGTCAAACTGTGATGGCCATATTTTACAAAGTGGATCCTTCTGATGTAAAAAAGCTGACCGGAGATTTCGGGAAAGTCTTTAGAAAAACTTGTGCCGGTAAACCAAAGAAGGACATTGGGAGATGGAGACAAGCTTTGGAAAAAGTGGCCACAGTAGCTGGTTACCATTCAATCAACTGGTTAGTCCTTGTGATTTCTACTTGCTCGTAAACTATATACATCTTTAGCTTTGAAACAAAACCCATCAAAGAAATTCGTTTTTGAATGTGTGTGATATTTCCATGGTTATTTACTAAATGTAATTTTCTCTCCCCCACCTAATTGTTAGGGATAATGAAGCGGCCATGATCAAGAAAATCGCCATTGATATTTCGAACATATTGATTAATTCCACTCCTTCACGTGATTTCGACGGGTTAGTTGGGATGAGAGCTCATTTAGAAAAGATGAAACCGTTGTTATGCCTAGACACAGACGAAGTAAGGATAATTGGGATTTGGGGTCCTCCTGGGATTGGGAAGACCACAATTGCCAGAGTTGTATACAACCAACTCTCCCACAGTTTCCAACTGAGTGTCTTTATGGAGAATATCAAAGCAAACTATACCAGACCAACTGGCTCCGATGACTACAGTGCAAAGTTGCAATTACAACAAATGTTTATGTCTCAAATAACCAAGCAAAAGGATATAGAGATTCCTCATTTAGGAGTTGCCCAAGATAGGTTGAAAGACAAGAAAGTTCTGGTCGTTCTTGATGGGGTGAACCAGTCAGTACAACTAGATGCGATGGCGAAAGAAGCTTGGTGGTTTGGTCCTGGGAGTCGAATCATCATTACAACACAAGATCAGAAACTTTTTAGAGCACATGGGATTAACCATATTTACAAGGTGGATTTTCCACCAACTGAAGAGGCTCTTCAAATCTTCTGCATGTATGCTTTTGGTCAAAATTCCCCTAAAGATGGTTTTCAGAACCTTGCTTGGAAAGTAATAAATCTTGCCGGTAACCTCCCTTTGGGGCTAAGAATTATGGGCTCCTATTTTAGGGGAACGTCGAGAGAAGAGTGGAAAAAGTTATTACCAAGATTAGAGAATAGCCTTGACGCTGATATTCAAAGCATTTTGAAGTTCAGCTATGACGCTTTAGATGACGAAGATAAAAATTTATTTCTTCATATAGCATGTTTTTTCAACGGTAAAGAGATTAAGATATTGGAAGAGCATCTTGCAAAGAAGTTTGTGGAAGTCAGGCAAAGACTTAACGTCTTAGCTGAGAAATCTCTCATATCTTTTAGCAATTGGGGAACTATAGAGATGCATAAACTGCTAGCAAAACTAGGTGGAGAAATTGTTCGTAACCAATCTATCCATGAGCCTGGACAACGCCAGTTTTTGTTTGATGGAGAAGAGATATGTGATGTGCTGAATGGTGATGCAGCAGTAAGTTCATTGCATTGCTCCCTACAATATTTAGTTTATTTAAAAACTAACCATCTAGACCTTTTTTCTTGTTCCTTTATTTCAGGGTAGTAAAAGTGTAATAGGCATAGATTTCCACTACATAATCAAGGAAGAATTCGATATGAATGAGAGAGTTTTTGAAGGAATGTCTAATCTTCAGTTCTTAAGATTCGATTGTGACCATGATACATTGCAATTATCCCGCGGTCTGAGCTATCTTTCTCGTAAACTTCAGTTACTAGATTGGATATATTTTCCGATGACATGTTTGCCTTCTACTGTGAACGTGGAGTTCCTTATTGAACTAAACCTGACGCACAGCAAGCTTGATATGTTGTGGGAAGGAGTTAAAGTAAGTACTTTCTCTTTATTTCTAATCTATCATTTGGCTTTTTTGTACAGTTAATCAGCTTTAAAAAATAGAATGATCTTGCCTCTCCCGATTTTTTCCATGGAAGTATTTTTAGGTTGTTAAGTGGTTTCACTTCTAAGTGTATACTCAACCATGTTTGTGTTATTTGTCTGTACAGCCGCTTCAAAATCTCAGGCAGATGGATTTGAGTTATTCTGTAAACTTGAAGGAGCTTCCTGATCTCTCAACTGCCATTAATCTCCGAAAGTTGATTCTTTCTAATTGCTCCAGTCTGATCAAACTCCCTTCTTGTATTGGGAATGCCACCAATCTCGAGGATTTAGATCTTAATGGATGCTCAAGTCTTGTGGAGCTTCCCTCTTTTGGGGATGCCTTTAACCTTCAAAAATTGCTTCTTCGCTATTGCTCAAATCTGGTGGAGCTCCCCTCTTCTATTGGGAATGCCATTAATCTTCGGGAAGTGGATCTTTATTATTGCTCGAGTCTGATCAGACTTCCCTCCTCTATTGGGAATGCCATTAATCTTTTGATTTTAGATCTTAACGGATGCTCAAATCTATTGGAGCTCCCATCCTCCATTGGGAATGCCATTAATCTCCAAAAACTGGATCTTCGCAGATGCGCAAAGCTATTAGAGCTCCCGTCTTCTATTGGGAATGCCATTAATCTCCAAAACCTGCTTCTTGACGATTGCTCAAGTCTGTTGGAGCTCCCCTCGTCTATTGGGAATGCCACTAATTTAGTGTACATGAACCTTAGTAATTGCTCAAATCTGGTGGAGCTTCCTCTTTCTATAGGAAACCTTCAGAAGTTGCAGGAATTGATTTTAAAAGGATGCTCTAAGCTAGAGGATCTTCCCACCAACATCAACTTGGAATCTTTGGACATACTTGTGCTCAATGATTGCTCCATGTTGAAAAGGTTTCCTGAGATCTCTACAAACGTTAGAGCTCTCTATCTCTGTGGAACCGCAATAGAAGAAGTGCCTCTCTCGATCAGGTCATGGCCCCGTCTTGATGAATTGCTGATGTCATACTTTGATAATCTAGTGGAATTCCCTCATGTTCTTGACATCATCACAAATCTGGACTTGAGCGGTAAAGAAATACAAGAGGTTCCTCCACTGATCAAGAGAATATCTCGTCTTCAGACACTCATACTCAAGGGGTACAGAAAGGTGGTATCACTCCCACAGATTCCAGATTCTTTAAAATGGATTGATGCTGAAGATTGTGAGTCCTTGGAGAGACTAGATTGCTCCTTTCACAATCCAGAGATTACTCTCTTCTTTGGTAAGTGCTTTAAACTTAATCAAGAAGCAAGAGACCTAATCATCCAGACACCGACTAGACAAGCAGTCTTACCTGGTAGAGAAGTGCCTGCATACTTCACTCACCGAGCGAGTGGGGGTTCATTGACAATTAAGTTGAATGAGAGGCCTCTTCCTACATCCATGAGATATAAGGCTTGCATCTTGCTAGTTCGTATTGGTGACTATGGCGCTCTTGATAGAGACAAATGGTTACATATTGATTTCGGTGGTAGGTCTACAACATTGGGGCGCAGTATAGATTCAGGCTTCACAGAGCATCTGTACACATTCGAAATCGAACAGAAGGTGACTTCCAGCGAGCTTGTCTTTGAGTTCAAGGTCGAGGACGGTAACCACTGGAAGATTGGAGAATGCGGGTTACGCCAACTATCGGAAGTCCTTCATGTGAACAAAATGAGAGTTTGAGCGGTAGTGGCCATTGTGAATGTGGAAAAGAAAAGGTTGATGTTTCTTTTTTCAAGCAGAAGTTTTAGTATTCGAATGGTAGATGTTTCTTTTTCAAGACACATGTTAAGCTGTTTTCTCTTTGAACGTAATCCAACCTGAAAGGTATAGAGCTAAATAAGAAAAGCTTTATTTCCGTTGTAATACTTCGTTGTTATGGAACTTAAGCGTTTCGTTGTAGTCTTGTTCAGTTTAAAGAAAGATAGATATAATTCCGTGCAACGTATAGAAGAAGAGAAATGAGTGAAAAAATTCCCGCTTTGGATCAAAAATACAAATTCTAATACAAGATAATAGGAATCACTAAGACCAAAAAAAACGTGAGAAGAAGAGGCCAAGCTCCTTTCTCTACGCTTCGCTCATTAGCTTACATCTCCATCAAGGAATCATCTGAAGGTAAGACAGTAGGTAAGATTTAGATACAACATTTACTAAACAAACCAATATAGAAATGAATCTAAACTCATTTACCTTTATCCTTTCCATCGTCACTGCTTAAATCGGATTCATTATCATTCTCACCATAGAAATGGTCTTCTACATCTTTTTCCTCATCCTCACTTTCATCAATATCTTGATCATGGGCTGTTATTTGCGTTTGACTTCCTGCAGCTTTATTGATCTGCCATCAAAGAAGGGTTTATTAAAACTAGACAGCGATAAGCTTGCATCCGCCTTGAGAATTGATTAGAAGGTGATGGGTATTACCTGAGCTGTAACAAGTTGTAAGCGCCCAGATAACTGTAGTAACTGTTGAAGAGCCGTTCCTCGGGACTTGGTAATCTGGAAGAACAGTATAACATAATTAAACCAAGCAAATATTACAGAATTAACAAATTCCTTGGCTCTACTCTTATCTCTTACCTTAACCAATGTATTAAGAAGCTGCTGGTTTTTTGGTTCTTGGGACATGATGTAATGACTATGATTCACCATTATGCTGTATATCCATGGAAGAAGATGCCTCCCACCACAAGCCCTGTTGAAGTAAATGCAACTGTGTTAAGACCAGCGAATCAAACATGTTTTGGGTTATATCATTATAGCCAAAGATTAAACAAACAAAAAAAAATTTGCTACTCTAGAGAAGAACAATGAAGTTTAAAGAGTCGACTTTATTTTCAATAATAAGAATAGATGAGACAACTTGCGAACAGGAAACAAGGAAATCAGAGAACCAACCTTGTCTGCCACATAGCAGCCAAAGCTTCTAGAGTCTTGAATGCAGTGGAGGGTTCCATTGACAAAACAGCAGACTTTAACTGCCAATACAAAAATTTATATGAATACTACGATTGATATATTCAAAGGAAAAACTCTAAAGAAATGCATCAGTGGGTTGTAACACACGCCAAAGAACTGAGCATCCAGAAAGCAAATATACCTTCTTTGGTGGTAGATAAGCCTCGAGATCAGTTCCATCAATTATTGAAGCATAGGAAAGATTTTTTTGTTCATCTGTACCTCCCAGTATCCCTAACGATCTCAACTTATCCTCCATGCTAAATGTTTCTACATGATCTGAAATTTTGAAATAGAAAAGAATGAAGAAAAGGCCAGAGCAGTTTTTGTACTGAAGCATCTGCATATGTTTACTAAAAGAGCCAAAATCAAGTTATCTGCATCAGTACGGTTAGACTTCAGAACCGTGATGTAAAACTCACCAGCATGACTTTGGTCAACCATATAAGTATCCTTATCAGATGAGTGTAGTTGTACACTCTTTTTCTCGTGCAGATCAGCAACTCTTGCGATTGGCAGCAAAGCATCCTCGGCATGTGCACGGTCTAATGTTGTAACTATAAAATTATAAAATCTTAGTCAGTCATTGTTATTGACAGGAAAGGGAAAAAATAGAAACTGCACAATTTCACAAGACAGTATCGAGGACAAAGATCCTCCATACTGAGAAGATGAAACAACAGGATTCAACATATCGGAAGATACATCCTGTAGCTCCATTAATGTGAAAAACCAGTTACACCTAATAAGAAAAAATTATCAACTCTACTTCAACATGGTGTGGATATTGTTAAACAGTTGCGCCCCTGAAATCTTTGCATAAATTAGTCAATTTGCTCTCGTAATACAATGAACCAAATAAACAAAAACAGCCTAATCAATTTGTTTACTCTGTTGGAAGTTTCATGATTTAGTAAAAGGTATAGCCCATAGAAGATACCTTTATTCTGCACGCCTTGCCTCTTGCTGGACTTGGAAACTGACTGAGTGATAGGGAGAAGGATCCCATCCTTAGAGGCATTCAGCGCCAAGTCAGTGCCAAACTGCAACACCATTTTCTGGAATGAAGGTTTCACAAGCAATCCGGATGCAATAAATGCATGTGCAGAACCAGGCTTCAAAATGCCTTGTAATTTGGCAGCAAAGATTAAAGGCAATGAGCTCTTGTGAGGTTTGAGGGAAGAATCAGCAGTTGCTAATGCGACTTTTGTAGGCGTTGCATTGCATAGTTCCTCAACATTTGACCCATACCAAAAATAACAGACACCTATTTCTGAAATTGCTAAAACGTATAACCCTTTTTCATTTGTTTCACCCCAACTATCCACGAAGACAGGAGGGTGCTCTAAGGCAAGAACACAGCTAGCTGACTGCTTCTTTGCACCATCTGTTTTCCAAACTGCAATATATCTTTCCCCGACTGCGGATGAGAGGACATACTTCCCATCCTCGGTAAAAGCCACACAACGCACAACCCCCTATATAACATGAAAAACTGTTAATAACCTTCGAATGTGTGACATAGAGGCAGCATCCTAACAGTAAAACCTGGTAGATAAAAAATAATGCGGACAAACAGTACAGGTACTCACAGGATGACCAGTAAACTTCTGTATCTTCTTGAGATCAGAGCAGTTAAAAGTCTTCAACTGAGCAGATGCAGTGACTAATATTTTTCCATCTACAATTCGGAAGGAAAAAAACGTCATCAGCAGGTATACATGTCTGTTCTAGTCTTAAGCATTTTAACTGAAAGTTCCCCATATTCATGTTGCTTTTTTAAGGGTACTCAAAACGTACTTGAAGAAACCAGTTTTTTCTATTTAGATCAAACGGAAGGACATACCTGGTGAAACACATAAAGAAGAAACTGTTTTTGTTGAAGCTTTGAACTTTCTGATCAGATTTCCACTGTGGGGATCGATCTGACAAACCATCCCATCTGCCCCGCCGCTGTATATGCAAGATGCCTTTGCTGAAGATGAAACAGCATTAACACCACTGCACAAGACAGGAAACACGTATTAATATGTCTAAAACCAGCTTCAGAGAGAAAATTTCACAAAGACCTGCAGAGAGAACAACTATCTAGCGCATAACCAAATCACAGAATGTCAATATTTTTACAAATAGATCAGTTTGCTTTCAAATATGGTCCAATAAAAGAATGGTAAAGAAGAAGACAGTTAGAGTTCGTTACTCACCCGGGATGACAGTCACTTATTCTCCATTTCAGCTGACCAGAAGCCACATCAAGTGCTAAAACATCTCCTCCACCAGTTCCTAATACCAATACGGAAGTTCCAAGTTTCCTCTTCTTCTGCAGACAAGAAGAATAAAGCTTATTTATAAGCAAAAAAATGATTTAACAAACTATAACTACACGGCAAGGCTAGAATAAAAATAAACTAAGCCTATATACCTTTTTCTCCAGAGACAACCATTTCATGCAAGTATAATCGACTGAAAGGTGACCTTTTCCAACTTTGGTATATATGTTTGTCTCCTCTGTAGATGCAATATCAGCAAACTCTGTTTGGACCTGACCCTTGACAGTATCCCAAATCTATACAACATCGAACGAAAATTACATTAATTAAAAAGCAAAAGATCTTCTCTTTGAATAAAAAATCCATACAAACTGAACAGGGCCATAAACTACGAGCCAAATTCCAATCAACACAAGTAAGATCAAACAGGCCCGTGCATAATTGTATGAATAACAACAATCCACCACCGAGTATATAATTACCAATAAAACTAAAAATTACAACGAAAACTGAAGAAGAAAAGTAATTAGGTATGTGGATTACACTTATATAAATTTTAGCCTTTAGACCATAATAGAAGAAAAGTGAAGATACCTTGATACGGCCATCTCCGGTGCTAAGAGCGAGATAATCTAGTGCAGGACTGAAAGAAGTCAATACATCTTTAATATTCACCAAATTCATCTTTCCCTGAAAATTATTTGAAGCATACAATCAAATTCCTTCCTTATCAAACACACAACCAAAACTCGAGCTAAGGTCTATGAAATCAGTGGATGTAAGTGTCTTCTAGCTCATGTAAATCTTCCTTTGAAGAAATGCTGCGACTTTACCAACCCAATCGCTCAAAAACAATCTAATTCAACACTTAGAGAATAACAA
>Ga0041062_1000059_pt1 | contig 9878 bp, 13 predicted proteins | sample AraCvinosormetaG_2_FD_53325 | JGI IMG/M metagenome (GOLD analysis project Ga0041062, IMG submission 53325) | Arabidopsis roots microbial communities from Chapel Hill, North Carolina, USA - Cvi Cl nosort | ecosystem: Host-associated > Plants > Roots > Unclassified | place: USA: Chapel Hill, North... | reverse complement strand
GAGCTAGCTTAATGCCAGCAATGAGGGCTTCGTACTCAGACTCGTTGTTTGATGCGTTGAATCCGAGTCGGAACGATTGTTCGATGACTTCCCCGGTGGGGAGGTGAGTTGTATTTCCTTCTCCGGATCCTTGTCGGTTGGAGGAGCCGTTGACATGGAGGAGCCACTTTTTATTGGAGTTGGTTCCATCCAGGTCCGCTAACGGGAGCTCCATTACAAAGTCGACTAGGACCTGTGCTTTCAAGCTGGTTCTGGTGCGATATCCTATATCGTACTCGCTTAATTCTATGGCCCATTTTGCAAGTCGACCTGATTGGGTTGGACTGTGCAGAATGGTTCTGATTTGTTGGGAAGTCTTCACTACGATGGGGTGTGATTGAAAATATGGTCTCAGTTTTTGAGCTGACATGACTACGGCCAGTGCCAGTTTTTCCATTGCTGGATAACGGGTTTCAGCGTCTATCAACGTTTTACTAACGTAATAGATCGGTTTTTGTCCTTCATGATCTTTTCTCACCAGGACACCGCTTATCGCGGTTCGGGAGACTGCTGTGTACAGGTACAACGGTTCTCCTTCTTCAGGTTTTGTGAGTATGGGTGGTTCAAACAGGTATGCGTTCAATTGTTTGAAGGCTTGCTCGCAGTCCTCATTCCAATCGAACTTTTTCTCCTGTCGGAGGAGCTGATAGAAAGGGACGCGTTTGTCGGTAGACCTGGATATGAACCTGTTTAGGGCGGCAATACGACCAGTCAGTCGTTGGACCTCTCGTGCCATTTTTTGGTGATGGCATTTCGATGAAGGTTGTAATCTGCTTAGGATTGGCCTCAATGCCTCTTTCGGTTACTAGGTATCCGAGGAATTCTCCTGATGGAACTCCGAAAGAGCATTTCTCGGGGTTTAGCTTCATTTCGAATTTGTTTAGGATTTTAAAGCATTCTCTTAACTGCGGGACGTGGTCTTTTTCGTAAACTGACTTGACCAGCATGTCGTCGATATAGACCTCCATCGTTTTACCTAGCTGGTCGGCGAACATTCTTTTCACCAATCGTTAGTAAAGGGCATTACTTTACTGTTTAAACCAAAGGGCATTACTTTATAACAGTAGGTGCCTCGGTCGGTGATGAAAGCTGTTTTTTCTTGGTCATCAGGGCGTATAAGTATTTGGTTTACCCGGAAAATGCGTCCATGAAGGACAATAGTTCGTGTCCTGCGGTGGCTTCGACTAGTCGGTCAATATGTGGGAGTGGGAAACTGTCTTTAGGACATGCCTTATTCAGGTCCGTAAAGTCGATGCATACTCTCCACTTCCCATTTTTCTTTTTAACGACGACCGGGTTGGCGAGCCAGTCAGGGTATTTTTCTTCCCTTATCGATCCGATCTTGAGCAACAGGTCGACCTCATCGTGCACACCTTTGGCCCTTTCGGGACCTAGCTTGCGACGTTTCTGCTTTATAGGTCAGTAGGTCGGATCGACGTTGAGTTCGTGTGAGGTTACCTCGAGGCTTATTCCTTGGAGGTTCGCACTTGACCAGGCGAAGCTGTCTTTGTTTTCCTTGTGAAAGGTTATGAGATCCTCTCGTATTGCTGGGTCGAGGTCTTGACCTATCCCAACGCACCATTTAGGATCCGATTCGTCAATACAGACCTGCGTTATCATTGATTTTTGAGGTCCGCATTGAGAAGGGTCAGAGGATCTGACTGGTTTCATTTCTGCGAGTTTGTCCTCTATCATTAGTACTACAGGGTCGGCTTTTTTGATATGCTCGTAGCTACCCATATAGTATTTTCGGGAGCTGCGTTGGCTGCCGTATACAACTGCTATCCCTTTGTTAGAAGGGAATTTAATGCATTGGTGGTAGGTTGATCGGACGGCTTTCATGACGTGTAGCCATGGTCTTCCCAATATTGCGTTGAAAGGAGCTTTCTTATCGACCACGAGAAAGTTCGTGAGTTGTCTCACTCCTCGTGCGACGGTTGGGAGCTGGATGGTTCTTAGGGAAAAGGTCGTATCTCCAGCAAACCCGGTAAGTGGCATTTTTTTGCCTTGTAACTCGGAATCGAGGTGCCCCATTTTTTTGAAGGCGTCGTAGAAGAATACGTCAACAGAGCTTCCCGTGTCGATCATTATACGGGAGAGTTCGTAGTTGCCTACGTCGATTCGGATAACGAGAGCGTCATCGTGAGGTTTATCGAGGTCGGTGGTTTCATTTTCCCAGAATTTGATCTGGTGATCAGGTCCCATCATCAGGCTTTTAACTTTTGTGTAGGAATCTGCCTTCCTCTGATGAGTTTTGATCGAATTGATTGAGTCGTTGCAGAGCTGAGATCCTCTCATGATGAAGTCGATGCGTTTCGAAGAGAGGTGATCAGTTGCGTTTCTGCAGAATTTTGAGAGGCGTAATGGGAACCTCGTGTTTTTCTTTTGCGGGGCGGGAGGAGGTGTAGTGACTGACCTTCCTGTCCTACCACCCAGATCGAGTTTTCCTGACCTTTCTTTGCGCTCTCTCCTAGCAGGTGGAGGAGAGTCACCTCCCTCCGGTGTTCGGTCCCATTTCTTTTGTTTGGGGGTTTGTTCCTCCTCTTGTTCGTCGGGAGGAGGGGTTTCAGCTTTGGGGTTTGAACCTTTTTTAGTTTTGCCCCCAGCTGCGATTAATTTTTTAACAGCGCGACATTCCTCGGTGGAGTACTTGCAATATTTTCCGAGGTCAAGTTCTGGACTCTCGTCCTCAGCTGCCTCTTTTATTGCGAATAGGGTATGCTGCCCTTGCGTTTGGTTTTCCTTTTTAAAGTGTTTTTTAGTTGCAAGGGGAGCGTTTTGCGTTTTAGATTCTTTGAATCTTAAGGCCAGCACAGCGAGCTCCTCTTCGGCTTTGGCGAAGTGGAGAGCTTTGTGAAGGGCATCGTCTAAAGAGACCGGTTGCCTAACAGTGAGTTCCTCACCGAACCTAGAGGAAAACCACAGACCGTTGTGAAGGGCGGCTATGGTACCTCTTCGTTTAGGTTCGCAATCTTTGATTTGATTGCTTTGAATTTTTCGACGTAAGATCGCAGAGATTCGTTCTGAAGTTGGGTGAGACTCCAGAGGTCGGCTTCAGACGTCCACTGTTCGATAAGTACCGAATACTGTTTTAAGAAATCGGCGGCGAGCTGGTCGAAGGTATCAATAGAGTTCCCTTCGAGGCTAGCAAACAATTCGAGGGCGTGACCTACGAGGTTTTCTGGGAAGAAACGGCAATGACCTGCTTCGTTTTCTTCGTCTGTCAGGTACGCTCGTGTTATAGCGAAACGGAAGAATCTCAGGTGAGTCTTTGGGTCGCTCGTTCCGTCGTACTCCGGGAAACGGAGGCTCTCGACGTCTCGAATGCGAAAACGAGCGATCCTATCCGTGAATGGGGTGCGCCTGTTTTCTTCGATCATGCAATCTATGTCGGGAGCATCGCTCACTCCTAGGTGCATTCGTATTTGTTTGAGCTGCGTAATTGTGGAATGTTTCAATATCCACGACGTTACGCGGATCGACCGGTGCTCGGGGATCGGTTAGACCGTTAAGGAGGTCGCTTCCTGGTATCCAGGGAATGAATGGCGGATTAGTGATAGAGGTCCGTTGTTGCGTTGAGTTCCCGGGAACGCAGGAACATGACGCAGTTGTTTGGTTTCTCGTCCATGTGTACCTAGGGGGCGAATAGCCCATCGGTAGCAAAGGTGGGAGCGGTGGCCTTGGAAAGGCAGTCGTTGTGCTTGTCTCGTTTCCTGTTGCTGGGTTTTCGACGAGAGTGTTCGCAGGTGCCTGTAAAAAGGCGACCTGCCTGTTGATAGGAGGTGAGACGTCTATCGAGGCGAAGTCTAGACGAGTCCTCGGAGTAGGATATGTCGGGGAGACGGTACCTGTCAGATCTGTGGGGATCTGGGCAGGAATCCCAGTTTCGCGGTATCGCGCTCTACCTCATGTGCCATGCGAGTGTAGTCGCGTCTCTGCTGACCCACCATTGCGGCGAGGTTACGATGCGCAATTTCTTTGTTTTTGCTTATGTTGATCAGGTTCATGATCATTGCCCGAAGCTCAGCCAATTCGCTGGCAGGTCGCGGAGGGACCTTATTAGACGGGTTGGGCGAGTTATCTCCGTTCGGAGGCTGTATCGTGACGTTTTGTTCTCCGCCCCTTGTTTGCGGAGGGGGAGTGATTTGGTCAGATCTAGAAGAATTCAAGTTTTGGGAGAGGTTCTCCGCATCAGTGTTATGGACAGCATCAACCTGGGTTCCGAGAGGGAGATCCGTTGGGAGGTGCACGTCCGTAATGTCATCGTTCGGGATCTGAACGGGTAAGCCAGATCCCATTGAATTTGATGAATTGGGATCCATGATCGTTGGTCACAATTGATGTGTTAGTTTCGGTGTTGGAATGATCTATTTCCGTCCCCACAGACGGTGCCAAATATGGGTTCTGAAATCCACACTAGAGATTTGTAATTGAGATTATGAGAAAGGAGGTCTATAACTTCACTGAAACCTTGAGAGTTATATTGCTAAGAACGAATGAAATTTTTGTATTGATTATGACAAAGCTTTTACAATGTGAAATGAGATTACAAGTGTAAAAGTATGTGTGTGAATGTAAGCTGAATTGAATGTGTCTTCCTAGTCGTCCTTGCTCCCTTACATAGGTCTACGCACGTGGTAGCTCCGTCCGGGATCTTCGGAGATCCTCCTGGATATTCGGTAGGTCAGTTCCGAGATATTAGGTCTGCTCCGCGAATATCTCCTCATCAGTTCTTAAGTTGTTATTTGCTTATCTCCCTTCATCAGGTGACCGGACTTATCCGGCCCAAGTACCTATTCGCGTATGTGGGCTCATCAGCTGCGTAGGTCCTCTACTTGGTGGGCTTGGTGGGCTTTGTGGGCTGGCTTGGTATTTTTGCAGGTGGATTCCTGGAGGGGAATCCAGCTCCAACAGATACTCAGGATTCTTTCAGATACCAATCCATCAAGATGATCAGGAGAAGACCACATTCACGTGTCCCTATGGTACTTTCGCCTATCGTAGAATGCCGTTTGGTCTTTGTAATGCTCTTGTGACATTTCAGAGATCTATGATGTCGATCTTCACATACATGATTGAGGATCATGGAAGTTTTATGGATGACTTTTCTGTTTATGGGTCTTCATTTGAAGCATGCTTGGAGAACCGCAAAGTTCTAGCTAGATGTGAAGAGAAGAATTAGGTTTTTAATTGGGAGAAATGTCATTTCATGGTTCAGGAAGGTATAGTTCTTGGTCACAAAGTTTCAGGTGTTGGTATTGAGGTTGATAAAGCCAAGATAAAGGTTATGAAAAGTTTACAGGCACCAGATAGCGTGAAATCTGTGAGGAGTTTTCTTGGACATGTTGGATTTTACAGGAGGTTCGTCAAGGATTTCAGTAAGATTGCCAGGCCACTAACAACTTTGCTTGCTAAGGATGTGAAGTTTGACTTCAATTCTGAGTGTCATGCTGCTTTTAATGAGATTAAGAATGCTTTAGTGAGTGCTCCAATAGTTCAAGCTCCGGACTAGAATTTACCTTTTGAGATAATGTGTGATGCGAGTGATTTTGCAGTTGGAGCTGTTTTAGGACAGGGGAAAGGCATAAACTCCATGTTATCAACTATACAAGTAGAACACTTGATGATGCACAACAGAATTATGCGACAACAGAGAAAGAATTGTTAGCTGTGGTTTTTGCTTTTGAGAAGTTTTGCCCTTATCTGGTTGGCTCCAAGGTAATTGTGCATACAGATCATTCAGCACTCAAGTACCTTATGCAGAAAAAGGATGCTAAGCCAAGATTACTACGATTGATTCTTCTTCTTCAAGAGTTTGACAACAGTAAGGGATAAGAAATGGATTGAGAATGGAGTTGCTGATCATTTGTCAAGGATCAAGGTTGAAGATGACGTTCCCATCAATTATTTTTCTACCTGAAGAAAGTATTTACTTGGTTGAGACAAGTTTGCAGGAAAATCTTGGCAGTGTCAATTCACGCGCAAATGAGAGCTGCAAAGAATCAGTGTCGATCGACACCACACCCCCTGTCGTTCGACACCATCGCGCTTCACAGACAGATGGTTCTACACCTCCTTCCCCGCCCACATCTATTTCAGTTCCCTGTGATAGGTACTTCTCCATCTCTTCTCCTACTTATCCTTCGGTTACTTCTTTAGAATCTTTGAAGTGTGCTTCACTGGTAAACGAGCATCGGGTTTCTCGAGAGCCTGTTTCCTCTGCTGATTTTGCAGGTAACAATGGGAGTATCGATCGACACCACCACCAGTGTCGATCGACACCAGATGTTGCACATAGCCGATCTGTTTACACACCGCATTGGAAGGCGAGATTGCAGCATAAGTCCCATGTTCCTCCATCCAAGTCCTGAACTCCGCCAAGTTAAGCTATTGACTATAAACAAACTTAAGGACATTCGTTCCCAACATAATCCACAAAGGCTGGAGCTAATCTCACTGCTCTTCCTTTTACCTCATCAAAACGGTTAGAGTTCGTAGGACTTGACTAAGAAAGTATTTCTCTCCCTTGATAAAAAATATGTATACTAATGAGAGATTGAAAGGATTTTCAGATAATGTATAGGGGTAAGAATGTTTCCTATTATCCCATTATTATACATTGTTTGAAATGATCAATTACAAAGGTTGGAAAAATGCCGAGGGTGTCGATCCAGTATGCGAGTTCCCCTTTGTTTACTCTCTAAAAAGAATAAGTTTAGGGGAGAGAAAGAGTACCAGAAATAAAAAGAAAATGAGTGGTCGAATTGTTATGGTATACTACATGAATAAGTCTAGAAAGTTTATTAAACGTTACCCTGATTGATGAGAAACCAACGATGAAAGCCTAATGTATTAACGACTCAACAGAGTTTGCGGACCAAGTCATGATCCCAACGATCACCTAACCATATAAGGAAGTTGCTCTGTTTTTGATACAATCTGTATACGATTGATACGATTGTGATTATGCATTGATTGTAATTTAGGATTTTCTATGATCTCTTTTGTAGCCTATAAAAGACATGTAATATGCATCAAAGTAAATACAAGAAACTGTTTACAGTTTCTAAATCTTTATGGTATCAAAGCGACAAAGTTTTTCTTCAAAAATTCTTTGTGATCTCTGAAACTTCAAATGACAAACCCGAACCAGACTGAAGCTCCGGCTGCGACTGTGGAGGTGAGAAGAACCATCTCTCCTTACGAGTTCACCTCTGCCGACAATCCCGGCGCGGTGATATCACACCCTCTCTAGAAGGGAGTTAATTACGACGAATGGGCTTGCGGGATGAAAACGGCGTTGTCATTACGCAAGAAATTCGGATTCCTCGACGGCTCAATCCCAAAACCGGCTGATGGATCACTTGACTTGGAAGATTGGTGGACGATTCAAGCACTTCTCGTGTCTTGGATAAAGATGACTATAGATCCATCGATGCGTTCAACAATCTCTCACAAAGATGTGGCAAAGGATCTATGGGATCACTTGAAGAAACGATTTGGGGTGATGAATGGGGCTCGGATTCAACAAATCCAAGCTGGATTAGCTTGTTGCAAACAGAGAGGTGCAGCAATCGAAGCGTACTATGGGAAGCTGACCCAAATGTGGGATAGTCTTGCGAGTTACCGACCAATACGAGCGTGTAAGTATGGTTTGTGTACGTGTGATCTTGCGACGGCACAAGAAGCGGATCTTGAAGAAGACAAGGTGCATCAATTTCTTTGTGGACTTGATGATCAGTTTCGGACAGTTCGTTCAACCCTTGTTGCTCGTGTTCCTGTGCAGCCATTAGAGGAAGTCTACAACATTGTGCGACAAGAAGAGGATCTTCGCATAAATGTTGAGGAGAAGCCTACAGATGTGACATCCTTTTCAGTTCAAACCTGACCTCGTTTCAAACTTGACGACAAGGAAAAAGGAGTTATGTGCAACTTTTTTAATCGCATTGGCCATAGCCCAGACAAGTGTTATGCGGTGTTTGGCTATCCAAAATGGTGGGGTGATAGGCCAAAAGGCAGAACTTTGCAAGGACGAGGTCATGGCGGTACTAACGGAGGAGCTAGAAGAGGTTGTGGGAGCACCTCCTACACCAATGCAGTCCAAGTCAATCCACTGACAAGCTATGAGCAAGCTAACTACGTTGTGACAGAAAAGGACAGTGACGAAGTAACGGGATTTATGGATTTGCAGTGGAAAGCAATTAAGAATCTTCTCAACAATGGGAAGACTAACGAAACTGAAAAACTGACGGGTAAGTCTTCTTTGCCTTTAAGGATAGTGGATACTGGTGCATCGTATCACTTGATGGGTCACTTAGACATTCTAGAAAGTGTTAAGGAAATGGAACAAATCAGTATTGTATTGGTCGATGGAAGAGAAAAAGTGGCAGTTAAGGAAAGATCAGTTAGGATAGGACCTTGTTTGATACTCCGCTCAGTTTATTATGTTGAGAATTTCCACACAGATTTTGATTTCTCTTTGCCAAGTGATGGATGAGAACAATTGCGTAGGGCAGTTAGCTGATCGTTTTCTTGTGGTTCAGGACCGCACTACGAGGATGGTGTTTGGAGTTAGTAGACGTACAGGAGGGACTTTCCGCTTTAGAAGTATGGAGTCAGCAGCATTTGTGGAAGTAAGAGATGATAAATCTTTTGAGCTTTGGCATAAGAGGATGGGATATCATTCAGACAAAGTAGTTGGTCTTCTCCCTGTTGTTTCAAATGTTGTTTCTGATATTTTGAATAAAGCGTGTGATGTTTGTCTCCGCGCTAAGCAAACAAGATTATCTTTTCCATTTAGTGAGAATAAAACGAAAGGGATTTTTGATCTATTGTGATTTATGGGGACCTTATAGAACTCCAACTCATTCGGGTGCTCGTTACTTCTTAACCATTGTAGACGATTACTCTCGTGGAGTATGGCTCTATTTGATGTCTGAAAAATCTGAAGCTTCTAATCATCTCAAGAATTTCTTGGCCATGACTACTGGTCAGTTCGATACTCCAGTAACCTTGGAGTACTTATTCCAGGTTATTTAAAAGGCCAAAGTCGGGTCTTTCTTTCGTGTTATAAGAAGCGATAACGGATCAGAATTTCTTTGTCTAAGTGAATTCTTCAAACAACAAGGCATAGTTCATGAAACGTCTTTTGTTGGCACTCCTCAACAGAACGGAAGAGTGGAGAGAAAACACCAGCATATACTCAATGTTGCTAGAGCGCTTGGTTTGAAGCCAATTTACCGATAGCGTTTTGGGGCGAATGTGTTCTCACTGCGGCTTACTTAATAAATCGAACTCCAAGTATGGTGTTGAAAGGAATGACACCATATGAGAGGATATATAATGAGAAACCGAAATACAATCATATGAAGGTGTTTGGGACTCTCTGCTATGCTCATGATCAATTTCATAAAGGAGATAAGTTTGCTTTTCGGAGTCGTCGATGCGTTTTCATCGGATACCCTTATGGAAAAAAGGGGTGGAGGTTATATGACTTGGAAAAATATCAATTCTTTGTTTCAATAGATGTGGTATTTTATGAAAATGAATTTCCATTCAAGTCTGAGGTAGAAGAAGAAATTGCAGAAGAAGAACTTGAACTTCTAAATTTACAGTCTCTGTTTGTCGAAAATGAAGAAGAAAATGGACGTACAAGCTCAATTCGTGAGGATGGCCCATTAACACCACAATCGACTATTGGGCCTACACCAAGCCCAACTGGGTTATTGAAAACCCAATTTCTGAACACGCTCCTTCACTTCAAAACGTCATCATCGAGGGAAGTCAAAGAACTGAAAATCAAAATCGCTCCACTATGATTCCGACGCCAACTCCGGCGA
>Ga0041062_1000056_pt1 | contig 9981 bp, 6 predicted proteins | sample AraCvinosormetaG_2_FD_53325 | JGI IMG/M metagenome (GOLD analysis project Ga0041062, IMG submission 53325) | Arabidopsis roots microbial communities from Chapel Hill, North Carolina, USA - Cvi Cl nosort | ecosystem: Host-associated > Plants > Roots > Unclassified | place: USA: Chapel Hill, North... | reverse complement strand
CGGTGCCTGAGGAAGAGACTTAGTGAAGATGTCAGCAAGTTGTTGAGAAGCTGGAATGTGTTTGATGGTGAGAGCGCCTAAAGCCACCCTTTCTCGAACATAATGATAGTCCACCTGAAAATGTTTGGACCGAGAGTGAAGAGCTGGATTAGCAGATAGATATACGGCTGAAAGGTTGTCACAATACATCTCCGGGATTTGTTGTTGTGGAAGTTCAATTTCTTGAAGCAAGAAACCAATCCATGACACTTCAGAGGCAGCGAAAGACAATGTCCGGTACAGGAGGACTTGGAGACAGTGGGATGACGTTTAGCAGACCACGAGATTATGTTAGAGCCAAGGAATGTGCAGAAACCTCCGGTAGATCGTCTTGTGTCTTTGCAGCCAGCCCAATCGCTATCACTATAACAACGAAGAACAGAATCTGTGTTGGAAGATAAGTTAATTCCCATTGTCATTGTACCTTTAAGATAGCGCAAGATCCTCTTGAGTAAATTGGAATCAGACATTGTAGGAGCGTGCATCTTTTGACAAACGAAGTTAACGGCAAATTGGATGTCGGGTCTAGTGAGGGTAAGATATTGTAGCTTTCCCGCCAAGCGCCTAAAATAAGTGGGTTCAGGAAAAGGTTTGTTGTTACCTTATAATAGATCAGGCTGAAGAGGAAGGGGTGTCGGCATGGATGAGCAGTCAGACATGCCTGCATTAACCAATAAATCAGAGGTATACTTTTCCTGACTAAGGAAGAGACCATCGTTGTGATAATGAGCTTGAATCCCCAAAAAATAATGTAATGCTCCCATGTCCTTCATTCGAAATTCGGTACTGAGAATATTCGAAATTGTTGAAGGAGAACATCGTTATTACCGGTCAAAATCATATCATCGACGTATAGTAACAAGAACATAACGTCTCTGCCTTTTAGATAAACAAAGAGAGATGGATCAGAAAAACTGCAGATAAATCCATACTTCAGAAGATACGAGCTGAATTTATCGAACCAAGCTCTAGGGGCCTGTTTTAAGCCGTAAATTGCTTTCTTGAGCTTACATACATAATCCGGTCGAGAAGGATCTTCAAAACCAGGGGGTTGGGTCATAAACACAGTTTCTTTTAGCTCATCATGAAGGAAAGCATTTTTCACATCAAGTTGCTTCAAAGACCATTTGTTAATTGTAGCGACATGAAGAATGGATCGAACGGTGGCAGATCCGACAATCGGGCTGTATGTCTCAACGTAATCCACACCTTCCTCTTGCTCGTACCCTCTTGCAACAAGACGAGCTTTCAACCGATCTAAACTACCATCAGAATTTAGTTTCGTTTTAAACACCCACTTGCATCCAAGAAGACGATCAACCATTTCTGGGGGAACTAAGTCCCATGTATCAGTTTCGTGCATAGTTCCCATTTCTTCTCCCATTGCGTTTGTCCAGCCTTCATCTTTGAGAGCTTCTTTGACAGATTTTGGCTCAGGATAACTAGACTTGACAGAGAACAGAGCATATTTAGGATTGGGCTTCGTGATACCTGATTTAGCTCGAGTTATCATAGGATGGGAAGTTTCGGGAGCAGCAGTAGTCGACGAGATCACCGATTGCAGAGGAGGAAAGTCAGAGTCCTCAAACAAAGAGACGTTAATGCTTTGAGGAGTCATGGCTGAGCTAATAGCAGTTTTAGAATCTGTAGAGTAGTGATTTTGATCAGAAGTGGACTCCTCAGGCTGAGTGGGAAGCGATGTGGATGTGATCGGGCTAGGAGGAACAACCATATCATGAGCAGCAGCCACGTCAACATCAGGAGCTGTAGCTGTTTCGGCTATATTGGGAGCACAACCGGTTGGTACGGAGCTAGAGACGGTCGCAGAAGGAAAGATGATGTCTTCCACGTTTGTAGATGGAGTTTCACGTGATAAAGCGGTAGAGGAAAACCCTTTTTGCCAAGCAGTGAACAGAGGAGAACCCGAAATCGTTTGAAACTGTGAATAAATGTCGGAGTAGGGAAATTTTCTTTCATCAAACAAAACATGTCGACAGATGTAGACTTTGCCCGTAGGTGGATGGAGACACCGATATCCTTTGTATTTGTTGTTATATCCCAAAAACACACAGAGGAGAGACTTTGGATCAAACTTGTTTTTCGCATAGGGACGAAGGTAGGGGTAGCAAGCACTCCCAAAAACACGCAGGGCTGTGTAAACAGGTGGTGTTCCATGCAACATCTCATAGGGACTCTTATTATCAGACAAAGTAGAAGAAGGCAGAAGATTGCTCAAAAAGTTTGAAGTAAAGAATGCTTTAACCCATAGCTTATGAGGAACCTTGCTATGAAACATCAAAGAAAGACCAAGTTCAGTCAAGTACCGATGTCGTCTTTCAGCAATCCCGTTCTGCTGCGGAGTATGTGGACATGAAATCAATTGTTTAATACCACATGAAGCAAGATGAGCAACAAATTTATTTGAGACGAACTCACCCCCACCATCACAATGAAACATAGCAATCTTATGTTGGTACTGATTCTCGACAAGTTGTTGAAACAAAACAAAGACCGAGAAAAAATCAGACTTCAACTTCAATGGATAGATCCATGTGAATCGAGAATAGTTGTCGATAAAGATGACATAATATTGAAAACCTTGAGCAGAAGTAACAGGGGCAGGGCCCCATAGATCACAATGAATACGTTCTAGGGGCCGAGAAGAAACAAATTCAGAAGCAACAAAAGGAAGACGACATACTTTCCCCATTTGACAAGCCTCACACAGATTGGAGCTTGTTTTATTGACTACAATAGCTTTAGTTTTGATAAGGTGTTGTAGAACTTCTTTATTAGGGTGACCCAATCTCTGATGCCACACTTCATCATCACTAGATTGTTGCCTGGTAGAGTAATAAGCTTGAAACGGGACATCCTTCAACACGTAGAGACCTTTATGCTTGTTTCCTTGTGTGAGGAGCTGTTGTGTTCGTTTGTCCTTTATAACAACAGAATCAGAGTCAAACGTAAAAGAGCAGGGATAATCATCAGTAAGCTTGGAGACAGATAAAAGCGATTTAGTTATTCCAGGACATACTAAGACATCCTCTAAAGGCAATGTACCTTGAGAAATGTTCAGAGGGATAGTACCAATATGAGTGATGGGCAGAAAATCTCCATTCCCTACTATCACAGAATCATCACCTGAGTATGTCTGAGAGTTTTGAAGGCCATCGGTTGTGTTCGTGATATGCGCAATAGCAGCCGAGTCGGGAAGCCATTCGTGACTTGAAGCTTGATTTTGATCGGAAACCCGCGTAGCAGCAAATGCATTAGGAAGATCTTCAGGAAGATAGTTTTCTTCAAACCGTTTGTAACACTTAAAGGCTGAGTGACCATATTTCCTGCAAATTTGACATGTGGGTTTTGAACCATTTCCAGAGCCATTGTTTGAACCATAACCAAACTGTTGATGAAAACCACGACCACGCGTAGAGTAGGAACCACGACCGCGAAAATTACCATATCTTCCACCACGGCTATTGTTATTACCCCGTGAAGAATAGCTTTTGTCCGTGTAAAAGGCCAGATGTGGAGTGACTTCGGAATTTGCAGTATAAGTGGAGAGTTTATCATCAAACGTAGTGAGCTTGTACACGACATCGTCAAAACACGGACCTGGATACACATCAAGAGAGTGTTCTATTACAGTTGCTATGGACTCATACTCCTTTCCTAGCCCATTCAGAACACCAACAATCTTCTCTTGTTCTGTAATCGGAAAGCCAATAGAATCAAGCTGGTCACATATGTTTTTAACCTCACTTAGATAAGCATCCATCGTTTTTCCAGCTTTTGAAGAAGTGCCTAGTCGTTTCTGCAGATCATATTTCCTAGTGGTGGAAACACGATTAAAACGTCTTGCTAAACCAAGCCATACCTCTTGAGCAGAGTTTAAGCCAATAACAACTTTGAGAGCTTCTTCAGAGAGAGATCCAAAAATCCAAGCTTTGACCAACTGATCGATTCGAGTCCATTTCAGAAATTCTGGATTTGCTTCTTCAGACTGAATATCATCCTTTGTGACAATGATGGTGGAGGCAGGCCGAGGAGTGGCGCCGGTAACAAATCCTAGAAGAAGATGAGATGAAAGGTAAGACTCAAATTGGGTTTTCCACAAAAGGTAGTTTGTGGGAGTGAGTTTGAGAGTAACAACTTGAGAGATGTTAAGAGAGGAAACAAAAATAGATTCTTCCATGGCTCAGGAACAGAGTCCTAAGCTCTGATACCATGAAAGTAGAAGCAAAAGCTTCAGAGAGAAAATAATTGTGTATTTCTTCCTTAGTGAATTCGATTACAAGCAAAGAACTATATAAAGAGGAGGATTACATAATAGCTAATGACAGGTGTCCTAGTTGCATGAAATGNTGCTGCTTCCAAGAACATCAAAATGATTGTGCACGTTTATGTTTGTCGACGGCGGTGTCTCGCGTGATGTTCCTCTGCTTTGATTGTTGCAGAGTTTCGATGAGTAACGGATGGACTTCGTGGGCTTCTCTTTTTCTTTTGGGCCTGAATCTCCTTTAACTGAAACTGAAACAGAAACAATGTTGTTGCGATGGATTGAAGTCTATGTAGGAGAAGGAGTCTCTTGTTGTTTGATACACCCCCTCAAACTTGTGTCAGGCGGCAAGACGACACCAAGTTTGAACCGAAGATCACAGAACGGTGCCTGAGGAAGAGACTTAGTGAAGATGTCAGCAAGTTGTTGAGAAGCTGGAATGTGTTTGATGGTGAGAGCGCCTAAAGCCACCCTTTCTCGAACATAATGATAGTCCACCTGAAAATGTTTGGACCGAGAGTGAAGAGCTGGATTAGCAGATAGATATACGGCTGAAAGGTTGTCACAATACATCTCCGGGATTTGTTGTTGTGGAAGTTCAATTTCTTGAAGCAAGAAACCAATCCATGACACTTCAGAGGCAGCGAAAGACAATGTCCGGTACAGGAGGACTTGGAGACAGTGGGATGACGTTTAGCAGACCACGAGATTATGTTAGAGCCAAGGAATGTGCAGAAACCTCCGGTAGATCGTCTTGTGTCTTTGCAGCCAGCCCAATCGCTATCACTATAACAACGAAGAACAGAATCTGTGTTGGAAGATAAGTTAATTCCCATTGTCATTGTACCTTTAAGATAGCGCAAGATCCTCTTGAGTAAATTGGAATCAGACATTGTAGGAGCGTGCATCTTTTGACAAACGAAGTTAACGGCAAATTGGATGTCGGGTCTAGTGAGGGTAAGATATTGTAGCTTTCCCGCCAAGCGCCTAAAATAAGTGGGTTCAGGAAAAGGTTTGTTGTTACCTTATAATAGATCAGGCTGAAGAGGAAGGGGTGTCGGCATGGATGAGCAGTCAGACATGCCTGCATTAACCAATAAATCAGAGGTATACTTTTCCTGACTAAGGAAGAGACCATCGTTGTGATAATGAGCTTGAATCCCCAAAAAATAATGTAATGCTCCCATGTCCTTCATTCGAAATTCGGTACTGAGAATATTCGAAATTGTTGAAGGAGAACATCGTTATTACCGGTCAAAATCATATCATCGACGTATAGTAACAAGAACATAACGTCTCTGCCTTTTAGATAAACAAAGAGAGATGGATCAGAAAAACTGCAGATAAATCCATACTTCAGAAGATACGAGCTGAATTTATCGAACCAAGCTCTAGGGGCCTGTTTTAAGCCGTAAATTGCTTTCTTGAGCTTACATACATAATCCGGTCGAGAAGGATCTTCAAAACCAGGGGGTTGGGTCATAAACACAGTTTCTTTTAGCTCATCATGAAGGAAAGCATTTTTCACATCAAGTTGCTTCAAAGACCATTTGTTAATTGTAGCGACATGAAGAATGGATCGAACGGTGGCAGATCCGACAATCGGGCTGTATGTCTCAACGTAATCCACACCTTCCTCTTGCTCGTACCCTCTTGCAACAAGACGAGCTTTCAACCGATCTAAACTACCATCAGAATTTAGTTTCGTTTTAAACACCCACTTGCATCCAAGAAGACGATCAACCATTTCTGGGGGAACTAAGTCCCATGTATCAGTTTCGTGCATAGTTCCCATTTCTTCTCCCATTGCGTTTGTCCAGCCTTCATCTTTGAGAGCTTCTTTGACAGATTTTGGCTCAGGATAACTAGACTTGACAGAGAACAGAGCATATTTAGGATTGGGCTTCGTGATACCTGATTTAGCTCGAGTTATCATAGGATGGGAAGTTTCGGGAGCAGCAGTAGTCGACGAGATCACCGATTGCAGAGGAGGAAAGTCAGAGTCCTCAAACAAAGAGACGTTAATGCTTTGAGGAGTCATGGCTGAGCTAATAGCAGTTTTAGAATCTGTAGAGTAGTGATTTTGATCAGAAGTGGACTCCTCAGGCTGAGTGGGAAGCGATGTGGATGTGATCGGGCTAGGAGGAACAACCATATCATGAGCAGCAGCCACGTCAACATCAGGAGCTGTAGCTGTTTCGGCTATATTGGGAGCACAACCGGTTGGTACGGAGCTAGAGACGGTCGCAGAAGGAAAGATGATGTCTTCCACGTTTGTAGATGGAGTTTCACGTGATAAAGCGGTAGAGGAAAACCCTTTTTGCCAAGCAGTGAACAGAGGAGAACCCGAAATCGTTTGAAACTGTGAATAAATGTCGGAGTAGGGAAATTTTCTTTCATCAAACAAAACATGTCGACAGATGTAGACTTTGCCCGTAGGTGGATGGAGACACCGATATCCTTTGTATTTGTTGTTATATCCCAAAAACACACAGAGGAGAGACTTTGGATCAAACTTGTTTTTCGCATAGGGACGAAGGTAGGGGTAGCAAGCACTCCCAAAAACACGCAGGGCTGTGTAAACAGGTGGTGTTCCATGCAACATCTCATAGGGACTCTTATTATCAGACAAAGTAGAAGAAGGCAGAAGATTGCTCAAAAAGTTTGAAGTAAAGAATGCTTTAACCCATAGCTTATGAGGAACCTTGCTATGAAACATCAAAGAAAGACCAAGTTCAGTCAAGTACCGATGTCGTCTTTCAGCAATCCCGTTCTGCTGCGGAGTATGTGGACATGAAATCAATTGTTTAATACCACATGAAGCAAGATGAGCAACAAATTTATTTGAGACGAACTCACCCCCACCATCACAATGAAACATAGCAATCTTATGTTGGTACTGATTCTCGACAAGTTGTTGAAACAAAACAAAGACCGAGAAAAAATCAGACTTCAACTTCAATGGATAGATCCATGTGAATCGAGAATAGTTGTCGATAAAGATGACATAATATTGAAAACCTTGAGCAGAAGTAACAGGGGCAGGGCCCCATAGATCACAATGAATACGTTCTAGGGGCCGAGAAGAAACAAATTCAGAAGCAACAAAAGGAAGACGACATACTTTCCCCATTTGACAAGCCTCACACAGATTGGAGCTTGTTTTATTGACTACAATAGCTTTAGTTTTGATAAGGTGTTGTAGAACTTCTTTATTAGGGTGACCCAATCTCTGATGCCACACTTCATCATCACTAGATTGTTGCCTGGTAGAGTAATAAGCTTGAAACGGGACATCCTTCAACACGTAGAGACCTTTATGCTTGTTTCCTTGTGTGAGGAGCTGTTGTGTTCGTTTGTCCTTTATAACAACAGAATCAGAGTCAAACGTAAAAGAGCAGGGATAATCATCAGTAAGCTTGGAGACAGATAAAAGCGATTTAGTTATTCCAGGACATACTAAGACATCCTCTAAAGGCAATGTACCTTGAGAAATGTTCAGAGGGATAGTACCAATATGAGTGATGGGCAGAAAATCTCCATTCCCTACTATCACAGAATCATCACCTGAGTATGTCTGAGAGTTTTGAAGGCCATCGGTTGTGTTCGTGATATGCGCAATAGCAGCCGAGTCGGGAAGCCATTCGTGACTTGAAGCTTGATTTTGATCGGAAACCCGCGTAGCAGCAAATGCATTAGGAAGATCTTCAGGAAGATAGTTTTCTTCAAACCGTTTGTAACACTTAAAGGCTGAGTGACCATATTTCCTGCAAATTTGACATGTGGGTTTTGAACCATTTCCAGAGCCATTGTTTGAACCATAACCAAACTGTTGATGAAAACCACGACCACGCGTAGAGTAGGAACCACGACCGCGAAAATTACCATATCTTCCACCACGGCTATTGTTATTACCCCGTGAAGAATAGCTTTTGTCCGTGTAAAAGGCCAGATGTGGAGTGACTTCGGAATTTGCAGTATAAGTGGAGAGTTTATCATCAAACGTAGTGAGCTTGTACACGACATCGTCAAAACACGGACCTGGATACACATCAAGAGAGTGTTCTATTACAGTTGCTATGGACTCATACTCCTTTCCTAGCCCATTCAGAACACCAACAATCTTCTCTTGTTCTGTAATCGGAAAGCCAATAGAATCAAGCTGGTCACATATGTTTTTAACCTCACTTAGATAAGCATCCATCGTTTTTCCAGCTTTTGAAGAAGTGCCTAGTCGTTTCTGCAGATCATATTTCCTAGTGGTGGAAACACGATTAAAACGTCTTGCTAAACCAAGCCATACCTCTTGAGCAGAGTTTAAGCCAATAACAACTTTGAGAGCTTCTTCAGAGAGAGATCCAAAAATCCAAGCTTTGACCAACTGATCGATTCGAGTCCATTTCAGAAATTCTGGATTTGCTTCTTCAGACTGAATATCATCCTTTGTGACAATGATGGTGGAGGCAGGCCGAGGAGTGGCGCCGGTAACAAATCCTAGAAGAAGATGAGATGAAAGGTAAGACTCAAATTGGGTTTTCCACAAAAGGTAGTTTGTGGGAGTGAGTTTGAGAGTAACAACTTGAGAGATGTTAAGAGAGGAAACAAAAATAGATTCTTCCATGGCTCAGGAACAGAGTCCTAAGCTCTGATACCATGAAAGTAGAAGCAAAAGCTTCAGAGAGAAAATAATTGTGTATTTCTTCCTTAGTGAATTCGATTACAAGCAAAGAACTATATAAAGAGGAGGATTACATAATAGCTAATGACAGGTGTCCTAGTTGCATGAAATGCTGCTGCTTCCAAGAACATCAAAATGATTGTGCACGTTTATGTTTGTCGACGGCGGTGTCTCGCGTGATGTTCCTCTGCTTTGATTGTTGCAGAGTTTTGATGAGTAACGGATGGGCTTCGTGGGCTTCTCTTTTTCTTTTGGGCCTGAATCTCCTTTAACTGAAACTGAAACAGAAACAATGTTGTTGCGATGGATTGAAGTCTCTGTAGGAGAAGGAGTCTCTTGTTGTTTGATAGAAAGGAGAGCTCTTTCTCATGTTTACATGTAGCAGCGAGATACCGTTGCTGTATAAACTTGTCTCCTCGGATTGGGAGGAGATGAGTGGTGCTACTCTTGACGGCCTGACAATCTTTGCAAGTAAGTACTCCTCAGAGACGAGATTGAATGTTTGTGGCATGTGGAACAGTGTGTACTTCCCAAAGTTTTATGGTTTACGTTGCAAGAGATCATGTGTATCCTACTCGTTTGATAAAGGCAGGTACTATCCGCGTAAGCCGCTTCCAAAACCATCAAGATTTGAAAAGCAGAAAGACCTTTGCCCTCTTATGAGTCTTTGGATTGAACCACCGTCTTAAGACATCTTAGATTCGATGAAATGATAAGCAAATATGGATGATGGTAAAGGTAAGATGAGCTATCTTTCCGTTTTCCTTTTTATTTGATCATTGAATATGTGAAACTTATGTTGACTTTAAGATTTAGTACTGTTTACATTCATGTCCAAAAAAAAAAATGATTCAGTACTGTTATGAAAACTTACATTTCAGATTTATGTTTCAACTTTAAAAGTCTTTGTATGTGACTGATTCGAGGTTATGCAAAAAAAATATATATATAGTTTTATTGATTAATTTCCGTAGTCTTTTAC
>Ga0041062_1000055_pt1 | contig 9997 bp, 9 predicted proteins | sample AraCvinosormetaG_2_FD_53325 | JGI IMG/M metagenome (GOLD analysis project Ga0041062, IMG submission 53325) | Arabidopsis roots microbial communities from Chapel Hill, North Carolina, USA - Cvi Cl nosort | ecosystem: Host-associated > Plants > Roots > Unclassified | place: USA: Chapel Hill, North... | reverse complement strand
AATAGTACATGGGCTTAACTATAGCCCAATAACCTTTTTAATAAGCCACACGGCCCAACTTCTCTTTGCTTTGTTGCCTTTGCTTGTCTTCTTCGACTCTTCTTCTCCGACAAAGGAGGCGCGACGCCGTCTTTTCTTCTTCTTACCAGACTTGGGTCAGGGATAGTTTAATCAGCCAATACTGCAGAAATCATCTCGCCTTGGATGCTATTGATTTCAGAATGTATATGACCTCTCTACTCGATTTTGTTCCATCTATAACAATATCAGTTGGTCTGCTACTTTCATCTAGAGAATTGTTAAAACTAGTTCCAGCTTTGAAAATTAGCTGCATGGTAGCTACAATGCATTGCATTTCACCTTAAGGCTAAAGCAGTCATCTTTAGTTTCATCCAAAACTTTTTTGATGATCATCTTATTGGAGCTGAGTGGTTTTCTGACATTTCCAACCAAATTTGCAGCAACTGCATTTGTATGAATCAGAAAGGACTTTATTGATCTTATGAGGAGCTTAAGTAATTGGCCAGTGGTGAATGATGATAACCCAAAAAAGAAAGATTGGATGATAAAGACATGAAGGGCACACATGTGTAGCAACAAGATGGGTTAGTTGTTTTATAGTTTGTGTCTTGTGTAGAATGGCTGCTCAAGTGGTCTATATAGTTTGGAAAGAAACAGATAGGGATTATCAGGTATTTTTGGATGGTCTTGGCCTTGGGAGGGTAAGGGATGCTCTATAACTCATTCCCAGGGCTACTTTTTGTTCTGTATTTGGTTTGTTCATGAATTGTTTCTATCTGTTGTAAATCAAACTTAAAGAGAAACATAATTAAAATCAGTTCTAAAACTTATCAACTCAGTGGTGTTCTGAACAGCTATGTGTTAGTGTATGTTATGTTATTTTTCGTTCATCATTAATCACATTACCAATATTTTGGTGCAGCAAATATATCTGGAAATTTGTCACCTGCTGTTATCTAATCTGTAAGATGGGAGAATTATGTGTTTCTTTGTTTGTTTAGCTGTTTGGTCCACAGATATTATCCCATTACTAAAAGATGAGAATTTTAATTGGTTTGTCGTTTGTAGTTGAGCCGGGCACTTTGTTATATAAAAGAGCCCAGTGAGAGTTTTAGGTGTTGAGGCCTGATCAATACAACATCAAACACATGTTTTGGTACCAGAGTAATAATCACTACTTGGGGAAGTCTAGGCTTACATGAGTGGAAACTAGCAAGTGTTGACTTTTTTTCTGCATAGAATTTGGCTAAAAATGAGGTGCTTTATTATACCTAGACAGGATTTTACTTTCCGTTCTCTGTCTTTCATTCAGTCCTAATGTTTCCTGTCACCATGTAATCTGAAGTTTTGCTAACCTATTTACTCTTGCGTTGGGTTGCTCCTGGAATTTCTTAGACCGGATCCGTTTCATAATAACCTAGTCTAGATTGGGAAAGGGTCATAACTTTGCAGCTGAAATCACCAACTTTGGTGACCAGGTCAGCCTAAGTGGACAACCACTCTGCAACTGAAACTATAAAATTGACAAGTTGGAAGATTGTTGGATTTTTCTGTAAAAACTATTATCTTTCTCTCTATATATGTGTCGACAAGTCTGCACTATTATGCCTCGTAGGATGTTTCAGGCATGGATTATACACTTAATGTTACCATCGAACCTTTTTATTGCTGTTCAATATATACTGGGAAACTGCAGAGATAGGTTCATCAAGGAAAGTCAGTCTTAATAAGAATTTTTCAAACCCCATTCATTAGATATAGATATTCAATAGAACTTTGTTGACAATTTCTTATATATAGTCCCTTTCTGGTATGTTTTGTTAACTCATTAGATCACTGTCATCATGAAATATCTATTTCCAACAGTATTTTTATAGACATAACTATGTCTGATGACCAATAGACTTCTGCTTTTCCTTGGTGTTGAAGAAATTTCCGGGAATTCTTTTATGAATCTTTGATCTTCTGCCTAACGCGTTTCTTGGTGCTTCTTCTAGTGACTTGTTCATGTGAGCTCGTATTTTCTTATCATAACTTCTAAGATTGGCCTTGACCCAGATTTTTCTTGTGAAGTTTGAAATCATCTAGCTCTGACCCCCATGTTTCTGTGTCCTACAACAGGATAAAGTATGATTTGTCTTCCTTTTCTAGGTATCTTGATGAGTTCAAGAACACGCGGTTCATTATTACTGGTCACATTTTGTTGCCTTCTGCTTCATGTAGCTGGTTACAGAACAGATCCTTCAGAAGGTAATCATTTTTTACCATAACTTCACATCTCTTGTAATTATCTTAAATTATGATACCACCTAACATAAACGTACTGATACGGTCAATTTGCATAAACTTGGTCACTAGTCTTCCTCTCAATGTTTGATTGGTAGCGTTTCAGGCTCCACCCTCTACCCAAATCATTCTACAACGTGGAGACTGCTTTCCAGAAGTTTGCTTATATTTTTATCCATTTTGCAGTAAATGCTTTGCGGGAGATCAAAAGGAGTCTAATTGATCCTATGAGAAATTTAAGTAACTGGGCAAAGGGTGACCCGTGCAATTCAAACTGGACTGGCATAATATGCTTCGGGAGATCACATAATGATGGCCACTTTCACGTCCGGGAGCTGTATGTCTCTTGTATTACCATTAGTCACATTTCTTTTCTTCTTTTTGGTCCTTTCCCCTGTCTTTATATTTGGAATTCAGGGATTTTTTCTCATGCAAAGGTAGATAGTCCATGCATCACTAATGCAGTGTTCTGATTCTTGCATGGATATACTGAAAATATTATGCATTGCCGTACTTACACCTTCTGTCATTTACGTATTGTGATATAGCCAATTGATGAGGTTGAATTTATCTGGAGAACTGGCTCCTGAAGTTGGCCAGTTATTGTATCTCGAAATTCTGTAAGATGCGTAGTCTAATGAATTGTTTCATTTGGTTTGTCTGATTGGCTTCCGGGTGCCTAATGCATACTGAAAAACGTATTTTCTCTTGGGTTACCTTGTTGAAGTGATGTGATGTGGAACAACCTGACTGGGCGTATTCCGTTGGAGATAGGAAGAATTTCTTCCTTGAAACTCCTGTAAGTTGGATCACATGATGTACTTTCTTTTGCCTTTTTGTTACTTGGTTAGTTTCACTTATGGGATAGTCTTAAAAAAGGCTTGTTTTCTCTTTTGTTTTTTTTGGAGCCACAATCCCAATTTTGTTTTGAGTTTCTTCAATTGACTCTTTGCTACATTATTTGGACAGACTGTTGAATGGGAACAAGTTCACGGGTAGTTTACCCCCTGAACTTGGTAACCTTCAAAACCTAAACAGGCTTCAAGTAGATGAGAATAACATAACAGGTTCAGTTCCATTTTCATTTGGAAACTTGAGAAGCATAAAACATCTGTAAGTTTACCGTGAAGTTATTACTTCTTCATAGCAAAACCAGCAGTAATTTTGTGGTTCATCCTTTACTCATCAGTGGCCTTTTGGTATTCAGCCACTTAAACAATAACACGATAAGTGGAGAAATTCCTGTTGAGCTATCCAAATTGCCCAAGCTTGTTCACATGTGAGTTTTGTTTGTTTTATTTTCACATTTGGATACTATCTTTAGTCTTTATATTGTGGACTAAATCTTGTAGGATACTGGACAACAATAACTTGACTGGGACATTGCCGCTAGAGTTAGCTCAATTGCCATCCTTGACCATACTGTATGCGCCATATATTGTTCCCATTGACTGTCTTTATGTTTGCGTTTACAATATTTTGCAAAGTTGCTAAGCTAAGATTCCGCTTAAGCAGTCAGCTGGATAACAACAACTTCGAAGGTTCAACTATTCCAGAGGCTTACGGACACTTTTCTAGATTAGTAAAATTGTAAGACTTTACAAGAGGTTTCTGCAATAAGATTCAGATTGGTTTGTATTACTCCACTAGTTTGAACATGCTCTTGTGCTTCATCTTTCCAACTTGGCAGAAGTTTAAGGAACTGTGGACTGCAAGGATCTATTCCTGATTTAAGCAGGATAGAAAATCTTAGCTATCTGTAAGTATCTATGTCTGGTATTTGTAACATTGTCTGATTCTTTTGACTGGTCCTGGACTTCTTGGACCTTTTTAAGGAACAATACAAATGCATATTTTCATCTCTTGTACAGAGACCTAAGTTGGAACCACCTCACAGGCACTATACCAGAATCCAAGCTTTCTGACAATATGACAACAATGTACGCAGATTTCCAAACCTTTTTCCTTTTAACAGTTTACTCAAAGGAAATATCTATCTAATTTCACTTTCATGCAGTGTATCCGGCGATACAATACTTATTTGTCAATTTTTTTCTGCAGTGAACTATCTTATAACCACCTAACTGGATCTATACCACAAAGTTTCTCAGATTTGAACTCTCTTCAATTACTGTATGTAAACATTCATTGATCAGTGAAATGAACTTTCCCATTCATAAGTACTTTATAACTTTTTTTGTGTCATCTATAACAGGTCACTTGAGAACAACAGTTTATCTGGTTCTGTCCCAACAGAAATTTGGCAGGACAAGTCTTTCGAGAATAACAAGCTGCAAGTGTATGACCTCTAGTATTTGTTTTTCTTTACTTATTAGTTTCCTAGTTTTATACTTCATTCTCAGAGGCTGAAACTTCTTTTGGATGCATGCACAGTGATCTCAGGAACAACAACTTCTCTGATGCCACAGGAAACCTGAGAACACCAGACAATGTTACCCTATAGTAAGTTTCTTTGTTCCTGTTTGGTAGCAACTTAATGCACATCAAACATTTTGGACTGAAACTGCATTCTCTTGTCTTGGCATTATAGTCTAATTCAGTTTAAGTTTTTGTACTTGTTCTGCGCGCTTTAAAACCAAAAGTCAACAACTCATAGGTTTCTCTAGTTTCTACTATTCTTTTGCTATCTACTAAAGCTCTTTTCGTATCCTTCTGTATGAAAGTCTTCGTGGCAACCCAATATGCAAGAGTACAAGCATTCCCATGGTTACACAATTCTTCGAATACATCTGCGGCGAAAAAAAGCAGACATCTACAAACTCAAACACACCCTGCAGTAATGTGTCATGTCCCTTTGAGAATGTGAAAGTATCCCCAGGAATCTGCTTGTGCACAGCACCTCTTTCGATTGATTATAGGCTAAAGAGCCCTAGCTTCTTTTTCTTTACTCCATATATTGAACGCCAATTCAGGGAGTATATTACCTCGTCCCTCCAACTGGAGACTCATCAACTAGCGATTGATAGACTTGTCGATGAGAACAGGCTGCGTCCAAGAATGTACTTAAAGCTAGTCCCCAAAGGCAGAATAACATTTAACAAGAGTGAAGTCATACGTATACGGGACAGGTTTATGTCATGGAGTTTTAATAAAACTGACTTTTTTGGACCATATGAGCTGCTGGACTTCCCTCTTCAAGGACCGTATGGTACAGTTTTTGGATCTAATCTTTAACAAATAAGGATATGTGTATATATATAGTAATATGCATTTAATTCTTTGGATGCAGCTGATTTGTTAGCTCAAACGAGTGGAATTAGAACGATTGTATGGATGATGATAGTAGCAGGCTCTGTCGTCGCTGCCACTGTTTTATCAGTGACTGCAACACTTCTATATGTTAGGAAACGTCGTGAAAACTCACATACGCTCACCAAAAAACGTGTTTGTAAGCAACTCAGCAATGGCTCTTTATGTCAGTATTTCATCTTGTTGTGTCCTATAACCATGAAATTGAGGACTCTTTCTTATGTCTTCCAGTCAGAACACTATCTCGGGAAATCAAAGGGGTGAAGAAGTTCAGTTTTGTAGAACTGTCGGATGCAACTAATGGTTTTGACAGCTCCACACTGATTGGTAGAGGTAGCTATGGAAAGGTCTACAAAGGCATTTTGTCAAATAAAACCGAAGTTGCCATCAAACGAGGAGAAGAAACTTCTCTGCAGAGCGAAAAAGAGTTTCTGAATGAGATCGATCTACTTTCGAGGTTACATCACCGGAATCTTGTGTCGCTTATTGGCTACAGTAGTGACATCGGGGAACAGGTATGTCCTTTTGCATGTGCAGTTGTCAGTTAGCTTTATATCTATGCTCTTCGACTAATCCACATAGGTGTTCTGTTTGGTTCATGCACAGATGCTGGTATATGAGTATATGCCTAATGGAAATGTGCGTGATTGGCTTTCAGGTAAGAAATATTCCTCCCAAGTTCTTTTCTATACATGTAAGATCAGAAACTAGCTTAAAATTTTTGAGGCGCCAATCTGCTTCCACATGGATGCTAATGTATCAGTGGTTTTACATTGTCACGCAGCTAATGCTACAGACACATTGAGCTTTAGCATGAGGTCACATGTGGCGTTAGGTTCAGCTAAAGGGATTCTTTACCTTCACACTGAAGCAAATCCGCCAGTTATTCACCGCGATATCAAAACCAGCAACATACTCTTGGACTGTCAGCTTCATGCTAAGGTTGCTGATTTTGGATTGTCACGGTTGGCTCCTGCTTTTGGGGAGGGAGATGGTGAGCCTGCCCATGTATCAACTGTAGTAAGAGGAACACCGGTGAGTTCTAAACTAGGACACAAGTCGATATGTGATACTATGTAACCTGTGGCTTTTGACAAAACCAAACATGGTTTCCCTCTCAGCTATGACATTTTGATAATTATACATGCACAGGGATATCTGGATCCAGAGTATTTCATGACTCAGCAATTGACGGTGAGAAGTGATGTGTACAGCTTTGGAGTAGTGTTGCTTGAGCTTTTGACTGGAATGCACCCATTCTTTGAGGGTACACATATTATCCGCGAGGTACTTTTCTTGACTGAGCTCCCACGTAGATCTGATAATGGAGTAGCTAAATCTGTGAGGTTTATGTTTTTTGAATATATCTACAAATTTCCTAAGAGTTTTTTCTGTACAATGTGATACAGGTGAGGACCGCGAATGAATGTGGAACGGTTTTGTCAGTGGCGGATAGTCGGATGGGACAATGTTCGCCCGATAAAGTGAAGAAGTTGGCGGAATTAGCTTTATGGTGTTGTGAAGATAGACCAGAGACGAGACCACCAATGTCAAAAGTGGTGAAAGAACTTGAAGGTATTTGCCAATCTGTGCGAGAACCCGAAATGTTCTCAGAAACAACGAAATTACTCTGCTCCAAAACATCGCCGTCATCTTCTTCTGTACCCTCGCCATTGTCTTTACTTCCTGGAAGTAACTTGGACAGTGGCTTTTTCCACGCTGTAAAACCTCGTTGACAAATATTTGTGTGAGATAGGCTAACATCAGACTAATGAGAGTTGTGTTATTATACTTAGGAGATATTATGATACCAGTTATGTTGTCCTGATTCCTAACCATATAAGCTAATATCTATGCAGATATGGAAGCTAACCAATCTTATCATGTACATATGCGGTTTTGTATTCTCTCAAGTTTCATTTCTCTTGTCATTATGTGCAACCACGGCCATTGACAATGTCTGGTCTGGTGGAGAATCAGTGTAGAAGAGAGCTATATTCCGAGGAAAAGAAGATTTAAATTATGAACATAGATGCAGCAACAAATCAAAAGGTTTGGATACTCTGAAAACAATAAAAGTACATAAACAAAATCCATGAAACACAATCTAGCAGGACAGGTAAGAGCTTCACACGTTTGAATTAGAACACACAGACCCCAAAAGAACAACAACAGAGAGAGGAGAAGTCATCGACTGTGAAGGCCCATTAGAGCAGCGCTGATCCATAGAAAACAGCTTCTGCAGGACCCGTCATGTAGATATGGTTGTCTTCCTGTTTCCACTCTATCTCCAATGGTCCGCCCGGTAGATCCACCGTGCATTTCTGTTCCACCATAAACCAATACATATATGAGGAACTCAAGGTCACCACATGCAGCTAATCTCAGCTCATGACAATCTTTAAGCTCCAATGAATATCCAAGAAACATTTGTGTGAGAGTGAAGAACCAAAAAAAACGAATACAAGATTCTCCCACAAGAGACGAAGCGAACGAAAAGTACTTAGTAAAATCATAATCTCATCAATCGTCTACCAATCAAATCATCCAACCATTCAATGCAACATTCAGGTTTCATAAAAAATGCTTAAAAACTGCTAATCCAGTGTACCATTTTGCAAACTGTTATCTAGTTTTTTAAGTTCTGAAATTCCAAACTTACCCTGTCGGCTCGACCTTCAAGGACTGCTGCAACAACCAGAGCACAAGCTCCAGTTCCACAGGCCAAAGTTGCTCCTGCAGTTTTAAGTATGCGTAAGCATTAAGCATATAAGGATACAGAGACTGTTTATAATCAACTGAGAATTATATTCGAAGATTGGGGGGAATTTGCGGACCTGCTCCGCGCTCCCACACACGCATTTTCAAATGAGAACGTGATAAGACCTCAACAAATTCTGCGGATACACAGAAAGAACTGTAAGACAACTAAAGGGATATAAATCCAAATATAAGCGAGAAGTCTTGCTGTATCAGTCAATGGAAATCTGGATACATCTGCCAATGAATCTCCACTAACCTGTGTTAGTTCGAGCTGGGAACATTTCATGATGCTCGAACTTTGGACCAATCTCTGGTAAGTTCAAATCATCAACTTTCAGATTCTGGTTGACACAAACCAAAATTACAAATGATAAGAAATTCACGTGTAGAATATGATTAGAAGTCTAGTAACGAAACACGCACCGGTCCACCCTTTTTACCAAATGTGATACAGTGAGGATTGCCCATACTAACACACGTCACATTCCAGCTTACTCCATCAACAACTAGCTCTGCCTCAACAACAGCTTCACCTTTGTTCCCTGACAATTTCGTGGGCACATCTTGTGCTTTAAGAATCGGTGTCCCCATGTCAACCTTAACCTGTACCAATATCAATCACAAAATATAAAAATCCAAACTTTACCTTACCCATCATCATGAATACGACTAAACCTAATATGAGACATCAATCCAAATGATCTACCTGTCCGTCATCTTGAATTTCTGGAACAATCAACCCGGCACCGGTATGTATTGTAAAACTACAAAAACAAATAAATAGACACTTAAGGTTACATCAAGCTTGACTAAACTCGGAACTCTCAAGTCTAAACAGATATTTCTCAATACAGATAGAGATACCTATGTTTTCCCTGCAAATTCTCAAGCTCAGCAATGAACCTAGCAAAGCATCGAACTCCATTGCCACACATCTACAAGAACAAAATCAAAAGCCAATGACTTCGAGCGCAACAACATATCACCAGACATTATCATCGAAAAGCCCCACCTCTGGTTCACTACCATCTGAATTGAAAATCCGCATTGCGTAATCAGTACCATTGACTCCTGGCATTGCAAAAATCACTCCATCGGCACCAACACCGAAGTTTCGATCACACAGCTTCACCGCCTGTTCTTGAGTAATCTTAGGTTCCGATGAGTCTCTGTTATCGACCTACAAAATCCAATTCCAAAGACGAAAAATTTGAAAACATTTGTAAGAATTCGATACATTTCGGGTTAAATTACCAAATTGAGAATTCAACGGTGAACAAAAGTACCAAAATGAAGTCATTGCCGAGGCCATGGTATTTCACAAAGTGAAGAACTCCGGTTTCTTTTTTGTCTAGAAAACTCGCCGGAGAAAATTTCTCAGCAGTGACGGCGTCCATGGAAGCTGCTGCAGACACACGAAGGCTAGGGCTCTTAAAGCAATATTCTTTCTCAAAGAAACCAAACGAAAGAGAAGATACGGATCCTAGATTCCTGGAGAACGCATTCGACACTCTGCGCGATTGTGGCGCGACGGAGACAGTGCTAACGGCGGCTATCTCCATGGCTGCTTCAGATTATTTTTCTTGTTCAACGACTCTCCCGTCTCCTCCATATTAAAAGACTTTGGAGAAAACACCCCATTGTTCTGATATTAAAT
>Ga0041062_1000043_pt1 | contig 10357 bp, 12 predicted proteins | sample AraCvinosormetaG_2_FD_53325 | JGI IMG/M metagenome (GOLD analysis project Ga0041062, IMG submission 53325) | Arabidopsis roots microbial communities from Chapel Hill, North Carolina, USA - Cvi Cl nosort | ecosystem: Host-associated > Plants > Roots > Unclassified | place: USA: Chapel Hill, North... | reverse complement strand
GAGCATTTTAATATATAAAAAAAAAGGAAAAAACGCATTGTTTAAAACGTGGTCATGACGAAAACGTTTGATTTCGATCGATGATATTTAAATAAAGGAACACTAGACAGACACATTCATTGAAACCCAAGTCTAGGTCTTTGATTTAGCGTTTGTTCCTCCCAAGGTAGGTCTCGAATTTTTCTATCTCCATTTTGAAAGTATGTTTGTTTTTATAGATTTGTCATGAGACCTTTGTTTGTTTGTAGGGTCATAGAAACCAATGTTTCACCACTTCGCCTCTCTTTTATCACTGTCATCGTACGCCTTTGTTGAGGAGTTGACCTAATTTCAAGTGTTACTGCTGCGAATTTTGCTTAGTTTCCTTTTCCCTAAGGCTTAAGAGTCGAAAGTATTGGACTTTGTCTCTGTATCAAGGTAGCTGCTGAAGTTACCTCATATCTTCTTCTTCTACTAGTTGTATTCTCATTTGGGCATTCTTTTTCGTTCACAGTCTCAAAATCTTTTTGCTTTGGGTGGTTTCCTATTTGGGAATTGTTGATAGTTTAATTTCTTCCTTTGTATCCGTGCAGAGAAGATGGATCTCTTCAGCAGTCTACCAGATGAGGTTCTCTGTCATATATTATCCTTCCTTACCACAAAAGAGGCTGCTTTGGCATCTGTTGTCTCCAAGAGGTGGCGAAATCAGTTTGCACTTGTCCCTAATCTTGACATTGATGAAGAGGGGAAGAGGGAAAGAGAAGAAATTCTGCTGAGCTTCATGGATTTTGTGGATAATGTATTGGCATTGCAGGCTGATTCTCCCATTAGAAGTTTTCCCTCAAGTGTAAAACTGGTGTTCATCCACGTCGACTTGATGGTTGGATATGTAACGTGCTGCAGCGTGGTGTTTTGGACATGGATCTTTACATCGATTTTGACGAAGAATCTTTTTTGCCTCGAAAACTGTTCTTCAGTGAGTCACTAGTCGAGCTGAAACTAAGATGTTCATTAGGTGTTAATTAGTGGGTAGCGTGGGCTAGACTAGGTCCTGTCTTACCAATGCTCAAAACTCTCATTATTGACTCAGCTTGGATTCGTTGTGATACGATTGAGACGTTTCTTCCTACTTTCCCTGTTCTTGAGGAATTATCCATGTCTATTAATGAGTGGCCGGATTGGGATGAAACCGTGACAAGTGCAAGCCTCAGGAAGCTAAGTATCTTTACCATTGGCTGTGAAAACTTTTCAAATCCAAAGAGCATCTCTTTTGATATCCCAAGTCTGGTTTACTTTGAGTATTATGATATGGTTGCGGAGGATTATCCAAAAGTTAACTTGACAAGCGTAGTTGAGGCTCGAATCAGCCTTTTATTAGATCAAGATCAAATCAAGCGAGGAAGTGCGCCAAATAACGATGAGGACGACGTTCTTCTGCGTCTTCGAAATGGGTGGAAGCTTATGAGTGGCATAAGAAATGTTCAGAAACTTTACATATCTTTAGATACTCTCCAGGTCTGTTTTTATTTTGTTTTGATAGTATTTTTTTCACTGCACTCAAGTAAACCCATCTAAATTGTGGAAGTATGAGATTCAAATTTATGTTATTCCGAGTGTACAATTCTTAAGCCCTTTCACTGGTTCTAATGCACACTTCATTGTTGTTCTAAGGCTCCTGCTTTTATATATCGAAACAATCCTGGACATATTGCAGTTGTAATGTTGAGTTTGGCTTTGCCTTGTTTCAGGTGCTTTCTTTATGCTGTAAATCGATGCCGGTGTTCAACAACCTCAAATTGTTAAGTGTTAAGACTGCCGAGAATGAAGGATGGGAGGGAATGCCGGTTCTCTTAAGGAACTGCCCACATTTAGAAACACTGGTCTTTGAGGTATTAACACAGATCATTTGTCAAACATTAACAATGACAGAGACCATTCTTTGAATTCCCTTACTCTATACTTATCTGCTTTCAGGGTCTAAGACATTTTGTGACCAATAAATGTGGGGATGCTTGTGACTACGTGTCTAGGGAAGACAAAGGCCGTTCGCTCGTGTCTTGTCCGGTGAAGAAGTTACAGATCAAAGGGTTTCGAGGAACAATTAGAGAGTTAGAGATGATAAAGCATTTCTTGTACTCTTTTAGGTGTTTGGAGAAGGTAGAGATTTATGCTGAAGAGAAGGGTCGCACTCGCACAGACCTTGAAGTCCCTGGGATGTTTGAACTTATTGCGCGGATGCTCAGACTCTACAACGAGTTCTATAGTTGCGATGTTCAGTTCCTGGTGCGTAGTTCCTTGGATAAGAAGTGGACTGCACAGTGATTGAAGTCTTCTTGGGAAAAACTTAGCTCATAGTTTGATGTCAAAGGCTCTTTTTGATTCTTGTTAGAAGCTAAATTAAAACGACACCATTTCATTCAGATATTTGATATATATCTGGGACATCTTCTGCTTTTCTTTCGACAAGTTTGCTTTCTTCTCCCTCTATGGCTCTTTATATAGATAGACTTCTCTGCAATTTTAAACCCAACGTTTAAGAAGAAGAGGAAGGAGACTTTGTTTTAAATACCACCACTTGCAACAACCAGCCACAGGCCAGGTTTTACCAGTTTGCTACTGGGCTTTTACTTGGGCTTGACTTGTTCCACCATACTTTCGCCGTTTCGTAGCCCAAATTCAAACTGCCCCGGTTTGTTTACCCGTTTACCCAATAAACCGAAACCGGAGCCTAAACTCGACTGGGTCACCTCACTGGTGTAGTGTAGTGGACTAGTGGTGTCCGCTTTCAATGCAAAATCCTCAATTTGGTTTCGGCTTCTCCGATGCATTAGCATGTCTTGTCGAACTGAAAGTCTGGGACTTTCCCCTCTACCTTCCGCTAAATATTTGCGTTGACTTCATATCTTTGCGTCTACGGCCATATGAACTAGCGATTAAGCAATCTATTCTCGCTCTCTCTCTTCCCACTGGACGCATTCACTGAAATCCCCAACATTTGGATACTAGATTAAGCGTTTGTAACGAAGTAAATGCTGAAGTTTAATCATCTTCTCTGTTTCTACTGATTCTGTGAACTGGGTTTATCTCTGTTCCCACTTCTCCTCTTTTGGGGGAAAGCTGTTTGATTTCATGTTTTAGATTCCTGATTGCTTAATGTTACCTTACTGTTAAAGCTGTCTCTAGTTGTAGATGAAGTAATGTACTTTTAATCTCGTGTACAGAAGATGGATCGTGTCAGCAATCTACCAGAGGAGGTTCGTTGTCATATCTTGTCCTTCCTTCCCACCAAGCACGCTGCTTTGACTTCGGTTCTCTCCAAGAGCTGGCTCAATCTGTGGAAATTTGAAACTAATCTTGACATTGATGACTCTGATTTTCTTCATCCGGAAGAGGGCAAAGCGGAAAGGGATGAAATTCGACAGAGCTTCGTGGAATTCGTGGACGGAGTACTGGCTTTGCAGGGTGATTCTCCCATTGAGAAATTCTCCCTCAAGTGTATAACTGGTATTCATCCAGATCATGTGAATCGTTGGATATGTAATGTGCTGCAGCGTGGTGTTTCGGATCTTTATCTTTTCACTGATTTTTCTGATGAGGATACCGAAGAGGATGGTGGTTATAGGCTACCTCAAGAGATGTTCGTCAGTAGAACACTGGTTAAGCTGAAATTAAGAAGTGAACACTGTGTTAATTGGTGGCATTGGGATATTGGCGCTTCCTTACCAAATCTTAAAAGTCTTAATATTGACTCGGACTTGATTTTCTTTGGTGAGATGGAGAAATTTCTTTCTTCTTTCCCTGTGCTTGAGGAAGTACACATGGCTAATATGGAGTGGAGAGAATTAGATGAAACCATGTCAAGTGCAAGCCTCACGAAGCTAAGTATCCACGGCACCGGTGTTGAAGAGTTTGAACATCCAAAGAGCATTTCTATTGATACTCCAAATCTGCTTTACTTAAACTATTCTGATTTAGTTGCGGAGGATTATCCATTAGTTAAAATGGGAAAGTTACTTGAGGCTCGAATCCATCTTATAATAAAAAATGAAGATCAGATCAAGCGGATAAGAGAACCAATTTGTTAGAGGATGATGAGGGTGATGTTGTTCTCCAATTTTGCAATGTGGTGAAGCTCATTAACGGCATACAAAATATTCAGACACTTTACTTAACTGAAGATACTCTTGAGGTCAGTTTTCTATTATGTTCTCTCTGGTCCATTTTTGAAAGATCAATTGCAAAGTACCTCATTCGGGTTTTTTTTTCTTGTTTTCAGGTTCTTACTATGTGCTGTGAATCAATGCCTGTGTTCAACAACCTCAAAACCTTAGGACTTAAAAGTGATGAGGGTCGCGGTTGGCAGGCAGTGCCAGCTCTTCTGAGAAACTGTCCACATCTAGAATTTCTAATCATTGAGGTCAATTACAGACCATAAAACTACTCGGACAACACATTTGTTAAAGTTGTTGGTTAGACTCAATCGTCTTATTGTCTTCTTTATGCTTTCAGGGTCTCTTACACTCTGTGACAGATAAATGCGGGGATGCTTGTGACTGCATTTCGCGGGAAGACAAAGGTCGTTCGCTCATATCTTGTCCAGTGAAGAAGTTAGAGGTTAGAGGGTTTCGTGGAACAATTCGAGAGAAAGAGATGATAAGGCATTTCTTGGAGTATTTCCCGTGTTTGGATGAGATGGAGATAGATGCCGAAGAGAATGATTCTACAAACTTTGAAGTGCCTAGAATTTTAAAAGTTGTCGCGTATAGGCTCCACGATGTGGTCTCGACAGAGATAGTTGGACATTGGCAGAGTTCGGCACAATCTGGGGGTTGGTCCCAGACCCAGATGGATGAGATGTACTATGAGGTATACTATTTGATCACCGTTTTCAATCACATAAACAGCTTTGTATAAACTAACTGTCTTTTCTTTTCTTTTGCAGTTGGCTCCCCGCAATAAAGAGCGTATCTACGATATGTTCTTCTTCATGCGTAGAGCTTCTTCCACGGTACCTCCTCCTCCGCCACAAGAGATGTCTCAAGACTACCTTCAGATGCAACTTGAAGTTGCGGATCTTAAGGAGAGGCAACGAGACCAGGAAGCCAAGCATGCGGATCTTAAGGAGAGGCTACGGGCTATGTTAGATATGATTGTCGACCAGAACCCAATTATAGCCTCAGCGTTGAGGGCTAGAGAGGCAACTAACTCAGAGCGAGAAAAGGCGTCGAGTGGTCAGGAGATGACCGAGAAGGAGCGGGACTATGATGCTCTGTTCGATATCATTGTCGAGCAGAACCCAATGCTAGCATCGGCAGTTAGAGCTCTGCGTGCAACCGACTCAGAGCGTGCTGAGACATCCAGTAATCAGGAGATGACCGAGCTCGGCCAAGCTACGGCAACATATTTTCCCCCACGAGAAGGAGAATAGATCTGTGATTGTTTTCTTAATGCTTTCCAATTTGGTTCGGTTTGTGTTTATTTAGTTGGAATTCCAGTTCAAAATCCTGAAGCGAAGCAGCTTGTAAATTTGGATCTTCATATCTTCCCTACTCTCTCGACGTTGCATCTGTACACGGTAGGTGCGGAAGCTAACTGTTCTCTTCTGTCTCTGCTGATTTTATACTCCTTTGAAGGTATCTTATATCATTTTTGCGGGTACAAGTAATTATGTTCGACTGCATATAAAGTTATTTGATTTGAATTGTCCGGTTCGCATTAACCAAACCAACTTAAGCTTTCAGTTCTTTTTTCTTCCCGATAAAAAGCAAACTTTCAGTTTAAGAAGCTGAGACATCCAAAATTCAATAGCATCATCAGCTCATCACGATGCTTCTCTGTTTATAATCCTAATCAATTTTGCAACTGGGCGTTGGGCCTCACCTCCGTAACCCAAAGTCAAACAATTCCGGTTTGTTTACCGAATTAAACCGGTGATTAAAGTAGAACCAACAACATCCACACTTGGTTTTAAAAACCCTCAATTTCGTTTGTCTGCTGTCTTCTTCTTCTTAAAGTTGGATGTTTCGGCTACTCCGATGCATTTGCATGTATTGTCGAACTGAAAGTCTGTGACTTTTCTTCTCCTCTACGATAGAAACCAGTGACCTAGCACTCCCAACTCTCACTCTTATCACTGGACGCATTCTCCAAAATTTTGATCTTCGATTAAGCCATTCGTAGCGAGGTAAATGCTCAAGTTTTACCTATCTCCTCTGCTTCCACTGATTCTGTTTCTTGATTCAAAGTTTTCTTTGTGTGAATTCATATTTTCGTGTGAATTGTGAATTAGGGTTTTCTCTGTTCCCGTTTCTACTCTCTCATCTTTTGGGGAAAAGTTGTCAACTTTCATGTTTTACCTGTAGCCGTAATAACGTACTCTTAATCTCGTGTACGCAAGATGGATCGTGTCAGCAATCTACCAGACGGGGTTCGTGGTCATATCTTGTCCTTCCTTCCCGCCAAGCACATTGCTTTGACTTCGGTTCTCTCAAAGAGCTGGCTCAATCTCTGGAAACTTATCCCTATTCTCGACATTGATGACTCTGAATTTCTTCACCCGGAAGAGGGTAAAGCGGAAAGGCTTGAAATTCGACAGAGCTTCGTTGATTTCGTGGACAGAGTTTTGGCTTTGCAGGATGATTCTCCCATTGATAGATTCTCTCTCAAGTGTATAACTGGTATTCATCCAGATCATGTGAATCGTTGGATATGTAATGTGCTGCAGCGTGGTGTTTCCGATCTTGATCTTTTCATTGATTTTTCCTATGAGGATACCCAAGAGGATGAGGATATGCTACCTCAAGAGATGTTCGTCAGTAAGACATTGGTCAAGCTGAAAATAAGAAATGATCGTTGTGTGGATTGGTGGTGTGGAAAGGGAGGCACTTCCTTACCAATGCTTAAAAGTCTTTATATTGACTCGGACTTGATTCTTTGGGGTAAGATGAAAAGGTTTCTTTCTTCTTTCCCTGTGCTTGAGGAATTACGAATGGCTAGTATGGAGTGGAAGGAATCACACGAAACCGTGTCAAGTGCAAGCCTCAGGAAGCTAAGTATCCTTGGCACCGGTTGTGAAGACTATGTGAATCCAAAGAGCATTTCTTTTGATACTCCAAGTCTTCTTTACTTAAACTACTCTGATTTAGTTGCCGAGGATTATCCATTAGTTAATATGGGAAAGTTACTTGAGGCTCGAATCAACCTTATAGTAAAAGATGATCAGATCAAGCGGGTAAGAGAGCCAAATAATGACTTGTTACAGGATGATGCGGGTAATGTTGTTCTCCAATTTGGCAATGTGGTGAAGCTCATGAACGGCATCCAAAATATTCAGATACTTTACTTAACTGCTGATACTCTTGAGGTCAGTTCTCTATTTCGTTCTCTCTGGTCTATTTGAGAAAGATTAGTTGCAAAGTATGTAGTTGGTTTTTAATTCTTGTTTTCAGGTACTTTCTCTATGCTGTGAATCAATGCCGGTGTTCAACAACCTCAAAACCTTAGGTATTAAGAGTGAAGAGGGTCGCGGTTGGCAAGCAGTGCCAGCTCTTCTGAGAAACTGTCCGCATCTAGAATATCTAATCATTGAGGTTAATTACAAACCATGGAACTACTTGACAAAACATTTGTTAAAGATGTTGGTCAGACTCAATATACTCGGTAATCTTATCGTATTCTTTATGATTTCAGGGTCTCTTACACAATGTGACAGATAAATGCGGGGATGCTTGTGACTGCATTTCTCGGGAAGACAAAGGTCGATCGCTTGCTTCTTGTCCCGTGAAGAAGGTAGAGATTCAAGGGTTTAGAGGAACGATGAGAGAGATAAACATGATAGGGCACTTCTTGAGGTCTTTTAAGTGTTTAAAGGAGATGGGGATATTTCCTGAAGAAGAGGGTCCTACAAACTTTGAAAATCCTGGAGCGTTTGAGTATGTTGAGAAGATATTGAAGCTCTACAATGAGATATCGAATTGTGATGTTTACTTCCTGGTGTGGGGTTACATGCGTAGGAAATGGACTACACAATGAAGTCTACGAGTATGAAAACGTGTTCATGATTTTTCTAATGCCATGTTTCCTTTGATTTACTTGTGCAAACTAAAAGGTGTCGAAGGCATGTTTCCATAGTTGACCCAAAACAGAGTAGTTTCTTTGGTTAAAAAATTGAAATGCATTTTCCTTGGGCAGTTTTTATGGTTTTGTAAAAGAAAATCCTGAAGGCTATTATAATTCGTCACCATTTTCCTTGCATTGAACTTCTCAGACTCTACATTGGAGTACGTTCATAAGAAAACCCATCACTGGTGAATATATCAAAGTCAAAACAAGTCTTAGAAAGAAGATAAGATCAGACTCAGATAACAAGAGATGAAACAAAGTAATAAAGCAGAGTGTTTAAAAGCAATTATTTGGTAGTAGTTTTAAGAAAAGTTGATCTGGATCTTACAATTGACCGAAGCTCTAGGAAGCATTAGTAGATCAGTGGTGATACTCAACTTTTCCTTGTCGCTACTTGCCCAAACACCAAGTTTCACATGCTCAAGACATGACAACTTCCCTAAGAAATGCTTCAGTTTCTCCAGTTCTTTGGTAGTTCCTCTGTAATGGGAGATCTCCAGGACTTCCATATGACATGACAATAGACAATTACATCCCGACGAGCACTCGCAATAATATTCAGGTTCTTCTTCTTCTTCATCATCATTGAAGTCTCTGTAGTACAAATGCAATGGACCCTGACGCAATCGAGAGAATAAGAAATTAAACATTTAGGAGTATACAAGGACTTTTGGAAATTGCGGTTTGTCAATATTTTTACTTGCAAAAGTATGGCCATACCTTGATCATGAGCGTCTTTAGATTTGGAGTCTTTTTTAGCAAAATTGGCAGAAGTCGCCAGTTAAAACACTCGTAATAAGTTGGTCCAATAGTTAAATGATGTAGGTTTACAAACTCTGGAAGTGTTTCACGGGGGAAGAAACAAAGCATCTGAAATCAAATAAAAATAAAATAAGTGCAATTTATAGGAAACAAAACATCACAAAAACAATTCGTCATATACGTAACTGGAACATCCTATGTAACTTGAGATGCACGCTTGATTCTCCTTTTCATCTTTCTTTTATTTAGGCATTGGAGAAATAGAAGAAACCAAACACACTTAATTACCTGCGCAGTTGCAGTAGATAAATGCAAGATCTCAACATTTCTTAACCCCTTGATCAAATTAGTTGGATTGCTTGTAATAGGATCATCTTCTCGGCCTAGGTATCTTACAGGGTAATCTTGATTCCCAGTGAGAATAAGATGGAGCTTGGCTTCGACAATGGAATCAAGATTAACAACTGGATACTCCTCCGGAACAAAATCAATGTACTTTAAGTAGGTAAGACTCGGAGTATCAAAAGTAATGCTTTTGAAATCAGACCCGTTAAAATAAGTGAATTCTGTACGTTGAATAATAAGCCTTTCAAGGGTTGCACTTGATACAGTGCGAGACCATTTCCATTTTTCCCACTGCACATCATATATGGTTAATGTCTTAAGCACAGGACAAGCAGAAAGAAGCGTTTGGAAAGCACATCCGCGTAGATCAGAGAACCAAATTGATTTGAGAAAGAGAGACTCAAGCCCCGGAAGGAATGCATTCTCAGGGATAACATCAATAACATAAGACTCAGCGAATATGCAGGAAGTGAGTTTCAGGTCAACAATTGTTTTGCAAGTGAAGACCTCAGAAGGCAGTAAATATCCATCTTCACCATATATTTCCAGTTTAAGATCCAAGACACCACGCTTCAGGACATTACAGAGACAACGGTTGACAACATGTGGACCAATAACAAGACCAGTCTCAAGTTTCCGCTTTAAAAAACTGTCAAATCTTAGAGAGAACTTACTAATGCGGGTAGTGACCGGAAGAGCCAATACGCCATTGACAAAATCCATCAAACTCCCTTGATTCTTGACTGAGTCATCAAACTCAAGTTTTTGTACAATGGTAAAGAGATTCTGCCACCTCTTTGACAGAACTGATGCGAAAGCAGCTTCCTTTGCAGAAAGGAACGATACGATGTGGCAAATGATCTCATTTGGTAGATTGCTAATCCTATCCATCCTCTAGCCAAACCCTAGAGTAGACAACCCTTTTTACTCCTCCGAAAAATAAAACTCAGAGCTTGAAGATGATGAGAAAACTCGGTATATACCTTGATACAGACGCCAAGAGACAGGAAACTCTCAGACGTGCAAAAATGCTTTTGAGAAGCTGAAACATCCAAAATTTAATAATTAAATAGCACCATTTGTTTTAAAATATTAGTTCAGAGGATGGATCGTGTTAGCAGTCTACCAGATGAGCTTCTTTGTCATATAC
>Ga0041062_1000042_pt1 | contig 10394 bp, 17 predicted proteins | sample AraCvinosormetaG_2_FD_53325 | JGI IMG/M metagenome (GOLD analysis project Ga0041062, IMG submission 53325) | Arabidopsis roots microbial communities from Chapel Hill, North Carolina, USA - Cvi Cl nosort | ecosystem: Host-associated > Plants > Roots > Unclassified | place: USA: Chapel Hill, North... | reverse complement strand
AGAAGACCAAGAACTTGTATAACCCTGCGTTCCACTTTCTTTCTTATTTGTAGATTTTCCCTGGAAGTTTCCAGAATCTGAACAACAGAAGCACATAAGCATGAATCTTACGGTTAAAACTAAATATATTTGTGTATACAAGAGATCATGTTTATACCAGTAGAGCTGAAATGGGTAGATCCACTTCGTCCGGCGTAACGAGCAGAACCACCTCTAGCACCACGGTTGTAGGTGTTATTAGCACCACGCGGCCGAGAATCTGATATATCCCTAGTCTGAATAGACAAAAAAAAACTTTTAAAATCACCAAAATTCTAGTAAATTAAAACGATAACTAGCTAAAACTAGAATTCATTTCACTCCAACAAAACATCGAAAGTCAGGTACTACATAATAACTAGCTAGACCTAGACTTCATTTGATTCCAGCAAAACATCTAGAGTCAGGTACTACATGATGATTGATGACAGCAGTAATAAAAAATATCATTGCGAGATGTGTCAACATAGAAATTGTGTACAAGAAACAGAAGTTGATTGTATCACACATGGTTAATGATACAGAGATTGTGCCATAAGTTTGCACATAAAACGCCAACACTGGACACCAAAAGCACAAAACAAAACACCCCTGGGTCTATTATCCATAAGAATACGATTTGTAACATGGACTCACCTCTTTCTTCTTTTCTTTCTTGCTCTTTACCTCGTGAAATGGATCTGAATAAGGAAAAAACAAGTATCAATATCATTAATAATAGAACAAAGACAAGCCTTGAATCAAGAACTAAGAAAGCAAACCATTAACAACATCTTTCTTCTCTATAAAACCGAACCAGCTAGAAAGTTGGACAATTACAAGGGGAACCATATTAAAGGCGACAGCTTTAGAATTGCACAATGACTAAATTCTAGAAACTAACAAAAACGAAAGTATTGGTCTGTTCAGAATAAAAACCCCAATCAAACCCTAATAGAAACCCTTAGTAATTAAGTCGATTTCGAGAAATCCTCCTCGGGATACATGAAAACCCCAGGCCCAAATTAACAATCCAAAGACACAGCAGCTCAAACAAATAGAGGAGGAGGAAAAAGGAGGAACCTTGAGAGAGGAGGCGACTAACGGTTTCGTTAGGATCCATATTGCACTCTTTAAGCATAGCATAGATCTCAGCCTCAGGAGAGTTTACAATTTCCGTCAAGCTTTGTACTATTTTTCTAGACCCTGACGGAATATCCTGAATTCCTTTCCTTGCTCCGCCGCCGACCTTGCTGCTGCTCATATTTATCCGCCGTAAGCTGCCTCTCTCTCTCTCTCTCTCTCTCACTATATCGGATCTGAAGGAAATAAACGAAGCTTTTGTGGCCTTCTCTCAGTCGCGACGACAATACGAAGAACACCAAGGAAGCTCAAGGGAAGATATATCTCTCTCTGTAGAAAACGAAACCCTCTCCAGATTTTTTCTTCACCTTATAGAAAAAAAAACAACTTTTCTTTTCCTTTTTTTTTCCTCTTTGCCTTTTTAAATTTGTAAAATTACTGAACCGGTTCTCTCGTTTAAACCAGCAGTGCTAAATTAAACCGAACCAAAACCACATTGCCCAAGGATAATAAAGAACGATTGATTTGGGTTTATATCGCTTCCGATGAAAGATTACTACTAGTTTGGATTACAACTTTGGACAGAGTTAAGCACATGAACTTTCTAGGTAAAAGAAGAATGTCTTACAGAAAAGGTTAGAGACGAATGAACCAATAAGATACACTTATCTACAAGTGACAAGAAGAAACAAATAAAGAGAGAATCGCAACTGGGCTTAATACGCAGATTCCTCATGTTTCCGTTGTTTTCAGTTACCTACAAGTCTTTCAACTTTGTCTTGTTCGATTTAGTACGACAACAGTTTACAAAAGTTGTACATCTCCAATCTTTAAAATAACACAGTCACTAGTAAGGCAGATGAACCCTTGAGATTCCGCAAAAAGACTTAAATCCCTTCGGGTGAGCTTGTTTGGGTATCTCTCGGCTCCAAGAGACTCTTTAGGTGGTGTAAGCTTTGTCATAGGATCTACAACGAACAAGAATCTTGTCCTTTAAACCTTGTGGCTCAGAAGGAGACGTTACCGTTTGAAAAAGATAATGACAAAAGCTTGGGAAAGCTGACTTCAGGGAAGAAGTTAACTCTTTCTACTCCTACTGCAACTCTCCAGCTCAGCACAAATGGAAGGATTCACCCTTCGTGGTGGAGACCTGACTTGGTCAAGCCAACACAAGCTAAAGAAGACCCAACAACCTCTGACTACCGCAGGAGAAAAACAGAAGGCAAACAAGTTGTAAATGCTAATTCTAAACATGCTTGGCGTCGTATTGACAATTCTCGATCTCAGAACTGGAACCCACCTGCAAATGCTCGCTACTCAAATCATCATACGACTAGGGATGACTCTCAGGGCTATGATCGACGAATTGAATGGAGCACAGCTTCAATTCCCCGAACACGGGAGAAACTTATGAGACCTTCAGAGATTAAGAACCCTTCTTCAGTCCGCGAGATCCCTCCCTTTAAGGATTCAGGTCGCAAAAGACGTTATGATGACACTCTGGAGAACCATAATCACAAGCCATCCTCATCAAAAGAAAGAGCTGTGACCCGCAGGATGAACCAGAACAAATCTCCAGCTGCAGCATCAAAATCTGCTGGTTTATCCCATGTCTCGGACTCGCAATTGACGGTCTCTGATCCTTTGATCTCTTCACTACGAGTAAAACAAGGAGTTTCTTCTCAAGCTCTTAACAGAGAAAGACCTTTTCGCTTGAATCTGAAAAAGAGAGGCGACTACATTCAATTGAAGCACGTGATCGCCTCTGAGAAACTTACTATTGGGGAAGCTCTGCAAAGAAAAGCCTAAACTTTGATACTATGACACAAGATGATGAAGCGTTTGGTCCTCGTAATAAATCTGACCTCTTGGTTATATCGAAGCAGCTGGACAAGGAGAAGAGTTGGTATGATCAAACTGTGGAAGAAGAGGAAAATCATGCTCAAGAAGCTCCTTTAGAAGCAAGATTCTCCAATGCAATTCATATTGGAGAATTACCGAGTGCTAATCCTGAAAATACAGAAATTAACCCATACGAAATGGAGATTGAGAATGAAGAAACCTGGGAGGAGGAAGAGGAGTTTATGCAGGAAGATGTCAACGACACATAGCAAGGAGTGACGGATGATGGCGACATGGATTGGGAGGAGAATAATCCTGAGGAGGATCATCTTGATCTTGACTGAGCGATAGAAGATGAAGAGATTATCGTGAAATCCAAAATTCCCTTCTAGACGCAGGAGAGAACTTGGAGAATGATGATCTCTTAGGTGAAGAACTTGAAGACCTTAAGCAGAATAACGTGAAAGAGAGCGACGAGAGGAAGAAGAATCGTGTTTCTCCTTTTCCAGATTTGGGCTTGGGCCACTCTAGGCAAAAAGGAAAAAAAGTAAAAGGCCTTAACTCCTAAAGCCCAATCTGGACAGACTTGTATTCAAGGTGCGGCGTCTAAAAAATTGTTTAACCTTCATGGGGGTTTCTCACCTAAACATGAGGCAGTCAAGACGTTCAGCAAACGGTCCAAGTGGTGAAGTTTTCCCTTCTTCGTTGAAGACTAAGGTGACAAAACCATTAACTGGTACAGGTGGGATTTCGAAACCCCCGGATCGGTTACATGAGGATCATAGCATGGAATTGTCAAGGAGTGAGAGCGGATCTTACAACTCGCCGACCGGAAGAAATGTGTCGAATGTTTACTCCAGGTTTTCTCTTTCTATGGAGACAAAGAATGACCTCCATCATCTCCAAAATCTTCAAGTATCTTTAGGTTTTGATTCTCTTCTCACTGTTGAACTCGTTGGTAATAGTGGAGGTCTTGCTTTGTTGTTTTAGAAAGATTTTCCGGTTAAATTATTGTCTTGTAATGATCGTATCATGGATATTGAGACAAATGGAAACCGAGTTTTTATTTCATTTGTTTATGGGGATCCGGTTGTTCAATACCGAGAAATTTTTTGGGAAAGGTTAACCAGGATTGGTATATCTCGAGAATGCCCATGGTTCATGACCGATGATTTTAATGAAATCACTGGGAGCCATGAGAAACGAGGGGGAAGATGTCGTTCTGAGTATTCCTTTCTCCCTTTCGTACCATGATTCATAATTGTGGTATGATTGAATTTCCATTCCAAGGAAACTTTTTCTCATGGATGGGACGCCGCAAGTGTGGTCGAAAGTCTAGACTTGTTAAACTTCGTCTAGATAGGACTTTGTGCAATGAGGATTGGCATAACATCTTTTCCCACACTATAGTGGAGTATTTAAAGTTATGGGGCTCTGATCATAACCCCGTTTTGCTTCTATTCAAGATAGCCCCTAGAGATTCTATAAACGTTTCATATTTGATAAAAGATGGTTAGACAAGTCTGGATTTAAGGAATCAGTTCAGGATGGTTAGACTTTAAATCCAACTAATGACAAAGGTCTGTTCGTCCGAAAAATCCAAAATTGTGCTCAAATCATCTCTTGTTGGAAAAAATCTACAATAACAAACTCTGAGAAGCTGATTTTGAGCCTACAATCAAAAATTGACGAAGCTCAAAATAATGAGAATGTATCAATTGATGAACTTTTGAATCTTAAATTGCAACTATGTGGGGCTTATAGAGAAGAAGATATATTCTGGAAACAGAAAAGCAGAGTATTGTGGTACAAAGAAGGAGATTTGAACACCAAGTTTTTCCATGCTACGACAACGCAACGTCGTGCGCGGTATAGAATAAATTGGTCTGCTAGATCAAAATGGGACTTGGATAGACAAAGAATCAGGCATTGAAGCATTAGTAGTGGATTATTTTCAAAATCTTTTCTCTACAACAAACCCGATTGATTTTTCATCGGCGCTCCGAGAAATTCCTGAGATAATTACAGAAGGGATGAAGGAGATGATTGTTAAGGATGTTTCTTTCGAAGAAATCCGAAGAGCTCTTTTCTCTCTAAATCCTGATAAAACACCTGGACCAGATGGTTTAACAGCCGCTTTTTATCAGAGATTCTGGGATATTGTCGGAGATGATCTTTTCGCCTAGTCAAAGATTTTTTTGTCTCTGGTACTTTTGACCATCGTCTCAATGAGACAAATATATGTTTGATTCCAAAGACGGAGCGACCGAGATCAATGACAGAATTTAGACCGATAAGTCTCTGCAACATTGTTTACAAAGTTATTTCAAAAGTGTTTAGCTCGCGCCTTAAGAATATCCTTTCGAATATGATATCCGAGACCCAATCAGCTTTTGTAGCTGGTAGGCTTATACCAGATAACATTCTTATCGCTCAAGAGAACTTCCATGCTCTCCGCTCAAATGTTGCATGTAAAAAAAAAATCATGCCAATAAAAACAGATATGAGTAAAGCGTTCGACCGAGTTAAAGGACACTTTCTTTGAGTTCTAATGGAGAAAATGGGATTCTCCAAAACTTGGATTGATCGGGTTATGTTATGCATTTTCTCTGTATCATATAAAATGATTCTCAATGGAACTTCTCGTGGATTGATCAAATCAACGAGAGGTCTAAGATAGGGGGACCCAATATCTCCTTTTCTTTTCATCTTATGCACGGAGGCATTAATTGCCCAATTCAAATCAGCTGAATGGAATGGCCACATTCAAGGACTTCAAGTCTCAAAGGCAAGCCCATCGACTTCTCATCTCCTCTTTGCAGATGATAGTTTATTTTTCTGTAAAGCGAATGAAAGTCAGGGAAAGGCTATTATAGACATTATTCGTTCGTACGGCGAGGCATCTGGACAACAACTAAATTTCGAAAATTCTCGGTGATGCTTGGCAAGTACGTTGATACACAAACTCGAAGTACCATCAAAAGAACACTTGGGATATCCAACGAAGGAGGAATGGGCACTTACTTGGGACTTCCTGAAAAAAATCACGGTTCAAAAACCCAAGTCTTCGCTTTTGTCCAAGATCACCTCCATAGTCGATTCAACACTTGGTGAGCCAAATTCCTTTCCAAGGGTGGGAAAGAGATTCTTATAAAATCAGTAGCTCAAACCCTTCCGACATACGTCATGTCGTGCTTCCTCCTACCTAAAGCTATACGCTCAAAATTATCCAGTGCTATTGCGGATTTTTTGTGGAAGACAAGAGCAGATAGTTAAGGGATTCATTGGATTGCCTGGGATAAATTATGCAACTATCAGAAGGAAGTTTAGGCTTTCGAACATTGGAGACATTCCTCCATTTACTTATACAGCTGGAGAGAAGTTTGTAACCTAAGCAAATTATAAATCAATTGAACATATGTTTTTCATTCCACAGAAATATAAACAAGAGAAGAACATGCTTCAAAAATCACGTTGAGCCCTTAGACAAGAGAAGTAAGAAGAGGCAAGAGTTAAAAAAAAAAGTTTCATTTCTGAAGTTGCATTGATGAAATCAGAGTTGCATGTTCCCTAAGTTAACAGAGGAGACAAAAGATGATGATAAGTTACATTTTAGAACACGACCATATTTCCTCTTCAGACTCGCCACACAAACCTCTATAAGCGAGAGAAAGAAGCTGAAAAAAACCATTCTCTTTCTTTATTTAGTAAGAGTTTTGCCAGAGCTGCTGCTGAGATTGATTCGACGGTTGACCAGCCTGAGACCCAGCACCATCCCTAGGGTTTTGCTGCTGGCGCTCGAGTGACATTTCGGTCTGAGACTGATAATAATTTGGGTATCCATGAGATCCATAATGCTGTTGTTGCTGAGCTTGGCGATACCCTCCCGCTGCTTGCTGAGCCTGCTGTTGTTGTTGCTGGTGTTGTAGTTGCAGTTGTTGTTGTGCTTGGAGGTTGTAATACGTGTTAGTCGGGACACCTGACATGGTTCTGGAACCATGACCCTGATGCCACATCGCCGAGTTTTCGTTCTGTATATTTAAGTCAAAAAGAGGAAGAACGTCACCAAAATGGTTCATGCCTGAAACCAAACGAAAGTGGCAAGGAAGTGACCAAAAAGAGAAAGTACCTGTTGTTGATGTTGCTGTTGTTGCTGCTGCTGCTGAAGTGCCAACAGATGATTCTCTTTGTATTGAGAACTAAGAACATCGTCATAACCAAGCGTTGTACCGGTAGTAGCAGACTGTTGGTTAAGAGGGAAGTTTCCGGCAGATCCGACATTGGTCGAGTTTCCAAATCCATAAGCAGAGGCAGGCGCTGTTGCAGACTGAGGCAAATTACCGGGAGAGACATTGGTTTTGTACTGCGGAAGCAATGCAGCTAGTTGCTGGTGGTATGCACTATTACCAGCAAATGTTTGCTGGAAAGCAGATGGCATGTATGGATAATTCTGAGGCATTAGAGGATAACCGATCATGTTTGCATAGTGTGTTAGAGGTAATGTGGGTTGAGAGTAATGCATTGGAAGCTGCTGAGGAAGAGCAGGTCCAGTAGCGATATTAGCACCAGGTAGTGTTTGCTGGGTTGGCTGTGTTGCCGGAATTCCACTGCCTCGGAGCGCCTGCAATGTAAAAGAATATAAAATCAAAATCACACACGTTTCACTTGTAAAAGAAGATTCAGATTTCGAATCTGAAGAAACTACTGCCTTTGGCTAAGTAAGCAAAACAGTACCCATGTGACAACTAACCAGTAACTACTACTTCTGAAAACAAGCTAAGAGAAAGAACTATTTCAGTCCCGTGTTTCTCAAGGAGAAAGAATTATTTACCTCTGGCATTGAAATGCTTTGGCCACCAAGTGATGAGGCATTGTTGCTAGTTCTTGNTTGCATAGACTGTTGAGCTGAGAAAGGTGAATACTGGAAGTCAAGTTCCCTCGCATTTTGTGCTGTTTGTGCCAATAAAGTGTTGGGAACTGAGTGTGAATACCCCTGCTGAGATAAAAACATACAAGAACTAATGTTAACATTCAAGAATTTCATGGGAATCACTTCAGAGATTACTAAGCTACTCTTCCAGCAAAAATATAAAAAGCCTGATTGCATTTAAAAAGAAAATTGAGTATCTTAGAAGCTATCACAAACAACTATGATTTTCAAAACCCTTTGAAACATGGTTCTGCTATAAAAAATAAACATGTAGCTTACCATCACATTTGATAATGAATCAAGATTATGCATCTGATTCTGTGAATTTGTGTGTGAGGCATCATATGCAGTATTCATCTGCTGCTGCTTAGCATTTTCATACGCATACCCTTGCTCAGACTGGGTAAATGTGTACTGGTGCTCCTGAGGGCCCTCAAAGTTTTCTTGCTTCAACACCTCTCGCCTCGATTCTAAAGAATCATCATAATTTCCAGTAGTAGGTGTGTGGACCATATTTCCATTGGTTGTACTTCCCAGATGTTCATCTCCATAGAACTCAGTATTTCTGCAAACAAGTATGATCAGTTGGTAAGTATGATATAAATGAAGTCCATAAAAAGTTTGGAAAAAGTAATCAGTAAACACAAAATATACCTTGCATCTGAATGTTCGATTTGTGGAGCTACATCAGAAGTCGCTTCTACACTGTTGCTCAAAGGCCTTGATCCAAAACCTCCAAAGCTTCCAAAACTTAATTGCGCGCATTCTTCTGTGTGAATCAGCAAATGGTTTGGAATTACAACAGCAGGTCTATCCTTTTCATGTGAGACTTCTTGATCATGACTATCTAGTTGTTGAAAACTGGCTGAACCAGATGAAACATCATCTTCATCTGAAAAGTAATAATGAGACAGTGAATAAAAAAAAAACATCAGAAACACCAAAAGATCCTCATAAGGTATTGATTTTCGAATACTATATTTTGTAACAAAACATCACATAATGAGAATCACTCTACCGCCAAAAGATAGTTGAGAAAGAAAACAGAGCAGGCAAAGTATAGTATAGTTTTATGACAAACAAAACAGCAAAGAAGCTTTCATTACCCCCCAGCAGAACTATAATCCCATCTGTATTCACATGATCAATAAACACAAGCCCACTCCAAAATGAAACAGGAAAAAGAATTTGAACATAGTGGCACACACTAGCAATAAATGGGAAACATTTTATAAAGATTCAAAATATTACCTTTGTGGTGCTCTACTGGATGGCTCTGTGTCTGATATGGATTATCATCAATTTCTGACGAAACTACAGATTCATCTTCTTGAACAGAGTCGGCTTGCACATGATCAACCCCACGACTTTCAGAAGGGCCACTTTCTGCTATATGAATATTTTCTAACCGGTCCTTCAGATATTGATCTCCTCTATCGGATTGGAAATCAGCTAGACCATTGCGTACTTCTGATTCTGCTGGTGCTACTGATAAAGAAGATGTACTAGGAGCCAGCGGCTTCTCAATCGACGGCCATTCATCTTTAACAGGGGCCTGATGATTTGCACTAACTTTGTGTTCATGATTTATCTCAGAACCCATATTGACATTTTGCTTTGTTGTCTTGTTCTGTGGTCTACCCATCTTCACAACTTCAGCCATAGACCTNTGGCCTGGAGCTCCAAACCATGCAGTTTGATGTCCAGAAGCTGACTGTGATGATGATATTCCATCTCCCAAGGTAACAGGAGGCAATTTGTTTTCCGTAGCAACGGGTTCACTGCAAAGGATAAGTAGGATACATGAGAAACTTGTACAACCCAAATAGAAACATGTACAAAAACATAATCCAAGGGAAAAAAATGTCAAATTAAAAAGGCTAAAAAAAAGAGAAATGCGGAATGAAAAAGTTAAGGTCAACATGGAGCACACATTCAACTGTAATGCATGATCTTGACAAAATGACCATACCTAACCTCATCATACAACTCCAAACCAGTATGTAAGTTTTCATTGCTTCTAGTTAGTAAAACAGAAACTGTACATGAAAAGATTCTCTAGTTATTGGCTCAAATCTTTCACAAACTAGAGACTTGCAATGAACCAGTAAAACTAATTGTGATATTCTACTACCTACCTAAGGTATAGGTCATATAATTACTTTAAACAATCCGTCACAGTTTTCGTATCTAGTGATATCCCTTAAGCACGTCATAAACTGGGAATTCCGAAACACTACTAAATGGATCCTACTAATACAATGAGTAACCATATGAGTAAAATATGAAATCAATTAATTGATTCAATACGCAGACAGAACTTCCACTAAATATTTCAACTGCATCCCAATTCCCATCTAAAAAAAATAAAGAATCGCTCAAGGGGAAACCTGTGTGGTGTTTGATAGGTGTTCGCCACTCCAGAAGGAGAAGACCAAGAACTTGTATAACCCTGCGTTCCACTTTCTTTCTTATTTGTAGATTTTCCCTGGAAGTTTCCAGAATCTGAACAACAGAAGCA
>Ga0041062_1000040_pt1 | contig 10445 bp, 8 predicted proteins | sample AraCvinosormetaG_2_FD_53325 | JGI IMG/M metagenome (GOLD analysis project Ga0041062, IMG submission 53325) | Arabidopsis roots microbial communities from Chapel Hill, North Carolina, USA - Cvi Cl nosort | ecosystem: Host-associated > Plants > Roots > Unclassified | place: USA: Chapel Hill, North... | reverse complement strand
TTTCCAAAGCCTATAAGATCATCAATCCAATGGTTAAAGATAAATGACATTGAGCTTGACTACGATAACTTAAGTGCGCATCAAAACATTTGATTATTCCTCATCCAAATTAAAAAAAAAAGAACGGTGGGAGCATTTAATAAGCTATTTATTTACCTGCACTCACGTCCTCTCTCTTCTTCTTTCACTCTTACACAAAAGGAAAACAAACAAAAACGAACCAAATAAAGTTATTTTAGTGCTCTCTAATGGCGATATGAGAGATTCGTGAGAGAAGATACAGAAAAAAGCTTCATAATTTGAGATTCTTTCTAGAAAAATCAATCAATGATGCTTCGATTTATCCTAGCTTCTCTTCTCCTTTCCTCTTTTAGTCTCTACTCTTCTCTAGCTCGACCAGGTTCGTTTTCTAGATTTAGTTTCTTCTGATTCGAAATCTTTTGACTTGCATTTGACTTTGATTCGCTTGATTTGCTTAGCTCCATATGCCTTGAGGATTAGTTGTGGAGCTAGGAAGAATGTTCGAACACCACCAACTTACGCACTTTGGTTCAAGGATATAGCATATACAGGAGGCGTACCTGCCAATGCAACAACGCCTACTTACATAACTCCTCCTTTGAAGACTCTTAGATATTTCCCAATCTCTGAAGGACCTAACAATTGCTACAACATTGTCAGAGTTCCTAAGGGTCATTACTCTGTCAGGATCTTCTTTGGACTTGTTGATCAACCTAGTTTTGATAAAGAACCTCTCTTTGACATTTCTATTGAAGGCACTCAGATTTCTTCTCTTAAATCTGGTTGGAGTAGTCAAGATGATCAAGTTTTCGCTGAAGCTCTCATTTTTCTTTTGGGTGGGACTGCTACTATCTGTTTTCATAGTACTGGTCATGGCGATCCTGCGATTTTGAGTATTGAGATTCTTCAGGTTGATGATAAAGCTTACAGCTTTGGTGAAGGTTGGGGTCAAGGAGTGATTTTAAGAACTGCCACTAGGTTGACTTGTGGTACTGGGAAGTCTAGGTTTGATGAGGATTATAGAGGGGATCATTGGGGTGGTGATAGGTTTTGGAATCGTATGAGATCTTTTGGTAAGAGTGCTGATTCTCCTAGATCAACTGAGGAAACTATTAAGAAGGCTTCAGTTTCACCAAATTTTTATCCAGAAGGACTTTATCAGTCTGCGTTGGTTAGTACTGACGACCAACCTGATTTAACGTATAGCTTGGATGTGGAACCCAACAGAAATTACTCTGTATGGTTGCACTTTGCAGAGATTGATAATACTATCACTGCTGAAGGAAAAAGGGTGTTTGATGTTGTGATAAATGGAGATACTTTCTTTGAAGATGTGGATATCATAAAGATGAGTGGTGGTCGTTATGCAGCACTTGTTCTTAATGCAACAGTGACTGTGAGTGGAAGAACCTTAACTGTCGTTCTACAACCCAAGGCAGGTGGTCATGCTATTATCAATGCCATTGAGGTCTTTGAAATCATAACCGCGGAGTTTAAAACATTACGGGATGAAGGTACACATTCTTTCATGGACACTTTTTAATGTTGTATTTTCACCGCTCTTCGTTTTCCTGCATAGATTCATATAAAGTTTGGTTACTTGAAAACGAGACATGTGTGCCTCTTGTCGTCAGCTGTCTTTCTACTGTTGTAGAATGGTATTTGGTTTATATGTAATGTGTGATTCAAGTAAATCTTATTCGTATTTGTGCTAATCTAAGTAGGAATACAGTTCTGATGTTGGAGAAAACTTGTCACTCATGGTTTATTCTTCTAATAGCTAAGCTGGTTGATTGCTTTCTGTATCACTAGATTATTATAATTGTACATAATGTTGCTTGTTGTTTTCTGTTTCAGTCAGTGCGTTACAGAAAATGAAAAAAGCTTTAGGACTTCCTTCTAGGTTTGGATGGAATGGTGATCCATGTGTTCCCCCACAACATCCATGGAGCGGGGCTAATTGTCAGTTGGACAAGAACACCAGCAGATGGTTCATTGATGGACTGTATAGCTCGTTTCTCTTCTTTTTGTGTATACTCATAAATAACAGATTCATTAACCCTTTCTTTTGCTTAGGCATCTCATTAGTTAGAGTCTTAGAGTCAAAGGATCTCTCTTTGAGTTTCTGGTCTTTTATCAGGTTTTCTAATAAACAAACTTTGTTTTTCGTTGCAGTGATCTTGATAACCAAGGTCTGAAAGGTTTCCTACCAAACGATATATCAAAGCTAAAACATCTTCAGAGCATGTAAGTCAATACATTATGCACATCCTGCAAATGTTTATCCAAGTGTCTACGAATATTGTATGTAAACGAACAATTTTGTTATCTTCTCCAAGAAAATGACTTGTCTAATGAAGAAATTGTGTCCATTTTTCTTGTGTGTCATTAGTTTTTCTTCCCTCATTTGTGTAATCCCCCTTACAGTGAAAGCTTCTTGATCCATATCTTGTCCATATTTCAGAAACTTGAGTGAAAACAACATTCGTGGAGGAATACCTGCATCGCTTGGAAGCGTTACGAGCTTGGAAGTATTGTAAGTAATCAGTTTGTTTATTAATTGAGTACTTTATGTGTTAACTTTTCAATTCTGAACCCTGAAACTGAATTTTTATGCATCTTTGCAGGGACCTCTCCTACAATTCCTTCAATGGATCTATCCCTGAAACCTTAGGAGAGTTAACATCCTTGCGGATTCTGTAAGATTATCAACTTTCTGTTTGTCTCCATGTCAATTTCAGTGGCCAGTGGAGTTCACATGGTCGGCAACATGAAACCTTTTATTGTATTACAGGAATCTCAACGGAAACTCTTTGTCTGGAAAAGTACCAGCGGCTGTAGGTGGAAGGCTGTTGCACAGAGCAAGCTTCAAGTAAGATGATTGAATCAGAGACAAAGTTTTTAAAGAAATATTTGGACTTGGCATGTGAAGAATGATGTTTGGCAAATAGCACTCACTACCCTGTAACTGTTTTCTCTATCTCTGCAGCTTCACAGATAATGCAGGTCTTTGCGGAATCCCGGGGCTACCAGCTTGCGGGCCTCACCTTTCTTCTGGAGCCAAGATTGGCATTGCATTCGGTGTTAGTCTAGCATTCTTATTGATCGTTGCATGTGCAATGATATGGTGGAAACGACGACAGAATATTCTTCGGGCACAGCAGATTGCAGGTAAACATTCATTTCCGTCACTAGGAAGTTGTATTTAGTCTTTTAAAACAAACCTTTATGAGCCTGCACTGTGAAAATATTGCAGCAAGAGGAGCTCCTTATGCGAAAAAGAGAACACACGTATCTCATGACATCCAAATGTCACGGCACGGGCACAATAACCATGGCCAAGCTCGTACCGCTGTGGAAAATGGACCGAGCTTGTTGTCTTGAGTCACTTCTTTCAATCTTCTTTGGGTTTTTTCAGCAACACGAATCCCAAACCCCCACAAGGTCAAAATGTTCATATCATGTCTACCACATTGCTCGCCACAGGAAGAAGACCAAGAGGAAATACATTTGTAAATGGTCTTGGGTTCTTTTAATTATCCAGTTCATAGAATAGGATTCGATTTTTCTTGTTCAGTTTTTATGGGATTAGTCCTTTGGTACTTTTGTCTGGTGGGAGTTTAGAGGATAACTAGAACATAAAAATTACGTTTCAATATATTACACATGTTAGTTGAAAACAACCGAATGTGGAGTTGTTATACTCAATGGATACATCTCCTAGAAGCTAGAACCAAATCAATTGATCACAAAACAGGACTTTGTCCTCAAGAAGCATGCTTCTGATGTGGTTCTTGAATCTCGCTAACAAGCTCGCCTTCAGCTTCAGCTTCAACTTCCATAAAAATCTAACTCTACACCAAGTATATTAAAAATAACTACATAGAACTTTCTTCAAGATCTTCGAGAAAGCCTTGAATATATGGAAATGAACAAAGGGAACCAGAATAAAGATGTTTGGGGATGACAAAAATGTAGCAGAAAATCATATAAGAGAGCTCCAAGTCATGTGTCTTATACAATAACTTTGTCCCATGTTTCTGCACGTTTTCTACTCTCATTTCTTTCTCCCATTTTTGTAGTGAACCGAATTAAACCGGTTCTGATTTCTTTTTCTTCCAAATCTGAGTCAAAGCCTCTAAAGGGTTTCTTCTTCTCTGTTTCTTCTATCTTCAGGGTTCAGACTTTTCACGGAGTGAACACAAACGCCTACGATAAACCAATCTCAGAGGTCAGCTCGATTTCTGTCTTTGTTAGGTTGTATTTGGAGGTTTTTCAATAGGAGTTCTCAATTTTAGGAGCCAATGTCAGTTTCTAGATTGAAATCGATCTCAATACTCAAAGCTTAGATCGAATTATATGCTAAAGCTACCAACTTTGCATAACCGATTATGTGTTGGTGACAATGAGAACAAGTGTGAGTTTGTAAGTAAAAGAAAAAAGCCAAGAGCTTGGAAACCAAACAATATAGATAGAGAGAGATACAGAGAGAGGAGATGATAGAATATAGGATAAGGTGTTACTTCACTCTGACTTCTTTCTGCATAAAGTTTCAAAATTAAGTCATTTTTTTGTGTGTGTTTTGATTTTCAGAAACAGCTTCATCGTCAGAGATGGAGGCTCTTTCCATCAACGCACCAACTCAGGCTTCTACTTTGCCCTCCGGATTACAGTAAGTTTCTTCTCTCTATCTCCCCTGCAATTTTATTGCCTAGGATTTAAGAAGTGAATGTAACCAATATTGGTGTTATATTATTAGTTGATCTCTTGTCTAGTTTCTTCCGCATGTTTTAGATAAGATTTCAGTGATAAAGGCACGTCCTTAAGTTTGTATTCTCCAATTCACCATCGAAATTTGGTTTGTGATTTCCCTCTTTTTGCATCACTTGTCAGGTAGAAACCTTAGAAAAATAAAGATAGATACTTTATTTGTGAATCTTCCAGTTTATATTTGCACTTGTTAGCTTACCGGATTAGATCTTTTATTGATTCAGAATAAGTGAGGAGGTCGAAAAAAGATACAATGTAGTTAGAAGTGTTGGTGAGCAATGCATACATGATGATGAGCTGAAGGATCTTCTGGCTAAGAAGGCTGCTCCGGTTTGCTACGACGGTTTTGAACCATCAGGGAGGATGCATATCGCTCAGGTGTGTTACACTTGTCATATGCTTGTTTCACATAGCTTGCTTTGGAATTCTTTTATGTTCTTTCTTCTTTAAGTGAGAAGCTTCTGCTGGCGCGTTTAACTCTGCTATTACCTTGGCAGGGACTGATGAAGATCATGAATGTGAACAAGTTGACTTCTGCTGGTTGCCGAGTGAAAATTTGGATTGCAGATTGGTTTGCATATATGAACAATAAGTTGGGAGGTGATTTGAAGAAAATCAGGGTGGTTGGAGAATATTTTAAGGAGATATTTCAGGCAGCCGGGATGAATAGTGAGAATGTAGAGTTTCTATGGTCATCCGATGAAATAAATGCTAAGGGAGATGAATACTGGCCTCTTGTGATGGACATTGCCTGCAGAAATAGTCTCGCCCAAATAAAACGGTATGCCCAAGTTTCATTTATTTGCAGTCATGTGAATGGTGATGATAAACATTCATGAGTATGTTTCTGGTCTTATCAGGTGTATGCCTATTATGGGCTTGAGTGAAAATGAGGAGCTGAGTGCAGCTCACATTCTGTATGTGTGTATGCAATGTGCCGATACTTTCTTCCTCGAGGTACTTTAATTTGTATTTTGTCATAATTTCTCCCGTGTATAAGTCTTCCCCTGCTCTCGTTAATCATCTTTGGATCCTTGAAATTTTGTAGTGGCGCTCCAATCTGTCTATATCAAGTCCATCGACCTTTTAACTTTTCTATGATTGGTGTTGAAACTTTTCCTTAACCTCTGCAGGCTGATATTTGCCAGCTTGGGATGGATCAGCAAACAGTTAATCTGCTAGCAAGAGATTATTGTGATGTCGTAAAGAGAGAAAACAAACCTGTCATCTTGTCCCACCGTATGTTCTACATTTTCTGTTTGATATCTGTTCTGCTGTGCATCTTTCCAAGTGCTCTTTTAATCTCTAGTTCTAACGGATTGCAGATATGCTTCCCGGTCTTCAACAAGGACAGAAAAAGATGTCTAAGAGTGATCCTTCATCAGCCATCTTCATGGAAGATGAAGAGGTAAAGTAGCTTGTTCGGCTCTAAGCTTAAAAACAGAGAGGGTTTGATAGTTATTTAATCGTGTTATTTTGACTTCCAGGCTGAAGTTAATGTGAAGATTAAGAAAGCTTATTGCCCTCCGGATATAGTGGAAGGTAACCCATGCCTTGAATACGTCAAGCACATAATTTTACCCTGGTTCAGTGAATTCACAGTTGAGCGAGATGAAAAGTACGGTGGTAACAGGTGAGTTTTTCTAGTTTTTATGGACCTTCTGTGTTTTCGTTCTGTTCCTGGGTTTAATCTCTAACTAATGGCTGCCATGAAATATTTCTTTGGTCAGATTTTCTCAGTATACATGTCTCTTTGTCGGTTTATCTAGCAATGCGAAGTACTAACTTTTGGAATGGCATTTTTCAGGACCTTCAAAAGCTTTGAAGACATCACCACTGACTATGAAAGCGGCCAGTTGCACCCAAAGGATTTGAAGGACGCTCTGTCAAAAGCGTTGAATAAGATACTGCAAGTAAGTATTTCCTTCTGTTGCAACAATACAGTTATAATATTACCTCCTAGAGGAGATTAGGTCATTAATTTTAGGTTTTGGATAGTTTTAATCTGTTTTTACCCATATTGCAGCCTGTTCGTGATCATTTCAAAACCAACAGCCGCGCCAAGAATCTGCTCAAACAGGTCAAGGTAATAAAAATCTCTTTCCACTCATGTTTCAGGTACCATCAGTTACTTATAGATCTACTGCTTGGACATTCATACGCAACCTCTAATTTTTCTCTCCTTTTTGGTTTATCATGTGTTATTGTAGGGTTACAAAGTCACCAGGTAAATAAATTACGGAGCAAGAAGCATACTCAGATGGCAATATTTTAGCAACTTCTCTCATTAATGAAACTTTTTATAACCAAAACCTAATGTATTCATGTACTTATTGGTCTGTCAGAGTCATGCCAACAGCTTCATCTACAAAGGAGGAGGATCTTTCCATCAACACATCAGCATCTTCTTCGGCCGCCGGATTACAGTAAGTAATCTTCTAGTGGTTTCTTGACTTTCTTCTGTATCTCCTATTCAATTTCTTTCATGTTCCGTTGCTTAGTGTCCGAGAAGATAAATGACTTAGGAGTATTCAATGTTTGTTTTCTCATTTAATTTGGTTTCTTTGTGACTCGTATCTGAAACTTGGAGATAGATTTTCTTGCTTTAGTTGCTTAATAGTGTCCTCCTGTGATTTTAGATAGATTAATCAGGAAAACAAGGCACAGACTCTAGTTCAAGTTCTACTATGTTTTATCAATATGTTTGTGCGTTTTCCTATCGTGTTATGCACTTGTGGTTTAGCTGATTAGGACGTTATTACTTCAGGATGAGCGAGGAGGCCGAGATGAAATACAAGATTGTGAGGAGTATTGGTGAGGAATGCATACAAGAGGATGAGCTGAAGAATCTTCTAGCCAAGAAGCCTGCTCCTATCTGCTACGATGGTTTTGAACCATCAGGAAGGATGCACATCGCCCAGGTCGGTTATCATTCAGTTTTGTTTGATTTATATTGCTTAAAGATTCTGAGTGGCCAATCATAATTGATGCGAGATTTCTCTCATAATTTAAGCCTCTTTGGAAATGTTTAGTCAAGGTTGAAAACGCAGCTTGAGAGTTGTCGAGCTTTAATAGTTTGTTCCGTTCTATGTGATTATTTTGAAGGATTTTATAATCCGAAGGATAAGATTGTTCATTAGGATAGATGAGTGTACTTATATAGATAAAACTTTTATTGAAATAGAAGATTACTTGCGAAAACTGAAAGCCTTTTTGCTGTTTTGATTATATATATTTCTTTGCATGAGAACTTTCTTATAACTTGTCTCGTTTTGGTATTTCCATAACAGGGAGTTATGAAGGTCACCAATGTGAACAAATTGACTTCAGCTGGTTGCCAAGTGAAAATTTGGATAGCAGATTGGTTTGCTCAATTGAACAACAAGTTGGGAGGTGACTTGGAGAGAATTAGAGTGGTAGGAGAATACTTCAAGGAAATTTGGCAAGCAGGTGGGATGAACAATGACAAAGTAGAGTTTCTTTGGGCATCAGACGAAATAAATGGCAAGGGGAGTAAGTATTGGCCTCTTGTGATGGACATTGCTCGTAGAAACAACCTACGTCGAATCTTGAGGTAATTAATTCCCAATGCTTGGTTTATGTATAATTGCAATGACAACGGATCTGAATGAAATATGTCACCTTTCCTTACAGGTGTGGGCAGATTATGGGACGTAGTGAGACTGAGGTGCTGAGTGCAGCTCAAATTCTTTACCCCTGTATGCAGTGTGCGGATATTTTCTTACTTGAGGTACTCTTAAATGCAGTTTTGGATTATATAATACATATACACTTCTATGATTGTTATTGATATTTGATACTTGTTCTTTGACCTGTGTAGGCTGATATTTGCCAGCTCGGGATGGATCAGCGAAAAGTAAACATGCTAGCAAGAGAATACTGTGCTGACATTAAGAGGAAAAATAAACCCATCATCTTGTCCCACCGTATGTCTCTTTGCATTTTCTGTTCTTTCCAGTGCTGTCATCATCTTGAGCTGTTTTTAATAGCTTATTGGCTTTGCAGATATGCTTCCTGGTCTCCAACAAGGACAAGAAAAGATGTCCAAAAGTGATCCATCATCTGCAATATTTATGGAAGATGAGGAGGTAAACTAGTAGCTATAAAGTTGCAGAACAGAGTAGAGCTTTTGTAGATATCAAACTTGTGTAATGATCTTTTGTCTTCCAGGCTGATGTTAATGAGAAGATCAGCAAAGCCTATTGCCCTCCGAAAACTGTGGAAGGCAATCCATGTCTCGAGTATGTCAAATACATTGTTCTACCACGATTCAATGAGTTCAAGGTTGAAAGTGAAAAGAATGGCGGCAATAAGTGAGTAGTTCGAATGAAGTCTTGCAACTTTTGGATTTCTGCATCACATTTGGTATCTGCATAACCACTTCTGAGACTGATCTTTGAAATTCTTTTTAACTGTCAGGACCTTCAACAGCTTTGAAGATATTGTCGCCGACTACGAGACCGGCGAGCTACATCCCGAGGATCTGAAGAAAGCTCTGATGAAAGCATTGAATATAACTCTGCAAGTAAGTACATTTCCATCTATAAATGACGATACTCTGCAACAAACAATGAGCAAGCAATCCTTATTAAAAAGCGTCTTCTTCTCTAAGTTTCTGGCATCAGTACAATCATCATGGAACATGAAACTCGTCTCTTTTCAATCTTTACTTGATGTCCGAGTCATTAGTTTTATGTATATGAATGATATGCTTCTTATTGTTACTGTTATGTCTCAGCCTGTTCGCGATCACTTTAAAACCAACGAGCGTGCCAAAAATCTACTGGAACAGGTCAAGGTAATAAGAAACTATTCCCCGTTGGTTTGATCAAAGCCCATTGCTTATATATTCCTCTAACTATTTTGGCTTATCGTTTTTTTTTTCTTTTTGCAAGGCTTTTAGAGTCACCAGGTGAAGTTGCAGAAGCAAAGAGAGTATTTGTGGACATCAGTTAAAGAGCTTTCCTAAGGATTTTGGTGGTTACTAAGAAAGCTAACAAATCTCTTAAAGTTCATTTTTGTTGTTTAATAGATATGAGCCTCGAAGATTAGAATCCAGTTGGACAAATTTTGTGATTTATTGTCAACTAAAAATAAACCTCCACAGCTACAAGAGCATTAAACTAAAATTTTCGAGTATTATTTTTTACCTCTAATCGAAATTGTGAATCACACTGACTAGTAAAAAGAGCTAGCTGATGGTAAAACGTAAAAGTTACTACCTGTAAGTAATTCCTGGAAAAAAAGAAAGATAAGAAAGCAACAAAATAGTCAAAAAAGAGGCGCGAAAGTGCAGTCAGATCAGGTGTGGGGAGGAGAGGAGGAGGGGGTTCATGGAATGAGAAGAAGACACGTAAGCAGAGAGACATCAAAGTCATGATTTCGTGTGTGTGTTGAGTTGTGTTCTGTTTCTGTAGGAGGCAGCCAGTCAGTACCACTTGATGACGATGCTCCTTTTGTCCTAGCTGCTACTACAAAGACACGTCATAAAGCTCTTATGTATCACAGGCTCACGTGAACACGAAAGCCACATTCACATTTTTCTCCAAAATATTTCTTGAAAATGATTATTAGTACTGTAGTAGCTTATATAGCTTTGGGGTATCTCTCTTTTTTTTACTGTGCTTATAGGT
>Ga0041062_1000039_pt1 | contig 10451 bp, 16 predicted proteins | sample AraCvinosormetaG_2_FD_53325 | JGI IMG/M metagenome (GOLD analysis project Ga0041062, IMG submission 53325) | Arabidopsis roots microbial communities from Chapel Hill, North Carolina, USA - Cvi Cl nosort | ecosystem: Host-associated > Plants > Roots > Unclassified | place: USA: Chapel Hill, North... | reverse complement strand
GCTCACTTGGGAGGAAGTCCCATGCCTTTCTCTGTACATATTTTTTATTTTCTTTGTGATTTTTGATGCGTTTTACTAGTGTTTTTCATGAGATAGCTGCCAATGTTTCAGTGCAATAGATCCAATCTCAGTGTTTCACTCGACCACATGCTGTGGAGATCGAGTGTCTCTGTGAAATCGAGTATAAACAAGGTTTCATTTATCACTCAATTTCATTGGCCACGTGCTGATAAGGATCCATAGTCGAGTGAATTGATGATTGAGATCCTTTATATTCAACCATATACTCGACTAACAAAGACTTACAGAGGATTTCAGGTTCTCCTAATTTTTTTAGTCAACAGGGAACTAAGCTCAAAGACAAAACAACAGGGCGTGGACCACACGCGTTTTCTTCCTGAAGATAAGATGGAGAGAGAATTACAGAATACACCTCCACCACACCTTTTGAATTCGCCCTCACTCTACCCAAAAGTAAAGTCTACTCGACCCATCTCTCTTCATCTCTCCACCAACACTCCAATTTCTCTACTTCACCATAAATCCCATCTCTCACTCGACCAAAGAATTACTCGATTCAACACCATTTCACTCTATTTAATCGCCATACTCGACCAATTCACTATGTCGTTCACCGTCACTTGGTTCTCGCCACAACACTCGACCGCAAAGAGCAAAGACACATGAGCACAACTCGCCGTACTCGACCACCTCTTCGCCGCCGCAGTCGAGTCTCCCATCTCGGTCACCATCAAAGCCTCAAGAACTACTCAATTACATCCACAGGACTCGACCGCCTCACAACCGTAACCAAGTGCACCATCTACTCGACCGTCGATTCGTGGTTCCGTCCCTGCAAATTCCTCACCGTCACTTGACAGTTTACTCGACCGCTTGATTTCACAAGCTGAACTCGACCTCAACAAATATACTCGACCGTAGATTTCTGTTCTACTCGATTCAAAACGTTAAAGAAGAACTCGGGAACAGTTCAGTTTACTCGAGTACTAGATTACACTCGACCAATTTGGTCCATTTCATTGCCTATTGATAACGATTTTGGTTTCATTGTTTTCTTTGAGACTAACCTATTGACATTTGAGTTTTGAGTTCTCAATCTTTTGCAGGAGAATCATGAGTAACTATAGTGGCAGTTCTTCAATTGATCATGACTATAACATGGATGAGACAGAGTCATCGTTTTCAAGGCCAGAAAGAGAATATGACAACTTCAAGAGAAAAGCTGAGATAGCTCGAGGGAAAAGAGCAATGACATACTCGTAGAGCCACCAAACTTCTGCACAAACTTGATGTATTGCCTGCCGAGGAGTATATCAGGCTCTTCAAGGTGAAGGAGTTCTACAGTATAAGAGGGTATAGAGATCAACACAACACAGAGAATTGCTTATAACTATATTCTTATTGATAACAAACTGATTACAAGTGTTATCTCGGATATTACTTGATCTATACTACCCAAAAGATCAAACCCGACTAAGAATACTTAAGCCTAATTCTCTTCTCTGTTTTTTATCACTCTCACGTGAAGGCAAAGAGAACTAGACACTCACCTTCAAGCTTTTGCAATGCTCTGAAGTTTACAATTGTATAACAGTATTCTAGAGTGCTCAAAGCGCCTCACACTAAGCTCTAGAATACTTATACCTACTCTCCAGAACCGTAAACCTAGGATCTCCGAGAATCTCGTTTTAAGGAATCTTTCTTGTTTTCTCCAAGCTTATTCCTTCCTAATTGTTCGAGACGATATCTTCCATATCTTCTCAATGATTCTTGTCTTTGACACCACGCCAAGTCAGCTTCCATCCTTGGCTCTCCACATCATCCGCCTTAGCTTGCCACGTGTGCTCTCGCGTCCATGTCTGCAACTCAAGCGTTTGATAAAACTCGATGCAGCTTCCTGAAATCCATCAACGCTGTGATCGCCATCAGCTGATTGATTGAACTCTGCATCTTCAATCTCTCCCTTTTTGACTGAGTTTGATACTCAAGCATTCCTTCATTGATATAACCTTAAACTCAAATGAGAGACACACCACACATCTAATAGGCATACTGTAGAAATACCATCTAGTATAAATATCATAAAACGATTAGTCTGAAAGTGAACAATGTGTGGAAAAAATATTACAGACCCATGTTTACGATGATACAATCATCGGTTTAAACAAAAACAAAAGAGAAGTTGTTTTGGTCTGAAATACAACCGAGCTTAACAAGAGAAACGAAACAAAAACACAGCTCCCCCACAAGTTAATCTCCCCCAGCATCATTTGACTCCGAAGGGGCCTTATCTCCCCCTGCTTGAGCACATAACTTAGTCAAAAATCATGTAAACAACCAGACATATGTAGTATAAAGCAAGAAGATCGCACAGAACACTTACCTGTATCGAGAGCAGCTTGCAGGATTTCGATGGCAATCCTCATTGCCCTACGGTTGGCTGATTCCTTGCGATATGCTGCTGCACTCTGCTTCACCTTCTTCTGCTTGGTCGACGCTGAGGAGGCAGGAGGGGTGACGGGAATCTGAACCGGGCATTGCGTCTGGATCAACTGATAGATCAGATTGGGGAACGGCAGGAAGAGTTTCGTGTCCGTTTTCAGAGCCAGCTGAAGAATGTGGTCAAAAACAATCCTTCCAAAGTCAAATGGCATTTTGTGCGTAATCATGTACACAAGCTTGGCTCGGTCAGGCTGCGCGTATCCATCATTTGATGTGGGAGACCAATTGGAGCAGCAGAGTTTAAACAACTCTCGACTGGGAGGTGTGAAGGCACTCACCTGAATCTTGCTCAAAGAACTGACTTTCCCACCAGTTAGAAAAGCAGCTACTTGATCATCGAACAATCCAGCCATATCCATGCAGTGCTATCTCGCATTGACAGAAGGAAGCCCATACAGAGCGTTGATCTTCTCAGGCGAGACCTCGTACTCCCAATTTCGCACCAGGACACTGACCTTATACCTGTCAACCTTCACCATTGGCAGATTTGCCCAGAACTCAAAGACCAACTCCTCCGTGAATGGTTGGAACGAATCAGTCCGGCCTTCTCAATAAACTCCCTAGCCGCCTCATCTGTCTTCCTAAACAGTTCTACTTCCTCTTTGAAATTGCGGTGAGAGAAGTGGGCATACCTTTTTTCAGCCTCCGCTGAAACGAATCGGATGCCATCAAAGGAAGATGAAGCGGCGATCCCCTTGCCCTTGTCCTGCTTCATCTGCTTGCCACTCTGACCCGCAACAGATTGCTTTCGCTTACGCAATCGAGATGCCACAGATGGCTGAGAAGGAGCAGCCTCTGGACCCTTTGGTTCAGACTTCTGAACTCTATCAGTTGACAATGGATTCTCGTCCTCAATTTCGATTACCAGCGGTTGTGGATCTCTGACAGGTACCATAGTCCAATTTGGGTTCGGCACAGTGAGCTCTTCATCGAACATCACCTCTTGGATTTTTGGTTCACTCCGCTGTGAAATTTCTGGCATCGAGTCACCGGGCGGTGAGACTGACAGATCTGAAGATGATTCGGACTCTGATTGTTGTTGAACAAGACGATGAACAGCCGAGAAAATCGATTTCAAGCTCTCTTTCACTCGACTTATGAAGGATTTGCCTTGAGTACAGTGGGTTGCCTTCTCGACTTCCAAAGATAGTTGATTTGACTCCTCAAACCCTAACTCCTCTTTTTCCTTCCAATACGCGAACAATCGTCCTTGAATTCACATGGGCTTCTGAACCTCGAAACGGGTTTGGGCTTAAACTGTTTTGTTATTCTCAAAACACTTAACTAACTCATAAGTGCTTTCTTGCCAAGAAATTCCTCAATCAAACAAATGATTTTCGTTAGCATCAAATTTCAAGCAACATTCAGATAAACATTTATATCCTGAACCAGTTTAGTGACCCAAACAGACAATTGACACATGTGGGTAATAGCTTTCCAACTCTCATTTCAAAGGTTACCTCTTCCTTGTACTCTGAGGTGTGTTTTGTGCCAATCAATTGTTCAAGACTCAGCATGAAACTGTCACAACCAAACAGATTGTTGATGAATCAGCTCATTATTCAGTGGCTAGTCTTTCACACTGTCATGCCTTCAGTTCTCAGTAATCAGAGCAACGTGTAACAGGCAGTTGGAATTTCCTTTGAAGATAGCTTGACCAAACAGGAGCGTGATGATATGAGTTCTTCCGAATTGCTCCCTCATATGTTATATCAGCAATATCACTTGACTTCTCAATTGCTTGATATTCGAACTTAGTGATCTTGATACACATTTTTGTGTGTGTGTGTGTGTGTATCAAATCCATTCAGTTGGTTGATCTTCTCAGCTCTTTGACCTCCTGTTAAACGACAACGTTTTACGTCTGATTTGAACCGGTATGACAGGCAGCTATTTTCCACATGACTTTGCTAAGTGCTGATCCTCTATGCATCTTTGGATTTCCATGACCTGTTCTTGCTTCATGTCCCTGTTCTAGATCAGCACAACTCACAACCAATTATAGTTCAGACATTCCAATGAACATTCGTAGAGTACAAAATTTGTTAGATATCAGAGGTTAACAAACACTTCAGCTAATTAAGCTTTAGTACCCACATGTTCAATAGCTATCAGTTTCTCCTTAACCAATTCATGAATATAGCTATGTTGATGATCTATGTGTTTAGTACGAGGTTGTCTAACAGGTTCTTGGAAACAATGTATAACACTATGATTATTGCAGAATAGTAATTGAAAATCAGAAATCATACCACACTACTCTGTGAGTTATTTTAGCCGTACAAGTTGAGCACTCGAACTTCCCAAGGTACTGAGTTCTGCTTCAGCAGTTGATAGAATCAAGTTGTTCTGCTTTTTGCTCGTCCAAGATACCATGTTGTTTCCAACGAAGTAGCAACCTCCAATAGATCCCCGTAAGTCATCCACAGATCCAGCCCAATCCGCAGCACAATATCCCTTCAGTCTATTGTCAGTGTCCTTGGTGTAGTACAACTCGAAAGTTGGTGTACCATTCACATACTTGAGAATTCTCCTTACAGCTGTCAGATGCGAAGTCTTGGGATTGATCTGATACTGAGCACACACATTCACTGCATGACAGATGTCTGGTCTACTTACAGTCATGTATTGAAGACTCTCGATCATCCCTGATACATGCTAACATTCCCATTTTCTCCTCTCTCATCAGCAGTAAGTCTTGTAGAGATCTTCATCGGTGTTGTGGCCACCTCATGTGCATTCAGCTCGAACTTCTCAGTCATTGTTTTGGCGTATGTTTTCTGAGACATAGATACACCTTCATCTGTCTGCTTAATCTGCATTCCTTATATGTACCTCAGAACTCCGTACATACTTACTTCAAACTCTCTAGTGATGAGTTCAACAAAGGCTTGTACAAAAGCTTGACTTTTTGAACCATACAGCACATTGTCCCCATACAGTTGTACCAACAACACTCCCTTGTTGTCTGATAACACAAACAATATCTTGTCATGAACACTGCGCAGATAACCTCTTTCTTCAAGAAACATAGGCAGACGCTCGTAGTGTGTTTCTGGAAGTTGCTTTAAACAGTAGACAACTGTTTTCAATCTATGAGCCGAGTACGGATTTCCTGGACTCCCGAATGCTCTTGGTTGATTCTCAAACCAATCCCTCCGAGGCTCACTACTCATTATTCCTTTCTTGACCACCATCTGATGCACATAAAAATGTGCTGCACATGCACATCCCAACAGAAACCTGATAGATTCACATCTAGCAAGATGAGTATCAATCTTTGACTCGTCTTCCATTAGAATATAGCCTTGAGCCAGCAGAATAGTTTTAAGTCGAATTGCAAGACCGGCTTCATCAACAATCTGATTGCAGATATTGGATCCCAATAACTAGATAGACTTGGCCAAGTTCAGTTCCCACTCCATAGCATCTTCCCAGTTGCTAACGCCGGGAGAATCCGAATACACTCTTCCCCCTGAATATTGTTTATGACATTGGTGTTAACGAGATTCCAAACTGTATTTATTGGGAGACAACTTGAATGATTGTTATGAGGAACATGAACTGAGATTGCTTGCCTCCTGAGATCATTTGACCTTTCCCCGAGCCACCTGAGACACGTAAGCCACACAGACTGATCAAACACAAAACTGAACAATTGCGTACCGTTTTGATTGCGAACTCGAATAGAGCCTACAAGCTCATTGTATTCAACGGTAAACTCCTGAACAGAACTCAGAACATCACACATCAGACCAGGCTCTGGTAGAGACAATAGCGTTCGATCTTCTGAAAAAGATTCATCAACTAATGATGCAGTGCAACATGATTCCTCTGGATTCCACATGTAACAGTTATTTGCAGCATGTTGTCCTTCCATCTTCACAAATCCGTGTTTGTCAACAGCTCTGCATTTTGTTTGTGTAAAAATGACTTTTAAACCATCATCACACAGTTGACTGATACTCATCAGATTCGCTTTGAGTCCATCGACATGGTATACATTTATTAGATGAGGCAGTGATTGTCTTGAAGTGTGTCCCTTTCCTTTGACCAGGGCATGACCTCCATCTCCAAATCTGACTTTTTTAGATGTCACATCTGCATACCCAGCGAGATTGTCTAATGTTCCAGTCATGTGTCTAGAGCATCCACTATCGAAACACCACATTATGTCACTAAGTTCCGCACTTGCTGATGTTTGAGCAACATGACACTGTAGGTTTCCTTTCTTGACATACACTTGTCAGACTTGTCGTCTTGGAGCACCCGCTTGATAACTTCTCCTAGTCTGAACAACATGTTTCAAGTGGTTGTAGCAGTCTGCTTTGTAGTGACTCAAACCTCCACAGTACCAGCATCTTGTTCTCCTGCTTCTGAACTCGGGTCTCCAAGTCTTTTTGGCTTAGAGCGAAACTGATTCCGAACAGCTGTTGTTGGTTTGACTTGAGACTTGTCTTCTGTAGTGGATCCTTTGACAAACTGAGTCTCACCTTTAGAGTTTCCTCCATTGTATCCAAGTCCCCACGTAACATTTGACGTTCTGCCCATGGTTAGAAGTTTGTCAAGATCCTTGGTTTCGTTATTCAGCATCTTGATATTCCTCAGTTGTTATGCCCGCTGCTTTTCCAATCCTTCAGACTTGATTCTTTCCTCAGAGAGTTCCTTTTCAAGCTTCGCTACTTGCATTACTAGTGTTTCCTTTTCAACACCAAGCACTTCATTGTCCTTTTTCTTTTGAACCAAGTCTTCAATCAGAATTCTTAACTTCTCGAATGATAGATCTAGTTCATCAGCGTCTGACTCTGATTCAGATTCCTGGTTAACATCCTCCAGTGTACCATTCTCACCCGTTTCTTCAGTGCCTGTTTCAATCACACCAAATTGAGCAACCAGACTGTTGAGAATCTCTCCTTCTCCTCCTTCACTGTCATCCGTATCACTTTCGCTCCAAATGATGTACGACTTCTGTTTTGTTTCTTCATTACCAACACACTCAGCCTTGGTATGACCATAACCTTTGCACCCATAGCACCTTATCCCCTTTTTCTTCAGTGCAGGACACTCAGACTTATAGTGACCAAATCCCTCACATTCAGCACACTGTTTTTCTGAACTCTTCGAATCTCTACTCGTAATCAGGTCGTCTGTCTGATGGATTACCCTTGCGTTGTCCTCGTTCCATTTTCCTGAAGAACCTCTTAACAATCAAACCAACCTGATCCTCACTCACACGGTTGAATTTTGGCAGCCCTGAGAGCCAAACTCTTTCCTGATGAGCATTCCTTCTTCTTCATTTACAATTCATACGCTTGCATCATTCCCACCACTTGGTCAAACTTTTAGAGTATCAGAATCAAGTGACACATCTATTGCTGACTTGTGAGATTGAAACTTGTCAAGCAGACTTCTGAGAAACTTCTTGACCAGCTTCTTGTCCTTGTACCTTTTTCCCAAGACAATAGCCTCCTGAGAAATTGAACTCAGCCAACTGCTGAACTCCTCAATGGACTCTTCATTCTCCATTGTCAAGTTTTCAAATTCAGATGCTAGGATATCCAATCTGGTCTGCTTCACGTAACTAGTTCCTTCAAAGGCTGTCTCCAGAATGTTCCAAGCTTCCTTCGCTGATGTGCACCCTTGCACACGAGTGAATTGACTCATTGGTAAAGATCTGAAGATGATTGACAAGGCCGTCGAGTTGTTCTTAGCGACTGTCTTCTCTTTAGCAGTCCAATCCTTCTTGGACTTTGGTATTTCTAACCCCTTAGCATCCATGACCACCGGAGCTGTCCATCCTTCTTCCACTGGAAACCACGCATCCATTTCCGGGCTTTGGATAGCCTGCCGGATAGACACCGCCAGTAACCATAATGCTCAGCATCCAGCTTCAATGGATGTTGTATCGTAACATACTGTTGGGATTTCTCCATAACCATGTCGCAAGATCTCACCTGTTGAACATATACCACTTCTGTTAGTAGGTGTCAGCTCTGATACCAATTAAGAGGGTATAGAGATCAACACAACACAGAGAATTGCTTATAACTATATTTTTATTGATAATAAACTGATTACAAGTGTTATCTCGGAGATTACATGATCTATTCTACCCAAAAGATCAAACCCGACTAAGAATACCTAAGCCTAATTCTCTTCTCTGTTTTTTATCACTCTCACGTGAAGACAAAGAGAACTACACACTCACCTTCAAGCTTTTGCAATGCTCTGAAGTTTACAATTGTATGACATTATTCTAGAGTGCTCAAAGCGCCTCACACTAAGCTCTAGAATACTTATACCTACTCTCCAGAACCCTAAACCTAGGATCTCCGAGAATCTCGTTATAAGGAATCTTTCTTGTTTTCTCCAAGCTTATTCCTTCCTAATTTTTCAAGACGATATCTTCCATATCTTCTCGGTGATTCTTGTCTTTGACACCACGCCAAGTCAGCTTCCATCCTTGACTCTCCACATCATCCGCCTTAGCTTGCCACGTGTGCTCTCGCATCCATGTCTGCAACTCAAGCGTCTGATGAAACTCGATGCACCTTCCTGAAATCCATCAACGCTCAGATCGCCATCAGCTGATTGATTGAACTCTACATCTTCAGCTCTATACCTCTGAACTCTTCTAGATCGAAGAGCAATCAGATACGCAGTCCGGTCGTCAGGTACTTCCAGCGTTTTCTAGCCAATGTCCTCTACTCCCGAGAGATAACATGGACTCTTACCATCTGATGGTTGCTTGTGGAGTCCCTATCACATCTGATGGACTTGAGCCATGGGCAATGGATATTGAGCACCTACATCACAGCGAAATCCTGGAGTTCGCAATGGTTGGCGACAGGCATCGTTTCAGGTTTGAGCACTCTACAAATAAGAAAATCAGCATCCTTCTCCCTAGTCCTGAGGTTACACGCATAATAGAGGGAGATAACATTGATTTTAGGCCTGAGCTTGAGAACCTCTACTACGAAAACGCTCAACCATTGGAGGAGGATATTCTTATAGAAGAAGCTACTGAGGATGGGATGGGTGAAGACAGAGAAGTCGAGTTTGACACTAGCATGTATCATTTTAGTGAGCATGTACCTCCAGCGAGGGAGAGCAAGAGTTTGAGTGAAGCTCACATGAACAACAGCAAGCTGTAGAAGTGGTGCAAGAAACATGATAAGTTACTCGCCAAGTGCTTCAAGACTATCAAGTTTTTGACAGATAAGCTGAGCTGCTCCTCTTCCACTACAGCTATTCCACAGGGACATCCACCTTTGGACATGCCATCGAGGAGATTTGATGAGCCTAAGCCAGGTCAGTACATGCCTGAGCCTAGTGAGCAGAGAGTCTCACATGTCCCTGTTAGACATTCATCATTCGAGTCCAGGGAACACAAGAGGAGAAAGAAGGCTACACTCTTTCGCTCTAGCAGAAGATCACGTCTTATTCACTCGAGGAGATCACTCGACCGCAGTGGTGGCTGCAGCAGAAGGAGAGAGGTCGAGTATCCTCTAAGCGTGTGTTGTGTGATTTAAGTTTGGGGGAGGGCTCAGGAAGTGTGTGTTGCATTGTATATACTCTTGAGTCTACATTCATCTAAGGCATAGAAAAACCAAAAAAAATTTGAAAAATTTCAGAAAATGATTTCACAAAAAAAGAGTGTTCATGTAGTTGCATTACATTTAAGATCGAGTCTAGAGTGTTTCATTTTGGATTGTTGCATATGCATAGGGAATAATGATGAGATAGCCTTGTAAGCATTTTGGTTCACGAGATAAACTCAGTGCCCTTGTTGCTAATTGTCTGTTGCGTAGTCAATGAAATTGAAGCAAAACTGAACCATGCCTAGATTGCTCTACTCGACCACACTGTCATGATCTGATACCATTCCCTATCAATTTGAACCTGAATCTGATCTTTAATNNTCATGT
>Ga0041062_1000038_pt1 | contig 10471 bp, 13 predicted proteins | sample AraCvinosormetaG_2_FD_53325 | JGI IMG/M metagenome (GOLD analysis project Ga0041062, IMG submission 53325) | Arabidopsis roots microbial communities from Chapel Hill, North Carolina, USA - Cvi Cl nosort | ecosystem: Host-associated > Plants > Roots > Unclassified | place: USA: Chapel Hill, North... | reverse complement strand
GAAGCGTAGTGTACAAATTCCAGAGGTTTATCAAGAGGATAATGTTAGTCTTGTAGAAAGATAGTTCATTTGTTTGATTCGGTTATTACTTAGCAGCTGCTTACTTGTTAGTTTCCTATTGCAGATTGATATCCAAAGCTCAAGTTCTAGCTGTGAGTTCATTTTCCCCGGATATTTTTTTATCTTTGTTATAGCTATGGTATTCTTGTTTCTGTTTCTTTTTTATAGTGAAATGTTATCTAACATACTTATCCCTCAACTTTCATTCATGTGAAATTACGAAAATCCAGTGGATAGCATGTCCGAACGGGTTAAACCTATAGAGGAAGATAACTTGATGCCGGAACCTCTTAGTAATGGTTTTCACAATGCTGCTGAAATGCCCTCTTCAACTGACAATTTATTGTCAGAAAATACAACTGTTGATGACACCTTGGAATTGTGTCGGGGTAGAGTGGCTGCATCTTCAACTGCATCAGTATCTATCCAGGCCGTCAAAAAGCCTAAGGTAAACTCCTAAGTACAGTTTAGATTGATTTTATGGTCCTAAAGATTTGTTAATCTATTCATTCTCTCACATTTCAAACGAGTGTGTTCATTGGAGTCGTTGTTATATTGTCAAATCAGCCTGAGTGTTCATTTTACTCAATTACTACGTTTCCATTTCTAAAACTTCTACCACATACAGGAGTTCAAGCTGAATCCAGAGGCTAAGATTTTTTCTCCGTCTTATACAAAACGGCTTTCACCGTCTCCTGTTGGTATGCCTCATGTTGAAAATATTGCTTACATACCAAACAACACTCCCATGCTACCAGTTCCTGAAGCTATTTACCCACAAGTTGGAAACAACCCTTATGTGCCGCAAGCACCTCCACCTTCTAAGTTTGTACCATATGGTAATATGACCACTGGACATGCTGTCGGTGGATTTCAATTTCCTCAACACGTAAGTACTATCTTACTCTCTTCGAGCATGTTATGTCAAAGGGCTTTTATCAACTGGTAATTGAGAATAGACTGTTCCTCTCACCACTAAGCGCCTGAATGGTACAACCATAAATGTTAGTATTGAGCACCAGATTAAAAGATCATTCTGAATTGATATGGCTTAGTCTGTACTGTTAAAATGCTTCCATATACTTTCTGCCACCAACTTTTGTTTCTTTTGCCATGGATGAATCATTCTTCCACTTGCAACCCATTTTCCTGCAGATGATTGGGCCAACTGTTAACAGAGCACAGCCTCAGAGATACACCTCTCAGTACCATTCTGTTCAAGCTGCACCAATGCTTATAAATCCAAGTCCTCAGGTTATATTTCATGGAGGTCCCCAAAACTCACTTTTGTTGAAAGCGCGGTTTTAAGAATAATTGATCTGTATTGGTGTTATTGTTTCTAAAGACTCTTTTTACTGTCCTCCAGGTGATGGTTGCAAGATCGGGGCAGCTTGTCTATGTCCAATCAGTTTCTCAGGTTAGAACTTGATATATATAGCTTCTTGATGAACCTTTAATGATGTTAGTTTAATCGAATGTATGTCCTGTATTGCTGAGTGAAATAAGAAATATTATTATGCAGTCATTGGTTTAAGTTTGGTCGAAAATCTCCTCTTATTCATATCTTATTCATTGGTTATAGTCATTTTTAGTAATTGTCTTTCTTATTTTTCCAGGATCTGATTCAAGGAACACCGCCTCTCTCACCTATGCTCTCCTGTCCTCTACCTACCGCACAACATGTCCAATACCTGAAGCATCAAGGTAAAAACTTGAGTCTACCTTGATTTGCCTTTTTGGACCAAACCAAAAGATTGTGCCTTAACTAGAATGAACCATTATGTGAGGCAGGTGTAGTAGCAGGCCAGCCACTACCGCTATGTGTCTCCCTACCATTCACGACTGGTGGACCGCAACCTTATGGCATTCCCACCCAATTCCCAGCTATGCAGCAGCCTCCTTTTCCCACGAATCAGCCAATGACATTTGCAGTTCCTAATGGTTTCTACACAAAGTTTCCATAAACAAAGTCTCATTGTTTTTGGTTTCATACCTTTATTCTTTGCCTCTCCAACCTAATAAGGGTTAAAAAGGTCCTAGTTTTGGTTCATAGTTTTTTCCTATTCTTCGGTTTTGTGTAGTATGTTTCGAGTGTTTTGCTCTGTTTTGGCTTATTATATTGGGGGAGGGGTTTGCATTGGTTTATCGGAGTTGAATTGGAGTGGAAAATGTTGTAGAATGTGAAAACATTATATGATTGATTCTTTGGAAAAAGTATCGTTGATCACACATTGGTGATCTCAATAAATTGCAGTTCATAAATGTTGGAAGAGAAATTACGTCTGAAACAGAGCGAGACTAATCACGTAACATATGACACAAGAGAGATTAGAGAGATACAAATGAGAGATCATAAACGTTAAGTCGGTTATGTTTCGGTTTGAGCTAATTAGAAGTTCATATAATCCGCCGTCCGCTAATATTCCTCGATTAAAATCTCCGGCGATCAGAAATCTCGCAGTGAAATTTGATGGAAGAGAAGCTACAAAAACCGCTCAAGAATCTCGACTTGAATACGAATCGTGGTCGTGGACCAGAGAATAAGATTCTTGTTTCAGCTTATGTATCTTCGTCACGTAAGCCTCGCTTTCGACAATCTTTCTTTTCTCGAGCTGGGTTAAAATTGGGTTCTGAGAATGGATTAGCGGGTACTGAATTTGGGTCTAAGCATGGCTGGTGGTAATTAGTAGTTTGAATTTAACAATGGTTTGCTTCAATCGCAGGAATGTCTCCATTGAAATCAAAACCTCCATCTCTTGTGAGCTTATGTCTTGGTGTTATTGGGAAGCATTTGGAGGATATGATTCCTTGTTTAGCTGAAATCTCTGTTATGTTTCCTTCAGACATCAAGGTTAGTTAGCTTTCAGTGTTTTCTTCTTTCGAGCTGGTTACTCGGTTTTAGTACTATATCCTTTTGGTAAACGAAGGGCATGCTCATGTGCAACAGATGTCGATTGCAGCAATTGCTAGAAGAAAAAAGCTGCTGGATGATGATGTGATTATCTGTTTGGCTGACAGTTCCTGGGAAATTCTAGATGTTGGCGGTTCAGATGTTACGAATTCTGGCTTAGCTAAAGTGGCAGAAATCTGCAAATCTCTCCGAGCTGTGGACATTAGGTATTATAGTTGCTTGCTAAGAATTTAGTATGCTTTCTCTATGTTTTCTGTATAATCTGTTTCCTTTGAGATGGGAACAAGATAAGCTAGCCACACATATGTCTGATTGTGTTGGGTATCGTTTGAGTTTTGCAACCTGGGATAGTTTATTTACTTGTAACTCTGGTCTTGCTGGTTCTTTAGTTTGGGGCTTCTGTATGTTGGATAAGTGGTGCTCGTTAGCTCTCAAGTATCATATAATTTGCCTTATTTTGTTATGCAGCCGGTGCAACAAAATCTCATCCATGGGCGTCTTAGAGCTTGTACAATACTGCAGATCATTGGAGACTCTTAGATGCGGGTATATTTTACTTCTCTAGCTAACTGCAGTGAACTGGCTTTTAGTGTGTTGTTGTTGGGGTGGCTTGTCTTTTTGTTTATGACTTAGTAAGTGATCATTTGGGTAAAGTAAGATAGAATTGAACCCAGTGTGTGGGTTTGCCTAGGGCTACCAAACTTTATAAAACAGGCAATGAGAGAAAATTTAATATTGCAGGGGATGCCCAAGCAGTGAGTCCACGGCACGCAGATCTTTGAGTATTTTTAAGCCAAACTTGAGTAATGTTGAAGGAGAAACATGGGAAGAAATAGACACTTCAGAGATTGGCCATGGTGGTCAATCATTGCGTTGGCTTGTTTGGGTATGTATCGCCCCTCTGACAGTCTGACTAATAAGCTACCAGTAAACAAAAGAATCTACTTTCTCCATCTGTGTCTCTTGCCACTCAGTGTACTCATTTAATTTGCTTTTTCTGCAGCCACGAATTGATAAGGATTCACTGGAGATGTTATCCTCGGAGTGTCCAAGAATAGTGGTAAATCCCAAGCCATCACTTGTCGCGTACAGAGCAGACGAGGTTCCTCGAGAAGCACTACCAGATGTTGCACTGGACGAACCATTTGTCAAAGATATTGATCCTAAGACGTGGGTTGTTACTGGAGTTGTGCAGAAGCCCACATCTTTCCCGTTAAGCAATGAACTGTCAATAGCAGAGAAGTTCAGACTAGCATTTGCAGAGAGAGATGCAAGAATGGCCCCTAAACGTGCAAAGAATGCAAGGCAACGTCAACGTCGTGCTGAGAGGGATTGGATGATGTCAAGCGACGAAGCCAAAGCAATGGTTTTTGCATCAAAGGCTACCAGATCTTTGCACAAGAGTTAACAATATGGATTCTCTTCATAAAATGTATGACAAAGAAAATATAGGGGGAAGATGAGTGGATTTCTAAGAATGCATGCCTCTTTTCTCTACTGTGGTCAAGTTCAATCAGTTTACAGCAGTTTCTGGGGAGCAAAAGTGAATAGAGTGGCTGGTTAGAGAAAAGTGTTTGCAACAGTTTAATCTTGTTTCCAGGTCTTTCAATTGATGCTACGGTCAAAGATACGTTAAACTGTTTATAGAATGAAGTGTGTATTTTTGCATTTTCTTATAGCAACTCTTGCCTACAAAGGTTTAGTGTAACCTGAAAGAAAAAAGGTGCTCACAAAACTTGCTTTATTGGGATCGTAACATAAGAAGAAAACAAAAGGCGAAAAACACTTTGAGATCACTTGGCGCTCAAACTCCGGATGACGTATGGTAGAATACCGCCGTGATCATAGTATGCCAATTCCACCTGTGCACGTTTCCACAAAAACAAGTCTCAGATCAACTGAAGTTTAGATTTTACTGAATTTGTTTGCTATATAACCAGTTTACCTCTGTATCAAAACGCAGGGTGCAGACAAAGGATTTGCCACTGTCAGTGGTTACAGTGACGTCTTGACCGGGTCTAATGTCACTAACTTTTGTAGGAAGGTGGACTGTGTAGCGTTCATGACCAGTGAGTCCAAGGGTTTCCGCGTCCTCCCCAGCCTTGAAACACAGAGGAATGATCCCCATACCAGCCAGGTTGCTGCGATGGATTCTCTCAAAGCTCTTGGCAATTACAGCTTTCACTCCCTAATTTGTGCTTAACTGTTACGATCACAAGACATAACCAAAATCTGACAACTGTTGTAAACAATGTAAAACTTACCAAAAGCAAGGGACCCTTTGCAGCCCAATCCCGAGAGCTACCACTTCCATACTCAGCACCAGCCAGGATGATCGTATCCTGTTCAGCGGTCTTGTATTTCTGAAAGCATATGTGAAATGAGTTAGGGATCTATATATATGTGTTGAAGCTGTCTGACGATTCTACTTACACTTGCTGCATCAAAAACGCTAAGCTTCTCTCCTGTCGGAATGTGAACAGTGTTGGGGCCAACTTCTCCTTTCAAGAGCTTGTTCACAATACGGATATTGGCAAATGTACCACGAGCCATAACCTCGTCGTTTCCCCTTCGACTTCCATATGAGTTGAAATCTTCCGAAATCACACCACGGTCCATTAGAAACTTTGCAGCAGGACTAGTTTTTTGAATGTTTCCTGCTGGAGAGATGTGGTCTGTTGTTACACTGTCCCCAAAGTTCAACAAGCAGTAGGCATCCTTCACCTCACGAGGACCAGGTGGATTTGCGGTCATATTCTTGAAATACGGAGGTTCATGAATGTACGTGGAGCTTGGATCCCAAGAATATAACGTGGAACTCGGTGCAGAGAGTTCATTCCACAAGGGGTTTCCCTCTGTTATTGTTTCGTACGAGCTCTTGAACATGCTTGGTAGCACGCTATATTGAACAACCTATGGAAGAGTATCAGGAATGTTAGCAAGGAACATTTAAAAGTGAATAGCTTATCCTCTAAGCATGTCACCAATGTACCTGAGCAACTTCCTCATTGCTTGGCCATACATCCCTCAGGTACACACTTTTGCCATCTCTTCCGGTTCCTAAAGGCTCTTTCTCAAAATCAATGTCAACCTGTAATCGTAGAGATCAATATGTAGAAACAAATTCGAGATTGATGAGACTACTTAGCGAATAACTACTCTATCTTGTTGATGATGAACTATGATGCCAGACCAATTAAGGATATCCAAAGTTGAGAAGTACAAACCGTTCCAGCAAGGGCATAAGCAACAACTAATGGTGGTGACGCAAGATAGTTAGCTCTTGTTTGTGGATGAACACGACCTTCAAAGTTTCGGTTTCCAGACAGCACAGCAGCTGGGATGATATCTGTGACACGGAGGAAGCACAATGGACCAGCCAAAAAGTGAGTTTCAGTTTGACGATATCGGGGCACTAATTTATTGGTGGAGAAACACAATTGACGAGGATTCCAGATGAAATGAAAATGAAAATGGCAGAAGGAGATGCTAAGAGAAACAAAACAAAAAAACATGTTCTGACAATTTTAGAGTATGTTCGTATTGATGAAGATGTTATTACCAGTTCCTTCTATAGCAGATGCGACTTCTGGGTCAAGGTTGCCAGAATTCCCAATGCATGTTGTGCAGCCGTAGCCGACAATTTCGAATCCTTGCTTGGTCAAGGACTCTCGGAGCCCACTGCAGAGAAAGTAAACGTTCAGTATGTATGTTCCGTGATCAGATAAGATATCCAGATGGAAATAGCATTGACTCCAACACACCTTCGATCCAAATATTTCTCGACAACTCTAGACCCTGGAGCAAGACTTGTCTTAACCCATGGTTTTACCTGAATTGAAACGTCACTCACAGTAAAAACAAGGTTCAGAACCCAGTGATCTCAGGGAAAAGAGAAAAGGTGGAAACTCACCTTCAGGCCAAGATCTGAAGCTTTTTTTGCAACGAGTGCTGCTCCGATCATGACACTAGGGTTTGACGTGTTTGTACAACTAGTAATTGCCGCAATAACAACACTACCATGCTTGATCTCAGCAGGTTGTCCGTTGTACGAGAACTTCACAACTTCTTCTTGTTTTTCTTTTGGCACTGCAAAACCCTTGAAACAAAAAGCAAAGTCTTACAAATTATCCAAAAAAGAAGAAATCAACGTCATTGGTTGTTCAGTGATTTTTGTTGTAAATACAACTTGCATCTCACCTTGAATCCAACAGGATTGTCAAGGCATGCATGCCAGTCAGCCTTCATATCTTTCAGAGGCACTCGGTCATGAGGCCTGTTGAACAGAAAATAAAGTAATTAGTGAAACCTTAGGGAGGTACGGGCGATGGATCAGAAAGTTCTCAATATCAAAACGAAGTGAATATACCTTTTAGGACCAGAAATACATGGTTCAACATGTCCCAAATCTAACTGCAGATAAGATGTGTATGCTCTTTCTTGCTGGGGCTGCAATAATGTACAGATATTTGGAGTTGAGAATCTTGTCAAAATAAATAAAATACAGTAAACCGATTAAGGATGTCCATACCTCGTTGTAGTCAACAAACATATTGTTTGCCCGCAAATATGATTCTATCATTGACACCTAAATAAACCAAGTTGGCGATTATGTGAGTCACAGAAACCAGAGTAAACAGGATAGATGTTTAGGCATAGGATACAGAAAAAATAGGCCACGTGATAATGCAAACTGAAGACCATAACAACCTAAGTCTACAGATAGCTCCTTAAAATGTTTTGAAACAGATTATGCAGCAATAGTCAGCCTCAGCACATGTAAACCACAAGAACCAGAACTTGAAACTAAAAGCACATTTTAGGCATGATGATTTTACTTTACCAAAAAGAAAGAATAAAAAAGAAGAGAAAGTGAGAGAGAGAGGATTCACAGTTTCATCGCTTCTTCCTGTCAACTTCAGGTACTCCAGTGTAACATGATCCACTGGGAAGAAACCCATAGTTGCTCCATACTCGGGAGACATATTTGCAATTGTGGCTCTATCAGCCAGTGAAAGTTCACTCATCCCCTCACCTTCGTATCGAAATAAATAAGTTAAAACATGGATACTGACCAAATAATAGTCCATCAGAAATAAAAAGTTACGCAGCCATGGTTCTCACCATAAAATTCAACAAACTTGCCGACAACACCATGCTTCCTTAATATTTGGGTCACGGTGAGAACTAAATCAGTAGCAGTAACCCCTTCCTTCAACTTTCCATCCAACTTAAACCCGACCACGCCAGGTAACACCATGCTCATGGGCTGATAAGTTTTTGAAGTACCATATGACTATATGAGTGGCAAAGCAAATTTGACACTTACAAATAAACAGTGAAGGTGTACAGACGAAATGAGCTCACCTGACCAAGCATTGCTGCCTCTGCCTCGATTCCTCCAACACCCCACCCAGCGACACCTAATCCATCAATCATGGTTGTGTGGGAGTCGGTTCCAACAACGCTATCAGGGTAGAGAAATCCTTTCGAGTTGAAAACAACACGTCCAAGGTATTCCAAGTTGACCTGCAGTATTAAATAATAACAAGCTATCATAACAGAACCACTACACAGCATTATGAGATTTCATGCACCCCTTGAAAATCTAGTAGTCTACCAAACAAATTAAACAGGCTAATACTCTAATCACACTTATGTTTCAGAAAACCTGTTCAAAATTTTCAACAAGGCAACCAGAATTTACTGCCATCACATGTTATCTTGTACCTGATGGACAATCCCAGACCCAGGAGGAACGACCAGCATGTTTTGGAAGGCTGTTGAACCCCACTTAAGGAACGTAAATCTTTCTTTGTTCCTTTTGAATTCAAGCTCCAAATTTTTCTGTGCGGCATCTTCTGACCTTGCAAAGTCAACTTGGATCGAGTGATCAACGACAAGATCAACAGGAACCTAGACACATACAGGAAAATATTAGAACTGCTGGATTAAACATATTACAGCCGTAAAGCAATAAGAAACTTCACTAACCAAGGGGTTGATCTTGCTAGGATCACTACCAAGATTCTTCACTGCATCCCTCATAGAAGCAAGATCAACTAGAACTGGTACTCCAGTGAAGTCCTGGGCAAAAAAATACAAGTTAGGATAGAGCTGACTTAATCTGTACCGGTCTTAGAGGCCTGGAGAGGGGTTTTTGGTGTAGAAGTAGAGAAAAATTATGCTACAAACCTGTAAAATAACACGGGCTGGCTTGAAGGCAATTTCAACCTGCTTAGTAGATGTATTCTCCCAGTCAAGGATTTTCTCAACGTCATCCTTTGTGACTTGATAGTTGTCACAGTTACGAATCGCTGACTCCAATAGTATCCTTACAGAAAATGGCAGCTTATCTGCATTATCACAAAAAGGTGTTAACTTCACCAGAAATCCATTACAATACAAAACAAATAGAGGCTCGAGGAAACATACCAATTCTTGGATCGTTTAAAGCTGTTAACGAGTAGTACTTTCCATACTCTCCACCACCAGGTTTAGGAAGACTTGTCAAAAGATCCTTGTAGGAATGCTCAGAAGCTGCGTTTTTCACATCAAACATTATAATCATAATTCAATTGACACATACCACATGAATTCGCTTGTCCTGTTATAATATACGAAAACGAAATCTAGTAGATTAAAAATCTACAAATCATAAACAAAATTGCAAGAGCAAATCAAATGTTCATCTAGCTAGTTTAAAATGCATCAGAACATTCAGTAGATCATCATTTTAAAGCGAAATCGATCTAAGCAGATATGCGGTAAACACAGATTCTTGTCACACAAGTTAAGAGCAATCATTCTTAGAACGTCAGAGAAAGCAAACAGACATACCCATGGTTGCGTATTTCCGTTCAAATTTCTCCATAACCGGAGTGGAATTCCTAGCTTGAGCGCGAAGGCTAGCAGGCGATCCCCAGCTCCCACCATGGCTCCACCGCCGGGAAGCAGAGCAAACTCGGAACGAGCGGAGAGCCGAGGAGAAGCTCTTAGATCGGTTCGTCTGGTTGAGAAGCGACGACGCAGATGGAGCCGAAACCGAAGCTGTCTCGCTAGTGGCGATCCTGGAGAGGGAAGAAGAAAGCCTTGCGGAGGCAGAACGCACGCCGGAAGTGGCGCGTCGATACATGGCGGCAAATCAAAACAGTTGAAGAGATTTGAGAAATCTCCAGTGGAAGGAAGAAGGATCAATAATAGAAAATGGAATGTTTGAGATTGGAAGAAGATCGTGGAAGGAACGAGGGAAAGAGAGAGAGAGACGGAGGAGAGATTTCGTCAAGCTTCTGATAGAGGCGAATCAGAGAGTTTACACTTTACAGAACCTTCGAAGGGCACACTCACTAATATACAATGGCCCAAGGCCACGTCAGGTGTGTTTCTTTTCAACCGTTGGATGAAGTTCAGACGACCGAACGGACGGCTTATGATCCACTTTGGACCGTTGACTATTTTTTATTTGCATTTAATATTATTTGTTATTGCAAATTATAAAAG
>Ga0041062_1000035_pt1 | contig 10575 bp, 7 predicted proteins | sample AraCvinosormetaG_2_FD_53325 | JGI IMG/M metagenome (GOLD analysis project Ga0041062, IMG submission 53325) | Arabidopsis roots microbial communities from Chapel Hill, North Carolina, USA - Cvi Cl nosort | ecosystem: Host-associated > Plants > Roots > Unclassified | place: USA: Chapel Hill, North... | reverse complement strand
TTACAACTAGTGACTTGTATAATCTATACATGTTCTGACTGAGAATATATTATGGACTATTTCTAGATTGAAGCAATCAAGAAGATCTCAGACTACATCACCCAGCTAAGGATGATCGGCAAAGGCCACGGTACGAATCAAAACCCTATATTGAGATAGTGTTCTAAGACTTGAATGGTATTTTTAAAAGCTTCTTTACATTTGTTCTGTCTTTGCAGGAGTTTGGCATTTCGACCAGATGCTTCTGAACTAGACTTGGACCTCTATAAGTTCACTTTCAGATGACCAATGTTGGGGTTAAAACAGAAGAACCCGAAGATTCTGTAAAACCTTTTAGATTGAAAATTATGTACTAATAAGATTGTAGTAGTAAGCTTTGTGGTTTTTGTAATAACTTCGTAAGCTTAATCAATGAAGTTTTTGTTTTACTATATTCTAACTAGCTATAAACCTACGGCCAAACAATGCGTAACTAAGAAAATAGTGAAAACTCAGACCTATCTAATTAAACATAGAATATTTATGATCCAACTTGAAAGAGTAAGCATAACGAACCTGTTTATGAAGAACATGTAAAAGAAGCATGAAGCGTATGTCACTTTCCACCGAGAAGGACAAGCTGGTCACTGGGATATAACTGAACAGCAAACAAGAACAAGATCACTGTCACATCAAAGCAAAAGAGATGCTCTTACTTTGATTCCATGTTGAACAGTAGAAAATCATTTCTAACCAAACAAAGACCTGTCTGTTCTACAAAGAGCTGACAAATGTACGAAAATGGGTATCTAAAAAAATTTCATGACGTATGAAAACACCATTAAGCTTTTCATGTAGAGATTCTCCCTTAGTGATTTATCTTTTCATCATGGTTCTTCAAACCACTAAGCATTAAGTAAAGATTGAGAATCTTATTTATATAATGACGAAAAAGTTGAGTTCCTTCATGTCTAAAACAGAAGAAGTCCCTCGCACGGGAACAAGCAAAATTGGATACTTGTATGACCCTAACAAGAACACTTATCACAGTAGTAAATTAGTAATGCTCTGATCAAAAGCAAGGAAATGTCAAATAATCCCGAATGTTATAGCACCATGCATCTAATCTAGAGAAATACGCATTCTAATAAGATAGTATCCTCTAAGATAACGCAACCAATTTGGAACCCATAAACAACAAGGCTCAAAATAGCTCAGACTCCAGCTAAAACCCTAGCAGAGAACAGATATGGAAATCGACACCACCAGTGCTTAAAATTGCACAAGGACGATGAAATTGAGAGAGACGGAGAGAAAAATTAACCATAATTTGAGGGTTAGTCATCGAGAATTTGATCGCCGACACTCTGACCACTGAGCTTCCGGGACTGTAGCTATGGCCGATGCGTTCACTCTCTAATGGGAACCGAAACCGAAAGTGGACAAAAACAAATCCCAATTTTGTCGCGAAGGGCACCAATCGAGTATCGCCACTTAACATTTCGGTACACTACAAACCGGGTCGGTTATGTTGTTACGCAAAAGCTATAGTTAGGCCTTACAAACCGAGGCCCATTTATAGAATATCTGATGTCTGTCGAGATAAAAGCATAAGCCCATGTAAGCCCATAAGAGTAAACCATCCAGGTTTAAACATAGTTCCTCTTTTTCTAATAAACTCTCAATGTCGAACGTTGGTTAAAACTTAAAACAGGTGGAAAACAAACAAACCATGTTACAGGAGACGCCCAAAACCATGTGGTCTGTACCTAAATGCGGTAACAAAATCAACCACACACCGACATTGCTTGCGAAGACTTCAAAAACAACAGGATGTTTTGCTTGTAGTCATCACCTGGTGAAGACTTTGCTTCAATCTTTTTTGGAGTTGCTATCGTCGTCCTCCTCCTCTTCCTCCTCCTCATCTTCATCGGTACGGCCGGAATAATGCTTCAGGTCCTCTTCTCTCAGCTCCTCCTCTCTCCGCTTCATCCTCCGAGCAATCCTTTTGTCATAATCTTTCTGAACTTTGTCCATTATAGTGTCAAAACCCGGGACTGTCCTCTCCAGCTTCTGGCCTACTCGAACACTCAGGTTGTAGAAAATCCGGAATAGCCTCTGCAAACAGAAAGCAAGAAACGGATGAGAAAAGATGAATCAATTTATCACAAAGATACAGTGAGAGTTTAAAAGTTTGTGTCTGTGAAATCAGAAGAAAGGAGAGGAAACTTACCATGACACTCCTATTCCACTCTCTGATATAAGGAGGCCCAGTGGTGTAGGTACCAAGCGGCTCACGGTACCACTCTCCACCATAGCTGATCTGATCCATAGCTTGCTCTATACTTATCACTTCCCATGGCCTTAACCCTGGTATTACTTTGGCCAACTCTAGTCTACAATCAAAAGCACATGTTTCGAGAGAAGAATCAAATCCAATTTCGGCTAAAAAGTCAATGGTGTATAAAGGGCCTTTAGTTTAATACCTTAGTTGTTTGGGGATGAACTTGTTCGGCATGTGATCAGATTCCAGTACAGTTGTTAACTCAGACCCACTGGCCCAGAGAAACAGAGCGTGGCTGGGAGTTCTGACTCCAGGCCAAACGCCACCATTTGCTTCAAGCACTGCCATGTCGCGTTTCTTACTCTCAATAGCTTCTTTTTGGAGCTGCTTGTATGTTTTTGGCTCTCGTCCCTTTAGAGGAACCCATGGTGGTATTCCCTTCTGGAGTTTGTGTAGGAAAACCGTTGCCGCTGCACCAAGCCTCACTGAACAAGGAATAAACGAGCCAATAAAACCAACAATGAAGTCATATATAGGAGGCAAAACTATGATTCTTCAAAGATAAATTTCGTCTGAGATCTCAAATTATCCCATATACAGACCTTCCCAAGTGGCAATTGCAGATTCCAAACCGTAAACCATGTGAATAGGCGCCCATTCATCCATGTCCTCGCCCCAAATGAAAGTATCTCTGTCAATTATTCCAGCTCCATAAGCCGTCTTAAGGGTTATAATCTCACAAGGGCCTCTAGAACGGCCAAGTCGGTCTTTATACCACCAACCACCAGTCTTCATTATGACTACAATCTCAGAGCATAGAGAACAAACAAAAGGTTATGATCCAACGCAAAGGAACCCACAAAAAAGCATACCACTTTCATCATATTCCTGCAATTCAACAACAGGCACAAGCTTGGACCTTCATGCAGTACATAAACAAGATAAAATGTGGAACCATATAAACTCGCGCATACACAAGAAACTATGACTATACGATTCAGAAACACCATGACATGGCAGAGTCATAATCATTTCACCAAGATATCACACTTATGGTTAAGCAAACGAAGGCACTTACAGTCATAATAGCGCTTCTCGAGCCGTTTGTAACCAATAGCCTGAGCCACATCAATGGGTCGACCAGGCGGGTAAGGACGTTGACGGAAACCCCAGAGGCCAAAGAGAAACTGTTTCATGAAATCCCAAAACTTATCATCACTCTCTTCCTTTGATTTGATCGCCTTCCTAGGCATCGGCCTCCCGTCAAAGCCCGGGACATGAGGAATGGCTCTCCAGTAATCCTTGTCTTCTTTCCGATAAGGCGTGTCGTTATCCTCGAGCTCCATCTTGTTCATATCGTCGGCAATCTCCTCGGCGCGAGTCATAAACTGAACCACAGGACTCGCTCGAAAACTCTCCCACCATTTCTGCTCAGCTTCAATCTCTTCTGTGCTCGGATTCTCTTTCTTCTCGAAAACTGGATCTTCGTTGAGAATCTTATCCACTTCTGGAGTGTGCCTGTAATCCGGTATGTTCTCACACTCCCATAAGAACTGCTCTGCGATTTGCTTGTACGGTCCTGGTTCGTCGGTTCCTGCTGTTTCGGGTTTTGGGGACTTCTTTGAGAATTTTGGAAGTCCAATCGAAGCGAAATTCGGAGACTGCGACTTGGGAAAGAAGGAATCAGCGAGCGAGACGAAATTGATGGACGGGACTGGGTTCGGTGGTTTCTCGAACCAGTTTTGAAATGGATTGAAGTTCATCGACGACATTGTTGAACACACACAGTCGTTCTCCAGCCAAAGCTAAAAAGAAATTAGGGTTCAGGGCTTTATTGGCTGATGTTGTTCTGACTCAGTAAGCTCAGGTGGATTAGATGTGGAAGACGAAGTGTGACAGACCCAACCCAGAGATTAAACATCCCCGTTTTGATATTCAGAAAACTAACTACATGCCGTTTTTAGTTAAATCAAACAACGCCGCAACAATTGTTTCAACGCCAAAACGCCCAAGATGCCTTTAAACAATAAAAAAGCATCAACGAATCACACTGAAAGTAATAAGAAACAGGTTTATGTCTTGCTTTCCTTGTTTAATGAGACAGAAGAATAAAGCAAGAGTCAAAAACAATTCTCTGCAATTTTCCTCTTCTTCTTGTTTCCACCAATGGCATCATATCAGAGGCTTTGCATCACAAGTTTCACAATCTTCTTCTGCCTCTTATCTCTGTCTTCAAGCCAGAAAGTTACACTAAGTTTATACTACGAAGCTCTATGCCCCTTCTGTGCAGAATTCATCGTCAACCGCTTGCCTAAGATCTTCGAAACCGGCTTAATCTCATCCATTGATCTCCAGCTCGTTCCATGGGGCAACGCCGCTATCAGACCAGATGGAACCATTCTCTGCCAGGTCTTGGACTCTTCTTGCTATGTCTCACTTGCATTGTACATCATAGGATTAGGACATAGCATTTGACTGTTGCTTTGTTTTCAGCACGGAGAAGCTGAGTGTGCTCTCAACGCAATTCATGCCTGTGCAATAAACGCATACCCTGATGTGGTAAGTCACTAAAACGGTAAAAGCTACCAAAATATTCTTGGGTTTATGCAGTAAGATTACCATGTAAAGGTTTTGACTGTTAATGTGACTTATATGTGCTCTGCATATGTCACTTGCAGATGAAGCATTTTGGATACATCTACTGTACGGAACGGCTAGTCTTGGAGAACAAACTTGAAAAATGGGCTGATTGTTTAGAAATGGTTGGATTGAGCAGAGCAGCGGTTGATTGTTACATTAACGGATACGGAAACCAGGTAAATCCTGCTTAGTGGAGAGTACATTAGTTAACTTCGACAGCCACGACGGGAAAGCTAAACATATAATAAGCAAGAAAAAATGACATCTATGTAACAATGTGCAGCTTGAACAGAGGTATGCTGAAGAAACTTCTGAACTTTATCCAGCACACAGATTTGTACCATGGGTGGTTGTGAATAACCAACCACTTCAAGAGGTTAGTCCTATAAATTAAGCTGATAACTTTCAAGATCATTCAAGATCAAAGGAGAAACAAAACTTTTCATTTATATGTCTTTGGTGAACAGAACTACCAGAACTTTGTCATGTATGTATGCAATGCTTATGGAAGTAACCAAGTACCAGAAGCGTGCAGGATCCTCAACAGTTCGGTGGAGACACTAAGCAGGTCCAATAGTTCAGTGGAGAAGCTAAGTAACAGTCCCCAAGTTTGCTATTCCAATCACTAAGATTTGAATCAAAAATCCTTAGAATCCCTAAGATAATTCAATGCACTGAAATGTATGGGAAATCAGAAACTGCTTACCAGTCAGAATTTGCTCCTCTCCAGTTCGTTCTACACGTTAAGACTGGATTTGCAACAATCTGCACAAATAGATAAGTATATGATGCATTCTTTTTCAACATCCATTATTTAGATATGTTTCTGAAGATTTTGGAGGCTAAAGGTTACAGTAGATAAAAAAAAAAATATACTTAAGCACTGATACCTACAGAGAGGTATTCAACAAGAACAAAAAAGGAACTCTTAACATCAGATATTGTTCATGGTACAGAGGCCATGAAGCTTTTTACATCCAACGAATCATAAACAAAGGCGGTTTGGTTGTTTAGGCTGTCTATTGCCTGTTTATAATATTCCAAATACCATTACATGTCTCGTAGACAGAAGTACTCTTGTTTGAATCGAATTCGAACTTGTCCATTAGCCGTTTGTCTCGATCAACCATATCTGTCGTATATTCAATCAAGGATTAAAACACTTAGGACAAGGTTGAACGAAATTTTAATTTAGAAAGTTCACAGAGTAGATAGAAGTTTGTTTAAAGCAAAAGGATACAGCCTGATGTCTTCAATGAATCATCAATATTTGGTATAACTCTTGTGACAGAAGCATACATAGAGAGCTTTTTCCTGCAAAGAACAAAAAATAGAGCACAAGCAAAATCACTAATTTTAAAATCTAACAAGTACATATGAACATTCAAACAACATAAAGACGGAAATATGAAGCCCAAAAAAGACTAAAAAGCGGATTCGTCAAAATCTCACTCGGTTCTCAACTGGTCCCGCTTGTTCCTCTTTATAGCTAATCTGTGCTCTTTAAAGAATGCCTCCTGAGAATTAAGGTCTTTGAGTTCATCAGCTATGAATGTGTTGACATAAACCAAGTGAAAACCGAAATTAGTCATTGAATCAACAGACAATAATCTTAAGCTAAGTTCAGTTAAATTAAACGTATCTAAGCTCCTCCTGCAGCTTGCACTCTAGTTCTAGCTCTTCATCAAGCTCTTTATGAAGACGCTCAAAATCTTCTTCGTCCGCAATCTCTGAATTTGCCTCATCTGTCTTCTCCTTGCAAACATCGAGTTTCTTCTGCAAATCTGCGCAACAAAATTAAATTCACCACTTAATCAAACACACATCAACCGAATTTAAGAAGGCATTAAACCTTGGAGAGATTCATGTATCTCTTTAAAATCTTCGTCGCAGGAGAATTGAATAGCTCTCAGTTGCTCGAGAGTTTGTACCAACACGTCAAATCCTTTCCTATCATCCAAAACATGGATCAATTCGTCTCCCCATGAAATTACCATTTCGAAATTCCTCGACTGATCTCTCATCTCCGACACCGGACAATGAACAATCCACTAACCTAGCTCCAATTCTGCGCTAATACCCCCAAACCGTCAGAAAAATTCAAAATCAGAGGGAAAAATTATCTAGATTTGGTTTAACGGACCGATTTAATTTGAGAAAGTAGAAACTATTTCAAACGTGGGATCCGCCCATTGGGCTTATTTCACCTCGTGAATGAATGATTTACAAAAAAGCCCATAACCAATTAAATGAAGCTGACCTGACATTCAGACATTATATTTTTCTGGCATCCCCTAGTTACGCCATCTCACGTGACGTGATCTTGTATGCTTTAATGCTAAGGCGTTGTACTGTAATAGAATAAATCAACAACGAACAAATGCTAGTATGCTACATGTACTTCTACCAAGTCAAATCCACAACGACTTTTTCTCTTACTAATCGAGTCGATGAACTTGTTTTGATCTCACGAGCAATGCTTAGATCATTAACTAACATATTGCATGTGAGGGATTATATAAATGACAGTCAAACAAACATATTGCATGTGGGGGATTATATAAAAGACAGTCAAACAAACTAAACTATGAAAATAAAGCGCGTTGAGATTCGAAAACTTACTGCACTCATGTTACTATGTTACTATAAGCATTGTGACTCACTTAATCCCCTCTCCAAAGATCTTATTTGATCTTTGATAGTTGAAGTCACACAATGTCCACAGTCCAAATGACTTATTTAATATCTCGTCTCCTTTCTTTCACACCCAATGTGTAAAGTATCAGGAAATTCCAAGTTTATTTGGACTTTGTCAAAGTCAGCCCTATCTATGCTACTTCCATTGGACTTTATAACAATAAAAGATACTTTCCCTTAATTATAGAGCATCCTACAATGTATCATTTTACTATTTATCAAAAACCTGCAAGTTAGGAAGTTGTTGACATTTTTTTTCTCTCTCTGTCTTCTTTGCTTCTTCATCTCGATCATCGACAATCTGTAAGAGAAACCAAACCCACTTCTCCTTCTAAGAATCATCTTTTGTTGTCATCTCCCAAAGCCGTTATTTCTGTTTTTGTTTCACTTTTCTACCTCAGTTTTGTTTTTGGTTATCCCTCTTATCTCTATCGATCACTTATGGGCAGAGCAAAATCCATGGTCTCTCTCTTGTTGGTGCTCTTCCTTGTTAGAGCTCATGTAGCAACAACAGAGACGACAACAGAGTTCATTTTCCAAGGTTTCAAAGGAAACCAATCAGAAATTCAGATGCAAGGAGATTCAACCATCACATCCAACGGACTTTTGAGGCTCACCGATCGAAACTCTGACGTTGTTGGTACCGCTTTCTACTATAAACCGGTGAGATTGCTCAACAGTAACTCCACCAATACGACGGTTCGTTCCTTTAGCACTTCTTTCATCTTCGTAATCCCTTCAAGCTCAACAAGCAACGGAGGTTTCGGCTTCACATTCACACTCTCTCCAACCCCAAACCGTACAGACGCGGATCCCGAGCAGTACATGGGGCTTCTCAACGAAAGAAACGACGGGAATTCGAGCAATCACGTTTTCGCTGTGGAGTTTGACACAGTACAAGGATTCAAAGACGGTACAAATCGAATAGGCAACCACATCGGTCTAAATTTCAACAGTCTCTCTTCAGATGTCCAAGAACCAGTTGCTTACTTCAACAACAACGATAGTCAGAAAGAGGAATTCCAACTGGTGAGCGGCGAGCCAATCCAAGTCTTCTTGGATTATCACGGACCAACCAAAACGCTTAACCTCACTGTTTACCCAACCAGATTGGGATATAAACCAAGAATCCCCTTGATCTCACGAGAGGTTCCAAAACTGTCAGATATTGTCGTAGACGAAATGTTCGTCGGATTCACAGCAGCGACTGGGAGACACGGACAATCAAGTGCTCATTATGTGATGGGTTGGAGTTTCGCAAGCGGTGGAGAACATCCACTTGCAGCTATGCTCGACATCTCCCAACTTCCTCCTCCGCCTCCGAATAAGGCGAAGAAGAGAGGTTACAATGGTAAGGTCATCGCTCTGATCGTGGCTTTATCGACTGTTATATCGATCATGTTGGTGTTGCTGTTCCTCTTCATGATGTACAAAAAACGAATGCAGCAAGAAGAGATTCTAGAAGATTGGGAAATCGATCATCCACACAGATTTCGATACAGAGACCTCTACAAGGCTACTGAGGGATTCAAGGAGAATAGGGTTGTCGGAACCGGAGGATTCGGAACTGTTTACAGAGGAAACATCAGATCATCGTCTGATCAAATCGCCGTGAAGAAGATAACCCCAAATAGCATGCAAGGTGTTCGAGAATTTGTCGCGGAGATTGAGAGTTTGGGGAGATTAAGGCATAAGAATCTGGTGAACCTCCAAGGATGGTGTAAACACAGAAACGATCTCTTGTTGATCTACGATTACATCCCCAACGGAAGCTTGGACTCGCTGCTTTACAGTAAACCGAGAAGAAGCGGAGCCGTTTTGTCGTGGAACGCGCGTTTTCAAATCGCTAAAGGAATCGCGTCTGGTTTGTTGTATCTCCACGAAGAATGGGAACAGATCGTGATTCACAGAGACGTGAAACCTAGCAATGTTCTGATTGACTCCGATATGAATCCTAGATTGGGAGATTTTGGACTCGCGAGGCTTTACGAACGCGGATCTCAATCGTGCACCACCGTAGTCGTCGGCACGATTGGATATATGGCGCCGGAGCTAGCCCGCAACGGAAACTCCTCATCTGCTTCAGACGTTTTCGCGTTTGGCGTTTTGTTATTAGAAATCGTCTCCGGGAGGAAACCGACGGACTCTGGGACCTTCTTTATAGCCGATTGGGTTATGGAATTGCACGCGAGAGGAGAGATCCTCAGTGCGATCGACCCGAGACTCGGATCTGGTTACGACGAAGGAGAGGCAAGGCTTGCTCTCGCCGTCGGTTTGCTCTGTTGTCACCATAAACCGGAATCTCGGCCGCCGATGAGAATGGTGCTCAGGTACCTGAACAGAGACGAGGATGTTCCTGAGATTCACGACAATTGGGGATATTCAGATTCTTCAAGAACAGATTTAGGATCGAAACTCGTCGGATACATTTCGTCGGATAGGGCTTCGAGCTCACACTCACACACATCTTCGTCTCTCACCAGAATTTCTTCAACTTCTTTAATCAGTGGTAGATAAGATTCGATTGACACATTCAAGCTCACATTAACTCTCTTTTTTTCTCACTAAACTATAATTCAAGTTTAGGAACTGTGTTTCAAAATTGGGCTCGGCCCATTGGGTTCTTTGTCTCGTGTCCAACAATTAGTTTAAAGCCCAGCCATTTGAAATCGGACCGGATTGACAATCAACATGGTTTTTGTTTTAGAATCGGATAGGGTTAAACCACGTATTACAATCTCACGCGACGACATGACGTGATCTTCTATAATTCCAATACTACATCATTAAGGATCATCATGGGTAAATAAATACGCAAAAGGAAAATATTGAAACTAGGACAACATTTACAAAGTCATACTGATAAGGATTTAGTATGTGACAATTCGAATCAAGGAATTTGCAGCACTTATCAGATCAGATTTCGTAATAAATGCTTATTTAAATATATTAATTATATGCGGTAGTAACAAGAG
>Ga0041062_1000034_pt1 | contig 10599 bp, 12 predicted proteins | sample AraCvinosormetaG_2_FD_53325 | JGI IMG/M metagenome (GOLD analysis project Ga0041062, IMG submission 53325) | Arabidopsis roots microbial communities from Chapel Hill, North Carolina, USA - Cvi Cl nosort | ecosystem: Host-associated > Plants > Roots > Unclassified | place: USA: Chapel Hill, North... | reverse complement strand
GGGCCATTCGATTTACAAAGGGAAAGCTGCTCTTACGATAGAACCACGAGCACCAGAGTTTGTGGCTTTGGAAGTATGTGTCTTTGTCGAAGATCAAAAGCTCTATTGTATTGTTTCTTTGATCTTAGATTGATCTCCATTCTTCATGTTCTGATCCAGTCTGGTGCGTTCAAGCTGACAAAGGAAGGTTTTTTGTTGCTCCAATTTGCTCCTGCAGCTGGTGTTCGTCAATATGATTGGAGTAGGAAGCAGGTTTGGTTTTTATCTTTCACTTACTACTTCATAGATTGTGATAGAAGAATTCATGACTTGATCTGGTGAAAGCAGCAGCCTTTTGACTTTCTATAGTGTTTGTGGTTAGTTAGATATGTTTGATTTGAAATGTTGCAGGTCTACTTTTTATCATGAACTTGGTATTTATAGATTGTGATGATGAAAATCAATTGGTTTGGTGAAAGATATTATGATTGTGGTAAGATTATGTTTTGATGTAGAAAAGATGTAGGTTTGGATCTTTAACTTGGTAGTATATGGATTGTGATAATGATCATGATTTGGTTTGGTGAAAGAAACAGTCTTTTGCTTAATATTGTGACTGGTTAAATCATGTTTTGATGTCGAATGATGCAGGTCTTCTCGTTGTCGGTTACAGAAATCGGTAATCTAGTTAGCCTTGGGCCGAGGGAATCATGTGAATTCTTCCATGATCCATTCAAGGGAAAAGGGTATGATTTAGGATTTTATTTCATTACACAGATAGTGTTGTTCTCTGTAGTTCTGATTCGTAATCAATGTGGTGTTGGTGTTGAGTAGTAGTGATGAAGGTAAAGTGAGGAAAGTGTTGAAAGTTGAGCCGCTCCCAGATGGTTCTGGCCGCTTCTTTAACCTGAGTAAGCAAAAGCTTTATTCCTCTCTTCTTCTTTATTTTCGTCTAGCTCTTCTGATTTCAACTGTTGATTTTTCATGAAGGTGTTCAAAACAAGCTCTTGAATGTAGATGAGAGTGTATACATACCAATCACTAAAGCAGAGTTTGCTGTTCTTATCTCTGCTTTCAACGTAAGTTCTCTCTCACACACTCTTTGTGAGAAGCTTTCCCCGTTGTTCTAACTTTATACTTGAATTGCAGTTCGTCTTGCCGCACCTTATAGGCTGGAGTGCATTTGCTAACTCCATCAAACCAGAAGACTCTAACCGCCTTAACAATGCTTCGCCTAAGTATGGAGGAGACTACGAATGGAGTAGATGATGGAGATTAGAGGCAATCTTGCAAACTCGGTTTTTCGGTCCATACCATCTTTTTGTTGTTGCAAATCAATGAGTCACCAAGAGCTGTTCGAGATAGAGAACGGAAAGAAAAGCAGCAGCAGAGACTGAAGTAGTTTAGACCAAATGGAATGTGTTGTTGTGTAGGAAATAACTTATATTTTGTGTTAGACAATCTGTATTCATTCAAAAGCAATCAATTACAATTTTGCTAATACAAGAATCAGATACTCATCCTCTTGTCTAGTGTTTACATATAATATTTGATCACAAAGGATCTAATACTCTGATCTCTTTAGGGAGCATAGACATGCTCTCGATTCAGAGGTCATAAACCAGCTCATCCAATATAGGATTGCATTCACGGTATAGAAGAAACTAAGGGACCTAAACAAACAAAGATAAAGAGATCATCGTGCGGATTATCGCATTCAGACATTAAACCGAGTGTAATACCCCGCACACTGAGCCGTTTACCTTTGTTAGTTTAGGTCCTTCAGTGTCTTCCACACTGTGGATGTAAACCTAAATTGGTGAATCACCTGCTTTACGAGCCCCGAGTCAAGAGCAAGTCAATACTCCCCCAAAGAGATCCCTGCCTTTGCTCATATTTGACCAGTCGGCATATACTTAACCAGACAAACTAAGACCTGGAAGTTTCACCAGTTGCTTCTGATCTATTACCTGCCTGATACTTTCCACATCTTCCCATCTTTCTAATGCAGCATATATACTGGACAAGATCACAAATGGAGCTGGATTCTCTGGCTCTAACTCTGCTAGCTTCATTGCCGCTTCCTCTCCAAGAACTGGATCTAGGTGTTGCCTACATGAACCGAGCAAGGAAGAGTAAACCGAAGACGATGGTTCTGACATTTGATCTATTACCTCCTTGGCCTCTCTTAATCTCCCAGACCGACCCAAAAGATCAATCATACAACCTATGTGCTCTGTACTAGGTTTATATCCATATTCTTCCTGCATCAACCTAAATATTTGAGAACCCTTCTCGACATTGCCACAGTGACTACACGCAGATAGAACAGCAGTAAAGGTTGCTAAACTCGGTTCTACTTTCTCCTCTCGTAATAGTTCGAATATTTCAATTGCAGACTCACACTCTCCATGTTTACCATATCCAGATATCATAACGTTCCAGAACACGGGATCCTTGGGTTTCGGTTCAAATCGATCAAAGATCCGGCGTGCCCACGAGGAGAGCCCACATTTCATGTACATGTCAATGAGAGACGTTAAAACAAATATATCCCTTTCCGCTGCAGCTTTAATGACATGCCCATGGATCTCTTTGCCGTTCTTCAAAGTCCAAATATCTGAACAAGCAGATAAAAGGCTAGTGAGACATTTCAAACTAGGAACCATAACTACTGATAGCATTCTCTCAAAGAACTTGAAAGCTTCAATTACTTTCCCTAATTGTGAAAAGCCACTGATCAGTGAATTCCACGTCGCTGAATCAGGCTTAAGTCCCTCGGAATCCAACTGTTCAAACAACTCAACTGCTGTCTCATGCTGTCCATTAATCATCATTCCAGAGATAACAGAGTTCCAAGATATCAAGTTCCTGGTATCTTTCAGCTCGGTGAAAACACTGTAAGCTGATTTCCAACACCGACATTTCGAATACATATCAATGAGAGCAGTACCAACCATTGTCTCAAACTGAAACTCTTTTTTCATGACAAGACCATGAAGTTGCCTACCATACTGGAGATTCAAAAGACTAGCGCAAGCAGTTATTGCATTAACAAAAGTAACATCATTTGGTTCTTCACTTGAAAACTTCCTCATGAGATTGAAAACACTAGGAACCAAATTCATAACTCCATTCTCCATCAATCCAGAGATAAAAGCATTGTAGGTAACAACACTCTTATGAGGAACCTTTTCGAACATTCTCGCAGCCAAAACCCACTCTCCACATCTCGAATACATTGAAACAAGAGAGGTTCCAACGTAAACTTCCATCTCAAAACCTGATTTCATCGCCAAACAATGCAATTGCATCCCTCCTTCAATATCCCCACAACCACCCAAAACACTAGCAACGGTAACCGAATTCATCCCAGACCCAGAAACCCTAGCATCCCCAAACATCCTAAACGCATCTCTACAAAACCCATTCTCCAAAAGCCCAGAAACCGCTGCATTAACACTCGCAATACCCCTCTCAGGCATTTCATCGAGCACCTTAAGAGCATCCGTCACCTGCTTCACCTTCATATACATACTCACCAAAGCCGTTGCCGTGAACACATCAACGAAAAACCCAGTTTTGACGACTTGGGCATGCAGAATCCGACCTTGTACAACATCTCCAAGCTTCGCGCATGATTTAAGAAGAGGCGGGAATGTGAACTTGTTAGGAGAGTGAGACAAAATCACATCCAGCGAAGTTCCACCGGTCACGAGATTCGAGACTCGGTGTCTCTGTCTCGTTAGGTTTATCATCTAGAAAGATACAAAATGTAAACGAGAGAACGAACACATCAAAGCTCCTCCATTGTCGTCGACAACAAACAATGAACAAAATCAAAATCAAAATCACTCTTTTATTTGGTTTACAAATCTGGTTAAAACCGGTTTAATTTCGGTTAAGTGCCACTCGCATGGCCTGAACAAAAAAATATCTGAAGTCTCTCTGACTGTACACAGAGAGAGAGATAAATAGATATGTGTTGATTAGATCGAAGCTTCTAGAAGATCACACCACTGCGTGCGTTATACGAACTTCTACATCATTTCTCTTTTCTCTCATCGCTCGGTGAATTCGAGGATCCTCGAGCTTTTTGATCGGAGACTTTTTCTCTCATCGTCGTTGTTTGAATTCTCCGGCTGAGAGATGCTTGCTTGACGACGAATCTCCACCGATCTTTTACCTTTTCGCACAACAGTGAGATCTCTCTCTTGTTCTCTAATCTCTGTTCTACGATGATTCGTTGCTAGATCCATTGATTTTAGTTTCTTTTCAGATGTTATCATCATCCTTTGGACATTTTCGTGTGAATTGATCTCAAAGCTTCCTAGGTTAAAGAGAATTGTGTAGTTTTGTATAGAATTGATCTCAAAGCTTCCTAGTTGTGCTTATAAGCTATTTAGGTGATGATCATTAGGTTAGGTTATAAACTTGCTTGGCAGATTCAAATGGTTTGAGATAATTGCATATCCAAGCTCTGAGATAGTTGGTTTTTGAAATACTGTAATGGTTGGTTACTGGGATTTGATAGAGTAAGAGAAGGATGTCGACTCCAGCGAGGAAGAGATTGATGAGGGATTTCAAGAGGTTGCAGCAAGACCCACCTGCAGGAATTAGTGGTGCTCCACAAGACAACAATATCATGTTGTGGAATGCTGTTATATTCGGGTAATTGAACTAAAGTAACAAAAAAAAAACGATACTTGATAGGTTTCTCTGCACTGTACTTATTAAAGCTTCTGATTGTGGATTTGCAGGCCTGATGATACCCCTTGGGATGGAGGTAAAGTTTTGTTATTGTAATCACTTAACTTGAGAATTTTGGCAATCTTTTATGTATCTGGTCTTATGTCTCTTTTGTATGGTCTTGTTAGGTACTTTCAAATTGTCACTGCAGTTTTCGGAAGATTATCCAAATAAACCACCAACAGTGCGGTTTGTTTCACGGATGTTCCATCCAAACAGTAAGTTGGAGATTATCACATCATAGTTTCTTACTCTGAGTACATGTGATCAACGAAAGCTCACACTTGGTCAATGTTGTGCAGTTTATGCTGATGGGAGTATATGCTTGGACATTCTCCAAAACCAATGGAGTCCAATATACGATGTCGCTGCTATACTAACCTCCATTCAGGTATATATACAAGAAATGTCATATCGAAATGCTTCTCAGTAAAACCGTTGATGATTGTTGTTATTCTGCTTCCTCCCCTGATCTTTTACACGGATCTTTGATCTAATCTGATTACATTAGTGGCTAAACAATCGCGGTCCTTTTTTTTATCACAGTCATTGCTATGTGATCCTAATCCGAATTCTCCTGCAAATTCGGAAGCTGCACGAATGTTCAGTGAAAGCAAGCGCGAGTACAACAGAAGAGTCCGCGAGGTTGTCGAACAAAGCTGGACTGCTGACTAGTAATTATATCATTGTAGCATTTGTCTTCAAATAACATTAAACCTCCTCTCTTGTATCTGATTCGACCATCACTTCTCTGAGAGAAGTTCACTCTCCCTACCACTCTCTTTTACGTCTTTCTGTGTTTTTCAAACTCTGTGATTTGTTGCTTTTCATGTTTCTTTCTTTGTATTTTCGTAACCACATTCATCCTCATAATTATCATATGTATTCCAATTCCGTAACTGTGGCACCATTTGTTTCATTTCACTCACATGTTGTCTTCATAGATGATTCATCATTCCCACTGCTTGACCTCCATTTTTGCTGCACTTAAATTGTATACTGCAGATTCCAAGAGAGTTGATAGCATATTCAACTGTTGTCCTCAATGACTAAGCATATGATCCTTTCACAGAGGTCTGCTAAGCTGCTCAATACTGATGGTTCATCTCTTAAACCGTTCTCCAGCTGCAAGAAATAGTATAAAGGTTTCAAAATTTCTAAGCCATGTTGGATTAACAAAAATAAAAAGGTTTTGACTGAAACAGAACAGACCTGAAGATCCTGTAGTCAATACTTTGCCTGTGTGGCTGTGAGAATCTGTAGTGGTATCACTCCAAACTGGTACACATTTTCTTTCTCTCCTTCTTGATTACTGCAATCAATTCACTCACAAGTTTATAATCAAGCTTATGATGGGTTCTGCTCGTGCAAAGATTACTGGTGATTTTCGAATAGTCTCACAAACATAGATTTGATATTTCGCTAACACGGAATTGTACTACAGAGGGATGTATCGAAAAAAATGCTTAGAAATCTGAAGGTTGAGAACTGCACTACCTAAACAAATTTGCTTTCAGATATAAGTTCATCTTCTACAAACGGGATGGTTTTCCGTACAATTACCCTCATAGGAGCTCCTGCAATAAGGAAAAAGATGTGATGAAGAAACCAATTAAAATAATGGATTATCCAGTGTCAAGAGCTATGTCAACTGAAACTTCACCTCCACTAGCTTCATCATCTTCAGTACAGACTGCAGCATAATGAGAATCAGCCAACTCCAATAGGGCAAGCTTCCATTCTCCGTTGCATTTCTTTGTCTTCTCCTGTGAATTGACAGACATTTCAGGTGTCTAGAGAAAACAATTCAAGCGTCTCAAAATTCTAGAGCGACTGTCTATTTATACACTATGCTGCAAAAACCTTTTTTCAAAAACAATGCAACAACTATGGCTATTGATGAAAAGCACCCAATTCTATGCGAGAGTGTGATTAAAGTCTAAAACAAACCTTGCAAAGAATGTTGCCTCCTGTTGTTCCAGTCCAACCAGCCTTGGACTGGATTGTGAAGGTATTAAAAGGTGCACCGGAGAAGCCTTTTCCTAATGCTTTCACATATGCTTCCTGGAAACAAAACCATCACAACAGTTTTTAACTTTCGAGAAGAAACGATTCACAGACTCTTAAATATCATCTGTTGTTAGTAGAAAGTACCTTAAGAGTCCATAACTTAATAAACTCCTTTCGCTGAACTTCCGGGTCTGGTATAGTTGACAAAAACTTCACTTCATCAGCAGAGTAAAATCTTTCTGCTAATGCTAAGACATCATGTTTAATCTTCCTATCCTTGTCTTCAAGATCAATACCAACCTGAAATTGTTCAAAATCAACACAAGAAAGAAACCATGGACAAAACATATGTATTTGCCTTAACATAAGACTTACAGGAACATGTACAGTCACCCCACAGGCAATCAATGAATCTGTGTGGGAGATGTTAAAATGCAATGGTGGGTTATCACAGTTCTTAGAATTCTGCCAATCTACCTGTAATTGAAATATAAACACATATAAGTCCCTAATGACGCATATACTATGAGTCTAGTGTAATCCCAAATAACTGTCCCAGTCTCACCTCAGGCTTCCCATACATGTTCTTCTTGAACATCAAGGTCCTAGGATCGACCACATTGTTTGTCTGATCTAGAAAATAGAAATATAAACATTACAGTCAATGCTCTGCAAACAAAACTTAACTAGGAAACTCCAATGGCTAATAACATACATCTAGCAATGGTGGTGCGAACCAATGTGCGAGCAAGCAAAGCATTCTTCTGAAGCTTATTACCTCGCATCTGAAGAACTTTATCATTCTCAGATGGTGACAGAATTTGAGAGTAGTGTTTTAAAAGAGATATACTTTTCACTTCATCTGGAACAACATACCATAGATGAGTCTCCCTACATGAAATGAATAACAACACAATTCATTTCCACAACTCTGCAACCTGTGATAACAGTGGAGCGACTTACATCCGAGATGGAAGTTGCAGAGGAACCAGTGAAGGCAATTCGATCGAGAAGATTCTCTGAATTTGTGACATGACACTATTTCTTATCAGCTCCGACACGTTGGTCGGAAGTTTCTCCGGCGATTTCTTGCCGCACCAGAAGAAGAAGAAGGAGACGAATCTGTTTGGTTGTACGTAACAGTCTATTCCCTAAATTTTACAATGCACTAAATGGCAGATGCAAATAATCTGGGGCAGGCCCATGGGTCTTACTCCCATATAGGTTTGAATTATGCGTCGCAAGTAATTTGGGCCAGTCCATGGGCCTTACTTCCATATAGGATCGAAGTATACGTTTAACTAAACTAGTCATCATCGGCGGAGAACCCATGACCGTCGCTGCGGTGGCTTCTCGACGCCATGGAACTCGCGTCTGAGAGAGCTCACATATGAGAGGAGGTTTCGAGGCTGAGCCTATCTATCTTGGAGGCTCAGGAGATTGGTCAAGAAGTAAGAAGCTAGTAAAAGCCAATGGCATCGTTAGTTCTGTTGGATAAGCTTGAATTTAGACTTGAGAAATAAGTCTTTGTTTAAGAGATAATTATGACTTGAGTATTAAGTCATTAAATCCTAGAGAAATTAGGATTAGAAGATTTAGAGATATCTAGAGAATATTTAGGAGTTATCTAAATATTAGGATTGTTTAAGAATTCTCTATATAAGGAGATGCAAGTGTGTTGCATAACTTATGAGCTTTGAGAGAGTTTAAGAGAGATTGAGAGTTTAGGTTTTGAGGGATTTTCCTAAACTAATAAAAGAGAGTTATTCTTTTGTTCTTCAGTTCTTAATCTTTCTTAACAACTAGAAGTTCGTTAAAATATGCTTCATGGGATCAACTTTACAACTTCAACACATGACAAATAAGCATTAGATACATTGACGTTGAGGAAATCCTCATAGGTAATACCAAAAACCTCACGAGAAAGAAAAAACAAGTTTCTTAAACTAGAAAAAGCACTAAAGTTCAGCAACGTAGAGAAAAAAAAAGAAAGGAAGAAACGAGAACAATGATGCATCGGATGACAAATACTTAAGCCTCCTCTACCACAATGCTCGAAGACTGTTTCTTCTTTGACTTCTTACTTACATTCTCCTGCGGCTCTCTGATAACAACATCGTGATCAACGTTCCTTGAGCTAGAAGCAACTTCAGTATCTTCTTTAGCCGGGGCTGCCTTGTCTTTCTTTGTCCTTCCTTTCTTAGCAGCCTTCACAGATGTAGTAGCCTCATCAGCATCTTTTCCATCAACACCATCTTTGTTGAGCCCTTCGTTCTCAACATCAGCAGATTGATTGATGTCTAAAAATTCAGCAGTTAAAAGATTTTTCGAAGCACTTGGAGCTAATCAAGGTATAATAATGTACGAATATCTAGATATGTAAATCAGTAAACACAAAAAAAATGTTTACCTTCTACTATTGCTCCTACACGAACATCTTCTTCATGACTCTCGTTCTCATCATCCACAAGTGCAAGATCATTCTCTTGGTCAATCGTAGCAGCACTTTTTTCTCCCTTTTCAAGATCTATGGAGCATAGAAAGATTATACAGATTAAGGGCACTCTCACAGTCTCACGCCTCTCAGCTAATTCAGTTTCGAACGTTACTTCAAGAATAACATCACCCTTATAATGTCTTAATAAAATCTGATCGTACAATCAAATGTAACTTGACTAATACTCTCCAATAACATCAGCTATATACTCCATAGACCACAATAGAGAAAGAAAAAAAAACAGATGTTACCTTTTCCTGTTGGTGACATTGCCAAAGACTCAACCTCTCCTTTTCCACTTGACTGATCCCCAAGAGATCGTTTCTTATGACTTCTTTTGGTACTATCCAAACTTTTCAGTTTCCTCTTTTTAGTTTTATCATCACCAGCTTGGGTTACCGGAGCTTCCTTAATAGTCAGATCATTGGTCTCTCTCTCAAGTAAACTAGGGTTTGACAAAGGAGTTTCTCCAGTCAGCATTTTACCCTTCTCCTCAACCCTCAGCACATCAACAAAAAGAAACGATTCGTTGCTTTGGAAAGCCGTGTTCAAAGTCAGAGAATCAACTAAATGATAAAGTTGACCGCAACAGTTAACCTATAAAACAAAAAACAAACCTTCCTTGAGTTGTTGTTTCTTAAACAAGAAAACTGTCAGTGTGTATGAAGAAAACATTGTAACCTTCAAAGCGGAGATAGTGATGTTTCCAAAACTAGGGAAACACTGTTCATGCTCTTTGCAGATTTTCTCTGTATATAAACAAACAAAAAGAAACATTAGTTTCGTTAGAAAAGATGCAAAACTCAAAAACAAAAAAAAACAGAGATTATGAAGAGTCACCTTTGAATGTAGATACAGTATCATCCTTGTCCATGAGAAGGCCCAGACGAGTATCCATATTAGTAGTTACAAAGACACATTTCATGCCGGAATCTTCCATATTAGTAGTTACAATAATCCTTCTGATTTAGCTAAGTTTAGAAGAAATGAAAACTTCTCGCTATGATTGAGATTTATAAGCGACTTTCTTTATTAGAGAAGAAATATCAAAAGTCATTTGTATTGGGAAATGAAAACACTTTAATTACGAAACCAGAACGTCATCAATACTATCGTAATGCTATCTTTTCGTCTTCTTTCTAGTTTACGATGACTCATAACTATGAGATTTTCCCATTTCTACACCTTCCACGACTGAGACTGAAGATACTATTTACTAGGGAAACTTATATTCATCAACACTCTAATGCTTCAACATGTTTTTTAAACCTGAAAGTAAAAAAGCCTCACCATTGCCTAACAAAAAGACCAGTTTTATAAGTTTCACAATTCTAAGAGCATGATATGGGGTGATACTTATATAG
>Ga0041062_1000033_pt1 | contig 10625 bp, 10 predicted proteins | sample AraCvinosormetaG_2_FD_53325 | JGI IMG/M metagenome (GOLD analysis project Ga0041062, IMG submission 53325) | Arabidopsis roots microbial communities from Chapel Hill, North Carolina, USA - Cvi Cl nosort | ecosystem: Host-associated > Plants > Roots > Unclassified | place: USA: Chapel Hill, North... | reverse complement strand
CCTTTTATAGACACTGATTGTGTTTTTCTTGTTTCTTCACTTATGTAGGTGATGAAGGCTTTGTTGTGTGAGAAGATTTGCCAGTGAGTACTTTCTTGACCTTAGAAATTGAATGCTTTACCTTTGAACCAACACCAGAGAGAATGCCGTGAGATTTCTTATGAGTCTTGACAATGCTTACTGTATCTTTAGCTTCAACCATCACTATTGAATCTGGACTTGTTTTATCATCTTTATGTTCATGATCTTCATCATCTTCCTCTGTTTTAGGCTCTTTTTGGATGTGGTCAGATAGTGATTTCCTTGCCGGTTCTTTCAATGTTGGTTCAGTTTCTTTTACTACTGAAAACAAATCTTTGGTGTTCTCAGATTCTTCATCTTTTTTCTGTAGTTCTTCTTCAATCTTTGAATTCTCCAGGCTTGGAACTTCATATTCTGGCTGCAAAAAATGAAAATAAGCTTTTGTTTTCAGGACTTGTGACTTTGAAAGAATTTGTGTCCATTACTTATGGAAAAAGCAGGATAATGATACCAAACCAAAGTATATTGTACCTCTGGTTTGTCTTGTGTTTTGCTGACGGAAGACAAGCTTTCAATATCCCGAATTTCGGGTTGTGTTTTGTCTATCGCATCATCAGTTTCCTTCACATTGTTGAAACTTTCTTGATTTATTTCCTTCTGCAAAAACATGGTTTCTATGATTTAGATATTAAACGAGTATGAAAACAAAAGAAACACTGAATAATGTTCAGGTTCATACCTCTTCTTCTCTGATCTCTTCCTTGACAATATTTGTTTGCTTACCCTCCTCTTGCTCTATCTCTTTTGCAGCTTCGTGATCAATATTTTCAGATGTGTTGTTCTTCTGCGTTGCCAATATCACATTAAAAATTTCGGTCAGCAACAAATCATAATTAGTAAAACCACAGCATCTAAGTTAACGAAATCACCTATGTTTCTTTGCTTTAAATATTACCTCTTCTACGGAAACTTCATGTTTGATTGCATCTTCCATCTCTGCCTTGACATGTTCAACCTCTCTCTTCTCCTCTATTAAGCTAGTTTCTTCCTTTTGTGCTGCAACTGAATCATGGCCATCACCTTTTATTTCATCATCAGGAACTTGCACTTTAACATATGTACCAATATCTTCTTGGACATCGGTGAGATCATTCAACTTGTGTTCTTGTTCTGATATCTCTTTCTCTATTGCAGGAGCCTCAAAATCTTCCTTGGGCTGATCTTGCACTTGCACGTTCGTAATCAAAGCATCAACAGTTTCCTCTTTTTTATCTTCTTGTGCCTTGTTGAATTCAAATGAAGTTTCTTCCACCTGATTGGGAGATTGATGAGACTGAATGAGTTCACTTAGATTCTGTACTGGAAGATCTCGGTCAGCAAAGTTCGTCACTGCTTCCGTGTTACTGTTCTCTTGAATATCATCTAGTACTTTTGAGGATGGAACCTTAAGTTCCTCGCCTATTGCTTCTTTAGGGACAGTTTCATCAGCACTAACCTCGTCGCTCTGATCCTTTGGTGCTTGTTCTGTTGGAAAATCCCTATCATCATTGCTCTTTATATCATCAACAGGGTCTTCATGCTCAGCTTCACTAGCTTTCTTGATGACTCCCACTGGATCTGAAATTTGCTTCTCTGATGCAACTACCTCATTCATCTCTTCTTCATTCTCCAGTGCATTGTGAGGTACTTCCTCTTTTTCCCCATCCCGCGAAACAAAATCATTACCAACTTCAAGCTCACGCGCATCTTTGTTATCCTTTTTCACTTCTGATGAAACAATTTCCTGTTCCTCATCATCCTTCTTTTTGTCTTTGATATCAACAATTTGATCTTCTTCTTTAACAGTTTCATGAGTCTCGTCCTTCTGCTCCTTCTTAGATGTTTCAAAATCTTTGAGATGCTCTACTTGGAGACTTATCTTCTCTGATGTTGAACCATTGAAATCTTGTTGTGGCTCACGTTCTTCTTGCTTTTCATCAGAAATCACATGCTCTTGCTCCTCAGCAGACAATGGAGAAGATGAAATCAGAATTTCCTCTCTAGGTAACACTTGTGCAATCTCCCTAGTTTCCTCTTGTACCTTTACCTCTTCTTTATGTTCCTCTTGCAAATTGATTTCTTCTATTGGAAGAGATATCCCTGCAAGACCGCTTTCTTCCTTGATTTTTTCAGCTTCTCCACTTTTATCTCCGTGTAATCTTTTTGCTTCTAAGATATCAGAAACAAAATCTTTTTCATTTGATTCAACCACATCATCACCTTTCTTTTCTTCTTGATCTGCAGGCTCTTTTATCATGCTTACTTCCGATGATGCAGAATCATTGATTGCTCTCTCAGTCTCCAATGTAGTTTGGAGTTGTGTCAAGATTCCAACAACTGGAAGAGTTGAGTAAGTCTCATCTCCATGCTCTGCCTCCTCTGTAGGATAATCATTTTCTAACCCAGCCACTTCAACATCCGTTTTCTTTGTACTTTCATCCTCAACCTGATCATCTGATTTTTCTGCTCCTTCCGCTTGTGATTCTTTTGGTTTTGTTTCTCCTACCTTCTCTTCTGTTTCTGCAGAAACATGTCGTTCCTCTTGTGTGTTAGCTGCATAATCGCCTTCTTGTGGAGTCACTGGTTCGTCTTCCCCAGAAGCAAGCATGGAAACTGGAGCTTCAATGAATGATTCTTTTGGAACGGTTTCCGTAGAAAAGATATCTTCAGCTTGTACCTTGTGTGTTTCCTTTGTTTCTTCTTCAAGAATTTCCTCAACTTGCTTTGGAGTTTGGTCATCCTTATCTGAAACTAAGGATGGAGTCTGATCTGCTTGTGAAGTTCCAATTGGAAGAGTCTGATCAATAGTAGTTTCTGTTGCTTTGGCAGTCTCAGGAATTTCTTGGCTCTTCTCGTCCTTTGTCTCCTCTAACTTTGGAGCTTCATGGTTCACAAACTCTTCTTCATGGTCCAAAGCCACTGTTCTCTCTGTTTCATTAATTTCTTCATTTCCTTTCTTTGCCTCTGCAATCAGAGTCTCACTATCATTCTCCTCCAAGATTATTGGTGCGGTTGGAGTCTCGACATGTGCATCCCTTATTTCATCTTCATGCTCTTTTGGTTTTGTTTCTCCTACACTCTCTTCTGTTTCCACAGAAATAGATCGTTCCTCTTGTATGTCATTTGTTTCTCTAACGTCATCTGCACAATTATCTTCTTGAAGAGCCACTTTATCATCTTCCCTAGAAGCCAACATGGAAACTAGAGCTTCATCAGATGATTCTCTTGGAATAATTTCGGTAGGGAGGATTTCTCCAGCCTGTAACTTGTGTTCTTCCTTTGTTTCTGACACTAACTGAGAGGACAGAGTATTATCTGCATCGGATGTTTCAACTGGAAGATTCCGTTCACTCGTAGCTTCTACATCGTGTGCTTCCTTTGGTTCTTCCTCATGAATCTCCTCAACCTTCTTAGGACTCTGGTCATCTTGTTCTGACACTAATTCAGATGATAGAGTATTATCTGTATGTGATGTTTCGATGGGAAGAGTCTGATCACTAGTAGCTTCAATTTCTTCGATGGTCTCAGAAATTTCTTGGCTCTTGTCTTCTTTTGACTCCTCTGGCTTTGGAACTTCAAGTGTCCCAGACTCTTCTTGTTGCATGCATACATCTTCTGATGTCTTTGAAGTCTGAGTTTCATTATCATTTTTCTCTGATAACATTGGCGAGGTTGAAGAATCGACATGTTCATCCGGTTTATCATCTTCAGCTTCACTTGATTTTGTTTCTCCTTTTTCTGTTGAAGTAACTTTTTCCTGCTCATCCAATGGCAATGCAACTGATGGAATATGAATTTCATCGACATCCTCTTTCTGATCAACGGATGGAAGACTCAGATGTGTTGTTTCAGCAATGTCAAGACCTCTCTCCCTCATATCTCCTATTGGTTCTGCATCCTTCACTTTTTCATCGTCTGTCTTCTCGGAAACAGTCTCATGTTCTTTCTCCTCGGAAGATGATGGCAATGAGCTATGCGCTTCAACTATTTCACCTGTTTCAAAACTTTTCTGGATCTTGTCTGCTACTTGTTCTTCCCCAATCTTTTCGGCTTCAACAACGGTCTCATATTCTGGTCCCTCTGAAAGTGATGCAGACGAAACTTGCATAACTTCATTAGATATTTCTTCAACAGGACTCTGCTGGTCATTAGAAACTTCTTCCTTCGTTGGTTCATGCTTGTCTACTTGCTCTTCCTGCAACTTTGTTTCGTTTTCTTGCTCATTTGCCAGGCATAATTCTTCTTGCTGGGGTTGTTCTCCGAGCTCCCTACTTTCTAGTACTGAAACTGCCTCATCTTTTGGGTCTAATCCATAAGAACCTTCCTCTCGACCTTCTTGATGCAATGTTACTTCTTCTTTTGGTTTATCTTCGATCTTCTCATCTATGGTTTTGCTTGTTTCCTCTTCAGAAGGAGTATCAAGAGATTGCTTCACCACTGATTCTACATCCAGAAGAGTTTGGTTGTGTGTGGTCTCATCTAATCCAGCACCTTCAACAACAGATGGAATTTCTTCAAATTTATCTCCGTTTTCTGTCTTCGAGACTAGAGATATATCAGGTTCATTTTCTTGATACTTCTCTGATTCTCCAGATTGTACATCAAGCATATTCACATCCTTCTCCTCACTGCTTTCGCCTTGAACAGTCTCCTTAGATTTTACCTCAACAGATTCTTCGCTTCCCTGGCTTTCATCTTTTATCTCTGAGCTGCAAGGTTCGGTATGTTCACCAAATTCCTCTGCTTGAGCATCGGAAGTTCCCACCTGTTGATTGAAAGAATCAATATTTTTGATGCAGAGAATCAAAAGACTTTATAGGCAGAACCAACATAGTCAAAACTTGTAAATTTTAAGCTTTTCATAGTGTTCATTGTGTCTTAGTTCTAACCATATCATCAATTCCACACACATAAAGTGCCAACGCAAGATAAAATCAATATCTATGGAGATCATATCTTTACCTCATTAGAAAAAATGACAGTCTTTACTGTTTCTGCTTCTTTTTGTTCTTTGTCCACTTTCAGGTCCAGACTGGTTTCACTATGCATTGCCTCTGGTTCACTAATATTGGTCTCCAAAGTCTTTAAGATCGCAGCTTCTTCGACTGTTGAAGTATCTACCGCCTCAGCTTTAAGGGTCTCACATTGTGGTATGTCTCTCTCCAATACATGTTCATGTTCCTCTGTATCCTTTGAGCTTTGATCTACCTCTTCCTTAAGTTCTAGTGAGGTTTCAGATTCAATGTCCTCTCCTTGAATTGTTGGTGTTTCGATCACCGTAGGACCTTCTTGCACCTGCTCAGAAAAAAGATTAATCAGTGTTAATAAAGTTTTCTTAGTAATATTTTTCTCAGATTTGAGGAATTAAGACAAACCTTTTCTATTTTTTCGGTTATGTCCGCTTCCCTTTCTGTGTCTACAGTCACTTCACGTGAGATTTGCTCTGCATCATCTAAGTTTTGTGTTGCTTCTACTGGTTCTGCATTTTTCTCCTGATGATTATCTCCTTTCAAGCTTTCAGATTCATGAGCTGTAGTTTCTTCATTATTAACGATCTTAGCGTCTTGGACAACTGTCTTTACAGTCTCTAGTTCCTCTTTCTCTATCGCATCCAACCTCGGTTCTGCATCTGTCTTCATCTCTGCCTCTTCTTCTTCTTTTCTCACTTCAAGAAGAACACTTTTTGTAGTTTCCACATCATCTAGTGATTCACCATTTGTTGCAGTTTCTTCTTCTGCAGCTTCTACGCTATGCAACGCATACGTTTCATTCACAATGTTCTCACTGTTCGTCGATATTTCCTTTTCTTGTTCCTCTTTGGAGCATGCCTCTTTGACTTGTTCCTCTGGCTGATTCTGATTGATAGAGCATATTTCAGTCAAAGAAGGTCCAATATCTCTTGCCTGCTCCACTCTAGTCTCATGAATTTTTGTTGCATCGTCCTCATTTTTTATTTGGAGCATCGGTACTTCCTCCTTCGCTTTTTCGTCTACTATTTCCTCAGCAACAGTCACATGATCTTGCTCCTCAGAAGAAAATAGCAATGAACTAGGAGATTCAACTGTTTGCACAGTCTCAAGACTTTTTTGGATCTTCTCTGCTGCTTGTTCTTCTTCATTCTCTTTTATGTTTTCAATATTTTCGGCTTCAACAACAGTCTCACCTTCCAGTTCCTTTGAAGGTGATGCAGATAAAACTTCTATGACTTCATCAGATTTAACTTCTTCATTTGTTGGTTCATGCTTCTCTAACTTTGTTTCCTTTTCTTGCTCATTTGGTTGGGATGATTCTTCTTGCAGAGGAGTCAGATCAGTCACACTCCTTTCTTCCTGGGCTATTTCTCCAAGCTCAATACTGTCTGTTTTTTCTTCGATTTTCTCATCAACGGTTTTGCTTGATTCCTCTAATACTTCAGAAGGAGACTCAAGTGTTGGCTTCTGCAGAGGAGTCGGATCAATCACACTCCTTTCTTCCTGAGGTTGTTCTTCAAGTTCAATACTCTCAGGTACTGAAACTGTCTCTTCTTTTGTCTCTAATCCATAGGAACCGTCCACTTGACCTTCTTGATAGAGTGTTACTTCTTCTTCTGGTTTTTCTTCGATTTTCTCATCTACGGTTTTGCTTGTTTCCTCAGATACTTCAGAGGGAGACTCAAGTTTTGGCTTCTGCATCTGCTCCACTGATTTAACATCCAGAAGAGAAACCGGCTTTGCAACTAGAATTTCCTCTGTTTCATTGGTTATGTTTTGATCAATTTGCTCTGCCTCTGCCCCATTAGAGTCTAAGCCTATCGGTTCCTCCATAATTTGAGTACCATCAACTTGATCTACATTTATCTTCTCATCATTCAGCTCCTCTTTATCTACATTTAACACAAGATCTGATGGACTTTTTTCAGATTTCTCATAGCTTCCTGTATTGGAGACTAGAACTGTCTCGGGTTCCTTGCCTTGATACTTCTCTGATTCTGTAGATGGAACTTTAAGTACATCATGCTTGTCCTCAGTGTTTTCGTCTTGAACAGTCTCCTGAGATTTGACCTCAACAGATTCTTCTTTTCCATGGCTCTCATCTTTAATCTCCGAGCTACAAGGTTCCGTATGTTCACCAAATTGTTCTTCTTGAACAGCAGAAGATCTTACCTGTTGATTGAAAAAGAAATACAACAGAATCAGAATCTTGTAAAGTTAAACTTGAGCTAGCTCCACAGTTACAAAACTAGTTTTAGACTTAACCATTGTAATATACTCATGCATGCCATTCATTATTAACTTCAAAATTTGCAGGTTTTTATTACTTAATATCATCATCAGTATCACACACACACAAAGAAGCACAAAAATGAGAGAAACAATATCTATGCAGATCGTATCCTTACCTCATCAGACGAAAAGACGGTCTTGAATGTCTCTGCTTCCTCTGTTTCTTTATCCTCTTTCAGGTCCAGACTTGGTTGTGTGTCTTCTTTTGTCTCAACAGCCTCAGGTTCTATGGTCTCACACTGTTGTACGTCTCTCTCTAATACATGTTCATGTTCCTCTGTCTCATTTGAGATATGATCTACCTCTTCCTTAGGTTCTAGTGAAGCTTTTGATTCACTAGGACGTTCTTGAATCTGCACAGTGAAGGATAAATAGTATTAATAAAGTTTCCTGAAAAATGCTTTACTAGGGAATGGGATCTTTAGCTTTAAAGAATTAAGAAAAAACCTCTTCTGTTTTTGGGGCTATGTCCTCTTCCTTTGCTCTGTCTACAGTCACTTCACGTGAGATTTGCTCTGTACCATCTGAGTTTTTGACTGCTTCCACTGGTTCTGCATTCTCCTTCAAGCTTTCAGATTCATGGACTGAAGTTTCTTCATTATTAACAATCTCAGGCTCTTCTATAACTATCTTTACGTTCTCTGTTTCCGCTTTCTCTATCGCATTCAGACTCGGTTCTTCATCTATTTTTATCTCTTCCTTGTCTTCTTCTTTTTCTGCTTCAAGAAGAACTCTTTCTGTAGTTTCAATTTCATGTACTGATTCACCATCTACTGCGGTTTCTATTTCTGGACCTGTCTCCTTAGCTTTGACCTCAATAGATTCGTCTCTTCCATGTCTATCATCTTTGATCTCCGAGCTACAAGGTTCGGTATGTTCACCAAATACTTCTGCTTGAACATCAGAAGATCTCACCTGTTGATTGAAAGGAACAAGGTTCAAGGAATGCAAAAATTTAAAAACGGGCACATGAGGTGAAAGAATTTTCCATTATCAGAATCAGAAACTTGTAAAGCAAACTTGAGTTAACTCTATATGACAAAAGTAGTTTTGGCCTAAATCATTAACTAGTAATTTCAAGATTTCAGGTTTTCATCTATATCTTAGTTTTATCTTCATCATGACAAAGAATCAACACATGAGAAAATCAAAACATCTGGAGATTGTATCCTTACCTCATCAGATGAAATGATGGTCTTTACCGTCTCTGAATCTTCTTGCTCTTTATCGTCTTTCAGATCTTTACTCGGTTCTGTGTTTTCCTTTGTCTCTTGACCGTCTTCTTCTCCACCTATGGCACTATGTGCCTCTGATTCATTAATATTGGTCTTCAAGATCTCAGCTTCTTGGACTGAAAAAGTCTCTGCAGTCTTAGCTTCCGTTACAAGTGTCTCACTTTGTGGTACTGGTACGTCTCTCACTAACACATGTTCTTGTTCCTCAGTATCCTTTGTGATTTTATCCATCTCTTCCTCATGGTCTAATGAAGCCTTTGATTCAATGTCCTCTCCTTGTATTGTCGGTGATTCCATTACACTAGGACTTTCTTGCACCTGCAAAGTAAAGAATCAAATTGTGTCAACAAGGTAGTCTGAAACATGTTTTGCTCAAATATAATCTTTAGCTTCGAGAAACTAAGACAAGACCTCTTCTATGTTTTGGATTATGTCCTCTTCCTTTTCTTTGTCTACAGTCACTTCACGTGAGCTTTGCTCTGCTGCGTCTGAGTTTTTGGTTGCTTCTACCGATTCTGCATACTCCTCTTGATGATTATCTTCCTTCAAGATTTTAGATTCATGAGCTGTAGTTTCTTCAGTATTCACGATCTTAGCATCTTCTACAACTGTCTTATAAAACGGTTCTGCTTCTCTTTTAATAGTTTCAACATCATGTAGTGGTTCACCATCTGTCGCGGTTTGATCTTCTGAAACTGTTTCTTTCACAGTGTTGTCACCGTTCCTCGAGATTTCTTCTACTGAAACCGTTGCATTGTGCTCAGCCTCTGTTCCATTTACAGAGGTCTCAACAGTTCTTGAATCTGTTTCTTCTCTTACTTCATCAGTCTTTATCGGTATCTCTTCACATACCTGCAATAGAGTACCATTTCTTAGTTCATTTGATAGGAGCAACATAAATTGAAAAACATACCGAGTTCAAGCTCTTCTCTATATCGTATTCATCGACTTTAACAGGTGTGGTATCAGTCAATACCTTAGAGATGTTACCAATATCCTCTTCTTGTTCTAGTGAGTGTTTTGCTTCTGTTTGATCTTCTTCTATTACCGGCTTTTCGACACTAACCTGCGTAAACCAGAAAAGTCATTAAATTATACTCTCTATCTCAGTACATCTCTATTGCTTAAACTTCAAGGAACTTAAACAAATACCTCTTCTGGCTTTCCGGTAGTATCCTCTTCTTTCTTATTCTCTAAAGTCACATCACTTAAGATTATCTTCTCATCTTCTTTTTTTTCGTTGAGGCTTTGAGGTTCACGAACGACAATAGATTCTTGATCATCTTTAACGATCTTACTGTCATCTAGAACCGAGATAGTCTTTGTCGCTTCTCCATTTTCGCGTTTTAATTCTTCGGTTTCTTTATCCCCTGATCGTATAAAACAGTATTGAGTACAAATTTCCATGCTTTTAAAGAATCTGAAACATTTTGAATGTGTGGCAGTTTCTTGCTCCATTACCTGAACCATTTACAACCTCTGCAACATCTGCTTCTCCCGTAATAATATTGTTTCCACGATCGGCGCCACTTGTGATCTCATCATCAAGAACAGTACTCAGGTTTACCTTTTGTACTTCCATGGATGATTTTTCAAGTATTACTTCTGCAGGAACTCCCCCAACATCAGTCTGTATATAAGAAACATGTTAGTATCTCAAAACGTTAATTTCATCGATCCGATTCAGAGCCTTAACCCGAAAGCTTGAACCAAAACTATGATCCCAACATGTTAGTATCTCAAAACGTTAATTTCATCACTATACAGTTCAAAGTTATTTGGATTGGAACCTATCTACTGTCATATGCAAGTCTTAGACATACCAGTTATTGAAAGATATTGGATAAAAAAAGAGGTTCTAATTTACAGAATCTGTAGCTAGAGACTAGAGAGTAAAACAGATTACAGATTCATGATATCTAGTTATCAAGATCTGTATCATAAATTTTTTTTAAAATTGTAAATCATAAGACTACAAAAAGGAAAGAAGGTAGAAACAGAAACATACTTTTTCATGTCAAAAAAAAAAATATATAATCTCAAAGAAGGAGAGGATATACTATGTATC
>Ga0041062_1000031_pt1:7500-10670 | contig 10670 bp, 9 predicted proteins | sample AraCvinosormetaG_2_FD_53325 | JGI IMG/M metagenome (GOLD analysis project Ga0041062, IMG submission 53325) | Arabidopsis roots microbial communities from Chapel Hill, North Carolina, USA - Cvi Cl nosort | ecosystem: Host-associated > Plants > Roots > Unclassified | place: USA: Chapel... | reverse complement strand
ACAGATTAGGTCAAGTTGCTCCAGGTATGAAATCAATCCCATGTTGGTCGTAAGAGTGGCAAGCCATGAGGTAGGTCTTATGGAAATAAATAAGCATCTTCCTCAAGCAACTCCTTCATCTGTGGCGGCTGCTCCTCCAAGACAACTGCCCAGCATAACTAAACTCTTATCTTTGACTTGACTCTCTTTTGTTCTATGCCCCTTAGGTAGGAGTCAGATCTGTTTTGTAGCTTGTTTCACCCTTCTTTGTAGCTTGCCGTTTGGTGTGTTCATCCCCGCCCTCCCTGAACGGAGCTGTTGCTAAAGCATAACTAATATCTTAGCTGTTTGGAACGTATAGCTACCCGGTTCTTCCTTTCTTTAGCGGAGGCGTAGGTAACATATCTATCTATGAGTTGCTGAGAACGTCTCCAAAGCATAAGGAGTTGTTCTTCAATTTCAACCAAGAAGCACAGGTTCCCGCAACCCTGACGCCAGAAGAGTTGCAAGACGTGGTCTGGTCGAACAGATTACGACCGCTGACCTTTACAGATCAATTATTTTCCATCTTGAAAGAACAGCCGGAAGGTATGAAGCTCTAGTCCTTCTTTCTAGCCGTAAATCAAGAACTCGAAAGGTTTATTACTTTGTTTAATCGCTTGACTAGCTTCGAAAGAGCAATCTCCTCTTCTAGTCTTACCACAAATCAATGCTTTCAAGAAAGTGCTCAGTTCCTGACAACATGGTTCCCGGTCGCGCATCCCCATGGAGGTGGATATTTCACACATTGGGGTCATCAGCCGTCGAACACAGTCAAGTTAGCAAAGATTCGTACGAAGGAAAAGAAGAAAGATAGATGGTTTCTAATGGGAAGGTAGCAGCTGTCATCATTATGATGATTCAATCCATATTAATCCCTATTTCAGAACTATGTATTAGTTAGACGACGTCAACGGAACAAGAACTCCTTCCTTTACAGGCAAGCGGGGTAGCTGCTGTCTCGTTTAGGAACTTGAGTTAGTCGACTAACAGGTAGAAAGTGGAAAGAAGCGGCCTAAAGGATTAGCGACGACCCCTCTCGGCTTAAAGTAAAGGAAGCGGCTTGTCCCATCCAATGCCCTACTTTTAAGTACTCGGTATGTTCACTCAATCAGAAGAAGCTTTCGGAAGTTCATTGGCCTCTGCGGAGCATGAAAAGGCCTGTTTTGAAGCTCCGGGGACTTATTAGCCCGTCAGCCTTACTTCTTAGGAAGAAGAGAAATGTGCTTGACTTCTTCATCTTATAAGATGACGGCAACATCCTAGATAAGATCTACGATTCCTGCTTATGAATCATGGCAAACCGGTGGTGAAAACAGTATTACAGAGTAGGTTGGTTAAATTAAAGCGGGTTACTTTGATCTTATCGTCTAGCCGGGCATGAGAGCCCAATAAAAAAGGACCGACGACGATCCGAGAAGGACGAATCAATAAATCGACTTCCTTTAGAGCAGACAGACTACGCGCTAACAGCTTTAGAAACTTTGCTATACTAACAAAGCAAGCATAGCAAAGTCAAAGTTTGAGTTAGACCGGGTATGAGGCAAAGCCAAAGGCAGAAGTGGTTTATCCAGGTCGGTTGAATCCCCGAAATAAGCACCAATTGCTACCGTCCAATCGCTATCATTATCATGGTTGGAGCATAGATAGCAAAGGTATGGTTAGAGGTCAAATACACATATCTACCAGGTAGGTGAAACGAATTCCATACCCATATCGGGTAATGGGCCTCCAATTACTTCAGCCTAAAACGAAGTCTGAGGTCGGGTCAACAATCTAATAGGTTGCCTTCCCCCGTTCGAGAGTCAGAATCCTAGCCAGGTGAAGATCCACTGGATGGCGGGCGGAGTGGCTTTAGAACCGAAAAAGTAAGAAATTCCAGAGACGGTTGACCGAGCGGAGACATCAGAGGAAGGAGCACTAATGGAAGAGGCATCCATTAGCTAGGGACACAAGGGCTCTTCTCTGGTAGCGGAGTCTAAGATCAAGCCAGCTAGAGAGGCAGGAAGAGGAGAGGCATAACTGATTGATTGTTGTTGACTCTTTTTTCCCGGTTCTAAAGCCAATCACAGAGAAATGGGGGCAAAAGAGCAAGAAGTAGCACCTACAATGGACCGGGTTTACCGAGTCTCACTAACAGCATTTAGCCTAGCATCACAGCCACCAGCCGAAAAAAAAAGTCCCTGACCTCAAACCGAAGGCATCCGTGGCAAAGAAAGCATCTGAGCCGGCGGAAGCTCCCCGAAAGGAAAGGCATAGCATAATTCGGAGTTGAAGGTCGGGAGCGTCGAAGCAGACCCTTCAGTTTCATCCATTTTTTTTCCATGACCAGCAGCAGAATAGCCTAATTATTCACCTTTTCTAGGCATCCCTAGCCCATTTCAAGAGCCATCGCCTGCTCCAGATCTGGGAGCACCTGAAAGATCTCGATTTTTTTAATACAAGTACCCTTTTGAGATCGAGACTCGCTTCTCGAGTCACAGAGACAAAAAGAGAGGCGGGGGCATAGCTATCAGAGGCAACGGGGACAGAAGCAAGGATGCCAGTACCAAATTTTTCCTCGGGATGCATAGCCGCCACTATATCGTCCAATTCCAGTGCCTGTAAGAGATCGGGTTTACCGACTAGTGTCTTTGATTGATCCAAGTCCCCCCGACAGTTCAATAGCCGCTTCCGCTTCAGGCCTCGTAACCTGTTCATAATGATCCCGCATAGGTATCTTACTTTCTTAGACAAAAGCGGGATAGTGAAATAGACGTCCAGTCTCCGATCCCAGTTGATTGATCTCGACTTTACCAGCTCATGAACGGGGCATTCATCAGACTTGAGCAGTAGGTTTCGACTCGGTCAGCTGTCTTGATGAAGATTGACTTCAGCCAAAGAGAATGAATTGACTTAGGGAAATATTCCTATGTGCTCGATCCGATCAACGAAAAGAAATCCTGAAATTACATAAAGAAACGCGAGAATCTTCACAGTTGACATTTTCGATTGAGAAAGTGGCAGGCCAAAAGAGCTCTACTGTAGTGCCTTGCAAGGTCGTAGAGCCGGTAACCCTCGTTCACCTAAAATGGAAAAAGGTCTGTGATTGAGACTAAGGAACGCTAGCTATATGCTTAACACATGCAAGTCGATCAGTTCGCCCTTTCGCC
>Ga0041062_1000031_pt1:0-5000 | contig 10670 bp, 9 predicted proteins | sample AraCvinosormetaG_2_FD_53325 | JGI IMG/M metagenome (GOLD analysis project Ga0041062, IMG submission 53325) | Arabidopsis roots microbial communities from Chapel Hill, North Carolina, USA - Cvi Cl nosort | ecosystem: Host-associated > Plants > Roots > Unclassified | place: USA: Chapel Hill... | reverse complement strand
AGAAAGGAATAGCCAAACCAACCCAGCTGGCTGATCAATCTCAGAGATCTTATCGGCCGGCAAACCGGAGACGGACGACCACGGTTCCGACCTTACCAGCACCAGAGGTGTACTAATCAATGAACCCCCGAAACCAACTTTCTTTTCTGACAAAATCCACCAAGTCTAAGCGGTCACGACATCTTGTTGATATTGATTGAGGACTTTCGCTGACTGACTCCATCCATAAACCTAGACCCCGGTAACCTTCGTAACCAAAGCGTCACGACAACATCCAAAGTTTACCTTTGGATTCTGAAGTAGGGGGCAAGGAGGAGCGCGTAGGAATGTCGACCACCACATAAGCCACTAGTGGCTGAGAGAAAGCGAGCAGCACCTTGTATAGGTTGGGCAGAGCTTGAAGAAGCAAGCCCCTATCAGAGCAGAGAAAGCCATTGCGCGCTAGCCTAACTAGCTAGCATTTTTCAGCTGGCTGTTATTTAGTTGTAGCGCGCCTTCCCTCCTTCTATAACTTTGGAAAGATTTAGCAGTATTTTCTTATGATGACCTGGTCGAGAGAGTACGATACATCGGTGTAAAAGGTTGAGTGGGATCTGTAAGGTTGGTTATAGTCAGGCCTGGCCGGAAAGTGTTCTTGCCTCTATCATTAGCTCGGGTAGCCCCTGTTTCTGGTCTTTTAGTCACCTTCCAATGGCTCTTTTCCCAATCACATCCCTGGGTAAGGGGTCTCTAACTCTGCTTTCTAAATCTCTGTTTCCACACTTCTTTAGTGTTGCCATTTCAAACTAAAATAACAAATGATAGGATCAAACCCGCCTTCCCCTACTTTATGGTCTTGTGAACGGAGTCGAGATAGGGTATGGACAGTCTCCCATAACAAGAATAGGAATACGCGAGCCTTCCCGATGTCTTTGATTTCCTACTAGAGAAAGACGGCTTCTATCACGAGTTTAGGTCCTTTTCCCGGGGATGGGGTTTTAAAATCTTCCATTTTTTGGTTAGAAAACGAGCTTCTGGCAAGACACCGGGGGGAGCATCTATAATTTCATAACCTGCATTGGTGCGGTAGAGTGGCACCTCATATGCTCGATCCATAGAGAAAGAGGGAGTACCAAGTCGTTCAGGAGTGGAAAATTACCACGTATCCATCAATCAGTCATCCCATTTCATTCCTCTTTGACACCCATTTAGTAGTGCTTTGGGCAGTTATCCGGTCATTCCAATCTTTCGTATGCGAATCTGTAATATCTATATCTGAATAAGACGCTTCAGGAGAGGTTGAAATAACTCGACTGAAAGGAGAGAGGTAATCAACAGGCGAAGCAAGCAAGTCCTGCTTGAACGGTTCTATCTTGGTAGTTCTCCGATCTCTTGGAAAACTAGGAAACAACCAACAGTGTCAAGGTCTTCCGCCGAAGCCGAGTATAGATCTATGGCGTTTGCTTTGTGCGAGCTTAAATGGTTCAAGGAGTTACTTCTCTCGTTTGGTATCAAACATGACGAACCAATGAAGTGATTTTGTGATAGCAAGTCTGCTATGAATATTGCTGCCAATCCTGTGTTTCATGGAGCGCACGAAGCACATTGAATCTGATTGTCATCAGGTGCGTGATGCGGTTCAAGACAAACTCATTACAACCGAACACATCTCTACTAAAGAACAACCTGCCGATTTGCTCACCAAGGCGTTACCAGCTCCGACTTTTTTTTATTTGCTTTTAAAATTTGGAAGATTGTGACCCTGTCCTGCTTTTCACTGGCTCAGCTGCTCGATAGGAATAGGAAACCGTTCCAACCACTTCCACAACTAGGAGGATTGGCATTTGGCCAAGTCCAACTGGAATTAAAATCTCTGCCACGAACGGGCTACTCCGAATCAGGTGGCCTTGGGAGCTCTTGATGGAAGCTTGATGGAAGCAAGTGTAGCTAAGAAAACAAACTGTACTAGCATGGCCTGAATGCCGAGTCTTTCTCCCGCCGTTCCCTGTTCGCTTATTTTTCAATGACGGTAACGCCGTTTCCACTTTAAAGAAAGGATAGGACGAGTATCGGACGAGATATTGACTCTGACCTCTCCTACTTGGCGCTTCGGCCCCTGAGAATTTTCCGTACCTGTCTCTGGCCCAAAAAGGAGTTTTTTCCAATCAATTCGGAAATCAGAAAGTTGACTCTCCCAGCGGGCCTGGTTCGTGCCGAGAATACGCTGTTTGAAAGGTCTCGGAATTTATTGTCCGATTGAAATGGTAGAAACGACTTCTCCGACTGATCCGCGGCTGCTGTTTCTAACTAACTACTGTTGCTAAGCTCCCTTCGGGAGAGTGAGCTACACTTGCTTGTATTCTTTTTAAGGTCTCTACGAGCGGGGTTCCATACTGTTGACATGGTTAGCTCAGCAACACATGCTTAACACAGCAAAGGACCGTAGGCGCGCAGCGCTGCCTTCCTGGCTTGCTTGGGATACCAACTAGAATCCCTNCCCATCACCGCCAATTGATCAAAGTGCGGGATGATCGGGCAGATCAGTTGGTCCGATTGTATCTTTCTTGGTTCTCAGTGTGTCGGATTATTAAATTGGCGAAGCCTATAAAGGCTAGCACATTCCGTACCATTGTGACTCCCATTAAAGATATGGGTCGGGTTAAAGAGGTGTGTTCTGAACTTAAACAAAATGTAGAAAATTTGTTCAGACGCTATCTCCCCTGGGTGAACTCAATCCCCTTAGAAAAGGGATTTCAGTTTGTCCCGTCCTGGAAGTCCACCCCTAATGATTTAAGTAACCTTGTTCAACATAAGATCCAACGGAGCCCTGAAGAGGAGGAAGCGCGCCGTGAAGCACGGAGGCAACTTCGTGAAGAGCGTAAGCTCAAAAAACTGCGTCCGCCGAAACCGAATCTTCAGTTGCACATGTGTTCTAAAAAGGTTACAGGTAGATGAGCAGCCTGCTCCTAAAGAACGGAAGGAGACTTGTTTCTTCTCTGCGATGTTCTTGGAAATCGCGGCTTTTGCCCGCCAGCTGCGAATCATTCATTCAGAACCGGATGGTATTTTCAGTCCAGGTATTCTCTTTCAACCTGGGTATACTTTGTACCCGTTTGATACGCAATTTAGTACCTGGGCAGCTAATGAAGGGTTGAGGTTTTATGAGGCTTGGCCTGGCTTGGTGTTTGATTCCCTCGCCATGGGCTTCGACCGTTCTTCTCAACCTCTTTATTCCGGACGTTTGGCTCAGTCCTTAGAGGGTGGCCGGAAAGCGGCGTTTGTTTGTAATCGGTAACTGGTTTAAACAACGTCTGTTATACCCCGTGCATGTGTGGGGTATGTCTGTTCTGAGGCGTATTCCACAAGACGGTACCTTCCATCAAGAAGGTCCTATCCATCGTCTGGCAAAGAGACGCCCAAGATTTATAGCAAGTTTTGACTTGAGCGCTGCCACCGATCGGTGGCCCGTTCCAGTCATATATGAGCTTATGGCGTGCCTTTTCGGTCAAACGATGGCATCGTGCATTGTCAATGGTGCCTTAGCACTCAACTCATGCTCTTTGAAGTCCGTTACTGGACGGCATGACGAAGTTGTGTTTGTTGCAGGTCAACCTTTGGGTTATTACGGCTCCTGGGCTCTATTCGCGTTGTCCCACCATGCTATTGTGTGGTTGGCAGCATTACGAGCATATCCTCATCAGACGAGACCATTTCTCGACTACGCTTTGTTAGGTGATGACATCGTCATTGCCGATCGTAGTGTGGCTAAGGAGTACCGTTCTCTACTTGATGCTTTGCAAGTAGATATATCTGATGCCAAGTCTATTGTATCTGAGACGGGTTGTCTTGAGTTCGCCAAGCGGTTCTGGGTTAAGATAATGTCGAAGGACTTATCCCCAGTATCTCCGAAAGCTGTGCTTGAGAGCTACTTCCTCGTTGGTACTCAGCAGTTGGCCTATAAGTACAAGTTAAGTCCTAAGACTTGTTTAAGGTTAAATAAAGCTGGATACCGCGTGCTAGGACAAATGGACACTACACTAAGGCCCTATCCCGGCGTTTTAGTCGGATTCAGGCGTTATCTAGTAAGCTTTTAGTCGGTCCTGATCGGTTACCACTCGAGTGGTGGATTGGAAGAGGATTACCTCTCAGTCCCTATCTTCGTGGTGTGTTAATTGCAAGGATTCGGGATGGGATGAAGCTTAAGCAGCTCACGCCCCCTCCCTTGGAGATGTTCCTTTGTGGAGAGCCAGAAGCACATATCGCAGAAAACACCGCTTATAGACATTGTATGAACAATGGTGTGAGTACGTGGTATGGTTTGACTTCGTTCCTCGTCGTGCCCCTTCCCACCTAGGAAGAGATACTAACCCGCAGCTGCACTTGGTGCAATCACAGCAGAAAACCCTTCTCCTAGACATTCCTCGGGGGCAGACCACACCACCTCGGAAACAAACAAACAGCACATGCAGCAACAGAGACAGGCGTTCATCGCTCACTTACCTGCATACATCATGACAACTTGTTCCCATCTCACCATGCAGAGGCGCGTAGCGAGTAACAATCCGGTCCATGTGCTGGCTTGGCATGGAAGGCAACCCTTTCTTTTTCGCAGCGCTACGCGCCTCCACATTCAGTGAAGAGATCCCGGACAGGGAAGTCAGAAGGGCAGTTACTCTTCGGACCTAGCGGCCCTGCTTTAGCTGCACTTGGTGGTTCCCCGCTCGGGATTTTATACTGGATTTTTCTTTTAGGGTTAGTGCAAGGTTGGCTTGTGCGAAGTCGACAGGGGTGGTTGAGAAACACGTTTTATTGGGATGGGGCAGCAGGCAATGGATACCGTTCCCCCACCAGAGCCTGCAGTTGGTAGGCCAAATCCCTCTGTCCAAGTGATTGAGTTGAAGCTTTTCAGAGAAAGGGTAATTTCTGAGTGAATCAAGAGAAGATGCTCTAAATGACCAGAATTAGGCGCCCTATCGCTACTTTGTTATCTAAGGTCCCACATCGATCACAAGGTTTTTTTT
>Ga0041062_1000030_pt1 | contig 10787 bp, 8 predicted proteins | sample AraCvinosormetaG_2_FD_53325 | JGI IMG/M metagenome (GOLD analysis project Ga0041062, IMG submission 53325) | Arabidopsis roots microbial communities from Chapel Hill, North Carolina, USA - Cvi Cl nosort | ecosystem: Host-associated > Plants > Roots > Unclassified | place: USA: Chapel Hill, North... | reverse complement strand
ATCCATTACCTCTGCACGCACGCCGATCCATAAAAATTATATTATTAAAAAATGATAACTAAACCCTAGCCGCGGAGTAGCTGAGCCATGGACGCGTTTGAATGACAACAACAACATTTTTTTAAGTTACGAAAAAATCAAATCTAGTGTGCAGAAGAGACAGGAAGGCGAGTGAAAGATATTAAAAGACGGCGAGGCTAGACAGACGCCGGAAAATGGAATCACGCAGACAAGGAAGAGAGTCTGACTGACCTTTTTCGTAGGATCAACGGTGTGTTGTAATCACAGTCGCAGTCAAATGGTCGGAGGAGAAGCTGCGATGATCTCTCTCTCTCTCTCTGGCTTTCTTCTTCCTTCCTCCTCGCCGAGGGGAAGGGAGCTGCTCTCTGCTTTGCTTTCAGATTTTCTTTCACCTCTGACTGAAACTGTAGCCTACTTACTCTTCTCTTCCAACTTTTTCTACTTTCATTTTATAATGGAAAGGCCCACTTTTAATCTGTTATGGTTTAAAATAAGGCCCACTTTTAATGTGTTTTAAAAATAAGGCCTATTAAGTTGCCTTTAGCCCGTTTACTTAATGGTCTTACGCAGAGTAACAAATCAATTAGGAAACAGAGCACTAGAGCAGCAGTAGGCACTAGGCAAGGCTGGTAAAACTAAACTCGTGCTGCTTTTGTCTCTGTTTAGTACAGTATATCATAAAACTGAGTAATCCACAAAATCTTGATTGAAAAGGAGATGGAGACAATATGTGCTTGGAAACTAAGACAAAATACATGTTAAATAAAGAATGGGTGTGTTAACAAGGAAGCTAGGCTACAAGTATCCAAGTAGATGGAGAAAGATACAGAAAAAGAAGAAGATAGAGAGATACAAGGTGGAAGAGGAGTGTGCATTATTGACATTTTGTGTAGGAGGAGTTGGAGCCAATACAAATGATCTGCAGAGAGGGCAAGTGAGGTGGCCACGGAGAAGCCAAGGTTCTATGCAATTGATGTGGAAGAGATGAGCGCATCTGGGAAGATGGGTCACCGCATCCTCAGCCTCAAACTCCACCAGGCATATGGGGCAGCAAATTTCCTCCTCCTTTTCCTTGTCCCCAAACATCACTCCCACTAGGTTGTAACCGTCATCATCATGCGCATCCGCATCTCCACCATTCTTCTTCAACCTCCCCAAGGGAATGCACACACATGTGTAGAATACTATGGCTGCTGTGCACAAAGGCGACCGCGGAAACAACATTGAAATCATCTTTCTCCAGCTTTCTGCTTCTTTACCTCATTCCTTCCCTCTCTTTTATAGACTAATATCATCGAGTAGGGACGGCGCCGACCCCACCTCCCATCTCTTATTATATTCTTTTGTTGTTTTTCTTTAATCAAGTCAGCGATTCTCCCAACTCCAAGAAAACTCTTGGAGAGGTTATGGTCAACATACGAGATGCACATGCTTCCATCTTAAGCACTACCTGATACTTGCATTTAACAATAGTAAACAATACAAGAATCACATGACGCCAAAAGTAAACAAACAAAAGATGGCATTCATATCCAGTGTATTATTTATATATATATTAAAAGTAAGGAGTCATTCTTCCATCAAGACAGGCCTTGACTTCCGAGTTCACGAATATAATACAGCCGACCAAATCAAGTAAAGATCTCCGAGTGAATCATAAAAACTATTTTAATGTTGACTCCACGCATTTTGTATTCAATATAGCGCCAGCTTCTACAGAACATACCTCCACGTCCCTGAGATCAGCAGTGCCTTTGGAGGATGATGTAGTTTTATGCCTGGTGTATGTAACCAATGATACTATTGTTCATATTTGTTCATGAAGTCGGCCACATTTGCAATAGACAGTCACATACATCATTGGTAATGACTGATAAGCGTCAAGCATAATTTGACACCCTATACCGCCAACACAACGCTATTCATTGAACTTGCAATCAATATTAGAATGGATGAAAACAGGGAACTACATCTACAACTACACATTTTTAAAGGACATAGGAAAAAAAAAAAAACTTGATACCTGACTCCAAGCAGAAAAAGGAAGACTCATATTGATTTTCACTTTCAAGGTTGTTATTACAAGTCAAGAAAACATCTTACTGAGACGGCATACTTAACAGCACTGCGTAAGTAAATCAGAAGGGTTTCTCGGTTGGTTTCTTCTTGAAGATGGCTTCCCAAGCCAAAGACGGAAATGGAGCCCTTTTATCCATGAACTCCTTGACAGCCTTAACATTAACGGCAAATCCTTTTTGGTTTAAGGTATCAATAGCGGACTGGGCTTGTTCAACCCCCTTTACTCTGCACAAGGCATCAACCAATTCAACGAAAGTGGGGACGTTAGGAGAGTGACCAGACTCAAGCATCTCACTACAGAAAGCAACAGCATCGTCAAGCATGTTGCAATTATACAATCCCTGAACCAACACACCGTAGCTGAAGGCATTAGGGGCAATCCCATTGTTCTGCATTTTCCTGAAAATCCTCTTAGCGTCTTCAATTTTATGAGCCTTGCAAAAGGCCTCAACGACAGCAGTGTAGATAACGACCTCAGGGATTGTACCCTTGTCACGCATCAATCCGAAAAGCTTCATGGCCTCCTGTACAAGCCCATCTTTGCAGAGGCCGTCAAGCATGGCGACGGCGTTAGGGATGAGACCTCCTTCCTTCATCTTCTTGAAGATCTCATCGGAATCCTCAGGCGGCGGTAAGGGCTCCTGCGGGTATTGTTCCGGTTTGGGGGTTTCCCGTGAATCCTGATTGACTCCAAGCTTGAACTGTTCGAGGAAGCCATCGTCAGACAGAGTAGTATCACTCTTTCCAAGGTTGTGGGCTTGTCTAGCGGGTGGTTCTCTGTGAGAGTTGGAAGATCTCTCCCCTCGCAAGGGTCTGTTGGGTAAGGGCTCTGGAGGGTTCTGCTGCTCGTCTACTTGACCATTGTCGCCCGTTGAGAGAAAGCGTGTTGCGGACATCGACGGCGTCGTAACACGAATCTGCTTCGCCATCTGCCTCGCAAAAACGACGGCTTTGGAGGAAGGCACCATCGTTATCTGCCGCTGATTCGAAAAGTTAGGGTTTTGCAGATTTTGACGGAGAGAGAAGAAGGGGAGGGTTTAGTCACGCGAGAAGGATTGAGGGATATAACAGTCATTTACTCTACAGGGGGTATAAGAAAGAAAGAAGGTCCTCACTCCTCCGTGTGGATAAGCTTCTCACTTTCAGTTCAATTGGATAGCCGGAAAGGCTCTCCTCCAAGGTAAATTCCTCTCTACTTCCTTGTTAAAGCTCGAATCATCTCTAAGTTAAGCAAAATTGGTGTGTTGTAGTGGCGTTTATATGGAGGTGACAAATACGAGCAGCATCATGTGGTTCTTCAGGGACAAAGGTTTCGATGATCCGAGTATCGACAAGATGTTGAGAAAATGCAAACAGTTGGAAAAGGCTCAAAGCGATGTGGCATCAGAAAACTGGGACTACCTGAGTAACATTGTTGGTATCCAAGAGAGAAAACTCCCTTACATCGTCTCCCGATGCCCCAAAATCCTGACTTTACGCCTCGATGAGAGACTCATCCCGATGGTCGAGTGCCTCTCCAGTCTTGGAAGGAATCCTCGGGAAGTTGCTTCCGCCATTACCAAATTTCCTCCAATACTCTCCCATAGCGTGGAGGAGAAACTCTGTCCCCTTCTTGCTTTCTTTCAAGCGTTAGGTGTGCCTGAGACTCAACTTGGCAAAATGATACTTTTTAACCCAAGGCTTATCAGCTACAGCATCGACACCAAGCTGACAGTGATCGTCAGCTTTCTTGCTAGCCTTGGCCTTGATCAAGATGGGATGATTGGCAAAGTTCTGGTGAAGAACCCATTTCTTATGGGGTACAGTGTTGATAAAAGGTTACGGCCTACCACTGAATTCTTGAGATCATCCGTTGGCCTGAGTGAGGATGGCATTAAGTCGGTGGTCATGAATTTCCCACAACTTTTGTGCAGAGACGTTAACAAGATTCTCAAACCAAATTATGATTCTTTGAAGGAGTGTGGGTTTGGAGATTCCCAGATAGCAACCATGGTCACTGGTTATCCCCAAATCTTGATTAAGAGTGTTAAGAATTCACTACAGCCTAGGATCAGATTCCTCGTCCAGGTGATGGGAAGAGGCATGGATGAAGTGGCTTCTTATCCTGAATTCTTTCACCATGGATTGAAGAAGAAGGTCGAATCGAGGTTTAAACTTGTCAAAAAGAACAACATTGACTGCAGCCTTAGAGAAATGCTGGACTGTAACACAAAGAAATTCCATGAGAAGTTTGGCTTTTCGGAGGTAACTGCAAGCTTCTAGCTTTTATATCTCTCTCTAGTTTTTTCCTTCATCAGGCTCTCTCTGTAAGCTGTTTTCAGCTTGTGCACCAATTTCTAGCACGAGCTTTTCCTTGAGTGATTGTGATATCAATAGAGTGTTTTCTTCCAGATATCATCGATTATTCACTATGCATTCGTTTATCATGGATTCTACACTTCCTTTTGAAAATTACCTAATTATGATAGAACCACCACCATGGCCCGATCAAGTGCATATCCATAGAGTGGTTCCTGTGTTTTCAGGTATTCAACTGCAATCAAAATGGGATGTATATGTTGTTGGATAAGTCAGTGTCATTATTGGCTTGTGATTATTGCAGCAACCGACAAGCAAAAGAAGTGTCTGCTTAGCCTAACTGCAGAACAGAATATGCAGCAATGCAGTCTAGCTGCTTGTCGGAAGTATGGGTGGGTAAAAAGCCCCTAGTCATTCCACAAATATGGAGGCCCCTAGTCAAAGGTCACATTTGATGACAAAGAGATGGTTGATCGTTCTCTGCCTATATAGTATGTACCTGTCATATAAAAATGAAACCCCCTCTGCTCTCTCTTTTGGATGAGATCAACCGTATTTTAAACCGGCCAAACTTGAAAGTTTTTTTTTGCTTCAAATGCTCTTTCAAGTAGAGTCCCTTTTGTTATTCACGTTTTGTAGCTATTCTATTCTCTCTCCTTGGACTGGTGTTTTTGTTCTTCGGTTTTTCCGATCAAAGTTGAATCAAGAAGAAGTTCGATATGTCCGTCTTCTCTGTTTCTTGTGGTTGCTTGTTGGGCTTCTGTGCCTTTTTGATTTTTTCTATTTTGGGCCTGTGTGCCATGTTATCGGCATTTCTGCTTTGTTGGGCCTACGTGCCTTTTCGAGCCTTGTAGTTTTCTTTGTTTAAAGCACTCAATAATTGTTTGTTGACGGACCAAAAAACTCAAATAGGCCCGACTTAATTTATTATTTTAAGGGCCCAAAATTAAGGACTAGGCCTGCCTACCAGTCCCAACTCGCAACATTGGTTATGGTAAACTAACAGCTTGCCGTTTTATGTTATAAACACGGCAGGAGAGTGTAGGCTTAGATAGACAAACCCGTCACCGAGTTCGGTTGGATCCAACAGCAAACCTTAAAGCGTACTCCGTCCGGTCGCGGAAGCCATTGATTCAGTTACAGTTACAAGTTTAGGGTTTTAAAGCCATATCTTGCGAATGGCTATAATCGCAGGTAATCATCTCTAAAATTCTCTCTGCAGTTTGTCTTTCCCGAATTGATAAGTCAGTCGCTTCTGCAACTGTGTTCCTTCTGATACCCAAAACTTTCCATTTGGGATAGTGGCAGAATTAGTGGAAGAAGTAAGCATGAGCAGGGTCGAGCATGTATTGAACTATCTGAAACGTAGGCAGCTCGAGAATCCTGGTTTCTTATATGCAATTGAGGACGATTGTGGGAATGTTTTCTGGGCGGATCCAACTTGCAGGTTGAATTACACCTACTTTGGTGATACCCTAGTCTTTGACACCACCTATAGGAGGGGTAAGAGGTATCAAGTGCCATTTGCTGCCTTCACCGGGTTCAACCATCATGGGCAGCCTGTTCTTTTTGGTTGTGCTCTCATACTCAACGAGTCTGAGTCCTCCTTTGCGTGGCTTTTCCAAACTTGGCTTCAAGCAATGTCTGCTCCCCCTCCTCCTTCTATTACAGTTGAACCAGATCGCCTGATACAGGTTGCTGTTTCTCGAGTTTTCAGTCAAACCCGCCTTCGTTTCAGCCAGCCCCTCATCTTCGAGGAAACTGAGGAGAAACTTGCTCACGTCTTTCAGGCTCATCCTACCTTTGAATCCGAATTTATAAATTGCGTTACTGAGACAGAAACGGCTGCCGAGTTTGAGGCATCTTGGGACTCTATCGTCAGGAGATATTATATGGAGGATAACGACTGGCTCCAGTCCATTTATAATGCTAGACAACAGTGGGTCCGTGTTTTCATCCGAGACACCTTTTATGGAGAGCTGTCTACAAATGAAGGAAGCAGCATTTTGAACTCATTCTTCCAAGGGTTTGTGGATGCATCAACTACAATGCAAATGCTCATAAAACAGTATGAGAAAGCAATTGATAGTTGGCGTGAGAAAGAACTGGAAGCAGATTACGAAGCAACTAACTATACTCCAGTTATGAAGACGCCCTCTCCCATGGAAAAGCAAGCTGCTAGCCTCTATACAAGGGCAGCATTCATCAAGTTTCAGGAGGAGTTTGTTGAGACCCTTGCAATTCCTGCAAATATAATTAGTGATTCAGGAACTCACACTACTTATCGTGTCGCTAAGTTCGGAGAAGTTCACAAAGGTCATACTGTCAGTTTTGACTCTGTTGAGGTGAAAGCTAATTGCAGCTGTCAAATGTTTGAATATTCAGGGATTATATGTAGACACATATTGGCGGTGTTCAGTGCCAAAAATGTTCTTGCTCTTCCATCTCGGTATCTACTGAGGCGATGGACCAAAGAAGCAAAGATTAGAGGCACTGAGGAACAACCTGAGTTTTCAAATGGCTGTCAAGAATCTTTAAATCTCTGCTTCGACAGTCTACGCCAAGAAGCAACCAAGTATGTCGAGGAAGGTGCCAAATCTATTCAGATCTATAAAGTTGCGATGGATGCTTTGGATGAAGCTGCCAAGAAGGTTGCTGCTGCAAGTAACAGAACACCTGGAACTAGGCTTCCCAATGGGGAAGCTTACCCGTCCGAGGAAGCTCGAGAAACAGCAAATGCAACGAATCATCCAGGGGTAAGCGAATACTGGTATTTGATAATTCTTTAACATTGATGTCCTCTGTTCCTTGGGAATAAGTACTTACTTCAATGCCAGGGTGAAAAAGAGAGGACGATACTTGAACTGACAGCTGAGTTGGAGAGGACAGGCCAGCGATGTGAAGTTTATCGAGCAAACCTGCTGTCTATTTTGAGAGATATGGAAGAACAGAAGTTTCAGCTATCCCTCAAGGTACAAAATGCTAGACTAAGTTTGAAAGAGTGAGTGCAATCTGCTGGATACATAACATCACAATTCAACTCACGTACTGTGGTTGGTAACTTGGTATGCAAACATTTATGGGAATCAACTTCATGCTCTTACTCAGTAAGGAAATGATTGGGAGTACAATCTATTACAAAGGCTACCTACTGTAAGAACAGGGAAATCCTGAAAATTGGGTCCCTCTTTCAAAAACCCTATAAGAGATATAGTACATGAGCAATATGTTATAGATGAGAATAGCAGTCGGAATTTGTTGCTTGTTTCACAGATTATCCTTCAAGCTAATTTTGATGTTCTGCACTTTGATGGACACTTGTAACTTTTGGTCTTCCATTTCTTTCAAAACTGAAAGTAGGTTAGTCCTGTAAGCTTCGCATTTCCTGTTTGCTAATTCCAGCTCGTTTCTGAGCTGATTAATCTTCTTGTCCATTTCGTCCTGCGAAAGTAGAGGAAATACGGTCATGCAATTAGTCAGCAGTAAAAGCACATAGCAAAATTGAGGACCTTGCAGATTGTACGGAACAAAGGCTCACAATGGCAAAATGAAGACCATACTCTTAACATGCATATGTGAATCACGAGCTCATTAGTCAAACGTTAACAGAGCAATCAGCATTATGGTACCGTCAAGGAGACAAAGCAATGATTGTATTGTATGGGGCAAACCCGCACAAACGATACTTCAAACGTATATAACTATTTTTTAGAGCAACAAATTTGATTGCTATTATATCAAAAAGAAAACAAGTATCGAAAAGAAAATGATCCTCACCTCGGGCTCAGGTTGCGCCAGCACTTCTTGCTGATGTTTTCCACCAGTTCCAGAACTCGCTTTAAAATGCCTGTTCGCCATAGTTCTTCTAACTTCCTTATTCATTGCCAGGGACACAGTCTTGGCAGCTTCTTGCAGAGCAACAACTGCGACATCACAAGTATACAGAGATTTTCCAGCTTCTTGCACAAAATTAGAAGCTTTGTGACGTAAGGTGTTGTATCGGACGGTATGAGACTCCAGGTAATTAGCATACGCATGCAAATTATAATCATCAAATATAACCCTGCTTTTGGCATTTCTGGTCCATCTTTTTAGGATGTAGTAAGGTGGAAGTGTAAGGAGATTGGTGACCCGGAAGACTGCCAATATATGTCTGCAAATGATGCCAGAGAACTCAAACATCTGGCAACTGCAATTTGCTCTCATCTCCAAAACGTTGAACTTAACGAAATGAGCCTTGTGAGCCTCTCCATATTTCGCAACCTGGTAGGTAACAAGATCCCCATCATCGTCAGCTTTGGATGCCATGAAAGTCAGGGTTCCAACTAGTTCTTCCTGAAATCTCATAAACAACTTCCTTGTGTAAAGTTCAGACGCCTGCTTCTCCATTGGAGATGGAGTCTTCAGAACAGGAGGTGAGTTCATTGTGTCATAATCTGCTTTAACTTCTTTCTCGAGACGACTCTCCAAAGCTTTTTCATACAGCTTAAAGAACTGGCTTAGATTGGTTGAAGCGTTTATATAACCATCAAAATATGAATTGATACTATCACTACGATGAGTTAAGGACATGTCGGCAAAAAAGGTATCACGGAGATATACTGGGACCCACTGCCGGCGATCGGAGTATATTGCTTGTAGCCACTCATGATCTCTTAGCTCATACTTGTCAAGAAGTGAAAACCAGCATGTCTCAAAATCCTCAACCGACTCTGTCAGATTGACACATTTGTGGAAATCTGACTCAAACGAAGGATGCTTGAGGAAGACATGCGACAGCTTCTCCTGACATATCTTTAAAATATGCCATTTGCAAAAGCGATGGCGGGCACCAGGAAAAACGTGCATGATGGCTGCACGTATAACAGCATCATGATCGGTGGTGATTGAGACAGGAGGGTGGGCGGACATTGCGGCTAGCCACGTATTGAAAAGCCATACAAATGAAGCCTCAGTTTCATTGATGATAAAGGCACAGCCGAAAAGAATGGGTTGGCCATGGTGATTTACACCAGTGAAGGGTGCGAAAGGCAAACGGTACCTGTTGGACCTGTAGGTTGTATCAAATGTAACGGTGTCTCCAAAGTGAGTGAAATCCATTATAGCTTTAGGATCAGCCCAGAAGACATTACCAACAGACTGATCTTCGCTTCCCTGAACAGAATAAAAGAAGTTTGGGTTGTCAGCATTCATCTGCCTCAAGTAGTCAAGAAGAAGCTGAATCTCTCCTTCTATGCTCTTCTGGCGGTTGTTCCTCATATAATTCCTACAGTCCACTTCGGTGAAACCAACCTTGCTGATGCCACCATACTCTTTGATGAGGGCGGACATGATTCTGCGGGGACCCATTCCTGCAGCTTGAAGTGTGTCAATCAAAGTCTTGGCAGGGCCAGAGATTTGCCTGTGGGAACGCAGACAGTGAACTTGGTCGGGAGGAACAAGCTCATGGTTGTGGTCTTTGACAAAGCCAGAGACAAGCCATTTACCGGAATCCTGCATCTTAACAGAGAGGGAGGCTTTGCAACCGACTCGAGTGATGGTCCTGGGACGCTTGATCTCCCTGTCCTTGGTGCGCTTTTCATTCATATTTCTGAAACCTTCTTTGGCACAGACAAATTGCCTCTGGATGATAGCTCCATCACGGCGGGAGCGGCGGGAGGAACTGACACGGGTACTAAAGCCAATGCGACGGGCATACGAGTTGTAGAATGCCTTGGCAGCTTCTTCGGACTCGAATTCAAGACCATCATAGGGCTCGAGATCCAGGAGATCACAAGCCTCCTCCTCCTGGTTGGGAAAGTAATTTCCAGAATTGCCAACAAGACCATTACCGCAAGGCATAATTGGGCTGTCGAGCATATCATCGTCGTCGAGAGCATGGTGCTCAATATCAATAGCGTCGTCATCAACATCTCCGCCACTACTAACTCCTACACCAATATCGAAGTCGAGCACTTCATTATCCATCATATCCTCCTTGTCTTCAGGGATGAATTCTATCTATCTATTGTCCACAACAGGATGAAATAGCTAGCTACTGTAGATAGAACCACTTACAGTCGTGATTTGATTTCAAGTCTGAGATTGAGATTGGGAGGCAGCGAAGACGAGGGAATGCGCGTTCGTGCGCGGGAGAAACCAGAAAAGAAGAGATAAGGGAACTTGTAATTGATTACGTTATAATAACCGAAGAATGAAAAGGAAGATGAGAGACGACGGAGGAGGGAGACTGGGAATAGAGTCGTCGGAGGGCACGGAGGAGGAAGACAGACGGTGCTTCTAATTCTCTTTTTTTAATTTAAGCAAGGCCCATTCCTTCTTCATTTATTTTATAAGGCCCATTCCTTCTTCATTTATAATTTTATAAGGCCCACTCCCTCTTCATTTAC
>Ga0041062_1000029_pt1 | contig 10812 bp, 5 predicted proteins | sample AraCvinosormetaG_2_FD_53325 | JGI IMG/M metagenome (GOLD analysis project Ga0041062, IMG submission 53325) | Arabidopsis roots microbial communities from Chapel Hill, North Carolina, USA - Cvi Cl nosort | ecosystem: Host-associated > Plants > Roots > Unclassified | place: USA: Chapel Hill, North... | reverse complement strand
TTTCTATTACTCAACTAGAGTTGGTAAGACAAGCCACACCAACACAGGAAAATAAACATAAGAAGCAACAAAAGAACTATACAATACACATAGACGGCTAAGTTCAAACTTGACAGAGAGTGTTCTAATGTTCTCTATTGAAATCTTAAGCATATTCGAATATATTTTACATGCAAGAATGTAAAAAAAAAAGAAAACAACAATGTGAAACACATGAAATTGGAAGAAAGTGTAAATACTTGAAACTTTTCAATCTAAAGGTTTTCACAGTTTGATGTGATCTCAAATAACAAAAAAGGTAATACGAACTCATAAACTGTTGTTCAAAAAGGGAACAAGAGAAACATTGTCAATCTAATTCAGTTTAGATGAAGAGGCTGCAAAACCCGAACTCAATCTTGTGTGCCGTTTCACCATCCTCATCTGGAGCAGAAGTTCCCTCAGAATATGTGCACCAAGTCATACGCAAATCTACTCCATTGTTAAGGAAACCTACTGAGACAAACAGAGAATAGAGAGAGCTGTTTTCGAGTTGCGCATATACTTGATTCTACACGAAGTAAACAAAAAGGCCATTTCTATGTTAATCACAGGTTCTTAAGAAGCTAATCATTTTTACCTACACCATACCATAGATGTTTTTCCATAAAGCTAATCAACCTTTGATTTAGTTTTGCACATTATCATAAAATGAGTATGACCACCAAATTGAGTTTAAGGATACGTCCAGAACAGCACAAACGACTGCGAAAAAGAAAACAACACCGCGATTAGTATGAGATTAACAGGTTGGATCAACAACATGTATCTTGAAGAACAAACAATGTAATAAGAAAAGGAAATGAAGATATACCATAAGGCCACCAAGAAAACCGTCAAAAAGAACCCGATTCCACGAATCAAAGTACAAGTCAGCTGAGAATCCTGCCTTAGCCATGAGCCCAACAGATGTGATCAACATCACCACAAAGTAAAATACAAAACCAATCAAGCCATTGAATCCAATTATTCCTGCTAAGACACCAGCTATGATAGACAGAAACGTCCGGCTGCAAACACGAACAAAATGAGGGATAACAAGTCAAAAAACCCGAGAACCATCATCTTTTTAAGAAAACGAAAGAGAGAGAATTGTATTGAATCAGACCTGTTTTGAATGACTTTCAAATTGTTCTGCAAATTCTCTGCACTGAAAGTTGGTATGTCACTCATGATATCCTTTGATCTCTTCTCAGATGAACCCATTTAAGATAACAACAATCTGAAACAACATAAATTTCAAATCTTTGTATTGGATTTTACATTACAGTAACAAAAAAGGAAGAACTTGGACATCATAGAGTAAGTGTATAGATTACAAACCCAAAAAAGTATTGATTTTAAGCAAATTTCCACAGGAAAATTAGGGGTTTCTAATTGATTCAATGATTCTATAACTGGGTTTCGCTATCTAAGCATCACAATAAATTTCGATTCCTAAAGGTTAAGACTTTATGATTATCTCTTAAGTAGTCGAGAGTGGGAGCAACTATGATTAATCGATCTGGTTTTATCGATCTCTTCCGATCTACTACTTTGAGATCTACACAAACTTTGGAAAAGGAATTGATATAGACTTACAATTAGAAACGAGAGTAGTAAGAGGAAGATCGAAGTAGCTTGCTTGGTACTTGGGATGAATTGAATGGAGAGGATGAGCCAATTTGAGAGAGAACAATCAGACGAATATCTTTAAGTTCTTTAAAGCCCAATCAGAGTGTTTTTAGACAAAAGAAAAACACAGAGAAAACAAGTAATATATAAACCGTAAAATCGAACCGGAACCAAACCTTAAACCGGATTGTCCACTACTAATCAAAATTAACAACGCTCTCTAACTATGCTAGTTAAATTTCTTGATATTGAAACGGATAACATGATTATACATCACAATTTGTGATTATGAAAATTCGTTACTTACTACTAAAGATGAGCAGTTCAGTTTGTTCCAAGTTTTGGTTTTATAAAACCATCGCTATTACATTCAAACTGAAATTAATTCGGTTTGGTTTTGTTTGCTTAGGAGGTTTTAATATGTTTAACAAAACACTTAACCAATGCATTAGTAAGTACGGTAAATGGTTATATATGGAGTAGCGGTAAAAAAAAAACTTAGGTGCTTTTCGTTTGGTTTGGTTCCAGATTGATTTATGCAAATTACAGTTTTGGTTAAACTTAAACCGAATGTAGACAAAATCATTCGTCGTATTCGTATCTAGCTTCAATATCAACTAAAACCAAAATAGCATTCCAGATCTCGATTCCAACAATCTCAGTAATGATAAAAATAAATTATTGCTACAATGCATCAGTCTGTAACAACAGAATCATTAGAGCGACGCTGATGATGAGGATGACGATACTCAGCTCCGATTTTAGATTCTAGGACAGAGACATATCGATCTAGAACAGAGATCACAGCTTCAAACTCCGACACTTGTTTCTCGATAGCATCCATTTGTCCTACAAATTCATCCAAGCCACCACTTTTTGATTTCATCTGTTCTGCGAAAACTCTGAGCCCAGCTGCCACGTCACCCATATCATCGTACTCTGACGCAACTCTCAGGTTCATCTTCTCCAATAGATCTAGATGGTTGTTCGTTCCCTATTTTTATCCAATTCAATTTCAGATCTGTGGAAACAAATAAATCTGTAAAATTTCGGATTGATTTTCACCTGGAGCTCGGATTTGACCATAGATGAAACACTCGTGAATAGATTCTGTAGCGATTCAGCTAGATCATCTCGTGAATCCGCCATTGATGAGGATATTTACTTCTTTTCGCAAAGACAAAGACAAAGACAAATAAACAATGGCTCTTCTGTTGTTTAGGGCACTTTCCATATTTGTTGAATTAGTGATTTTTAGGTTAAGCTACACGTGGAGGCTTATTATTCGTTGATATCAACTATTGTCCATGTCTGTAAGCCTCTCCCTACGACAGAGGTTTTCAGAGCAGTAACAAACAACTTACACATGAGAGTTAACATTGCACAGTCTGAGATTATACTCGCTAGATTCTTTTCAAGTCTTGAAGAACAACATGTGCAGCGTTTCTTCCAGGTGCACCCATAACTCCGCCTCCAGGATGAGCTCCGCTGCCACACAAGTAGAGACCTTTCAAAGGGCTTCTGTAATTTGACCTGTTTCACAGTCCAACAAAGTTTTGAATTTCATAATCATAAATCGTAAAGACTGTTTTGAGTACTTCAGAGTCACGTACCATCCTTTCACAGGGCGCATCAGGAAGAGAGAGTCTAATCCCATGGCACCGTGAAAGATGTTTCCGCCTGCAGAATACAAATGGGCAGTCATGTCAATATGGTTTGGCCATGTCGCATGTACTTGGGATCTTTCTCCAAGTACTTCACTTTATATACCTGTTAGACCAATTTCCCGTTCCAGGTCCGGAGGAGTCAACATGTCGTAGCTAATGATGGATGAGCTAAACCCGGGTGCATATTCATCAATCAGTTTGAAACACCTTTGTGCAAAGGCTTCCTGATTTTTACACAAGCAAAAGCAAATCCAGATGGGTTTGGCATGTCTTGTAGTGTAAAGGAATGTTTAGCCAAGCGTGTATAACAAACTAACTCGGTAAGTAGGATCTTCCCAGCTTCCATCTGAGGGCTTGTAAGGAGTGTACTGGATGAACAAGTTGATTACATGCTTCCCTACATACAAAATCACATTCAGAGTTCAAATCCTAAACAAGCAAAAGGGGGAGAATGTGTACCTGGGGGAGAAATGGTGTTGTCTAGTGTGGATGGAATAGTCATTTCGATCACTGGTCTTCTCGATGGTAAGCCATTTTCAGAATCATGACATGCTGAGTGAACCTCGTTCATGCTGACAGAGAGAAGATAGAACAGAGCCATTGATCACTTTTATTTGTATTATTATTTGTTCTTCGAGATACAATTAATGAGGAACAAATTAGCACGAATGATACCTCTCTGCACCAATGTGTATAGTGCCAAAATGCTCTGGACCTGGACCTGAATGATTTGTGTTGCAGCACTGGAACTGTGGTAACTTGTCAACAGCCAAGTTTATTTTGGTAGTTGCCTGTTCACAACAATTAAACAACAAATCACCAGATAATTAGCTAGATGGTGTAATTAAAAAAAAAAACCAATTCCGCCTATAGAGAAATCTATCTTCTCTTGATCCAGAGAGTGAGGGACTTAAACGACATGGAATCCTTACAGAGCTGTAATCTGAGTTCTTAATAGCACTGACGAAATTTTCAGGAAGAACATTGGTCGGAACCAACTCCTGTTATCCAAGACAGAAAGAACAAACGTAAATTTGTTAGCAAACAACAAAATTTTAACTGACATATACTGGGAGTTTGGAACTTATGATTTAAAAAGATTTACCACATAAGTTCTGTAAGGGGTCGCATTGGACAATATAGCCGATGACTCCACCCGTGTACCATCAGCAAGCAAAACCTTATACCAGGTAATGTCATATCAGTTTGATTCACGTTTTCACTTCATCCACAAATCATTGAAGACAAACTAACCCCTTTCACGATGCTAGAGTCTTCAGTTAGTATTTCAGAAACCTGGAAAATATGAATGTACTAAGCTGCTCTGATTTCTGATGAGAGAAATGATACTAGAACTCCACTGTTCTGAATATCGTAGGAAAGAGGGATAACCTCAAAATGATCTAGAATTTAATACCTCTGCGTTTGTGAAAATCTCAGCACCAGCTTCCTTTGCAGCATTGGCTATAGCCATGGAGACAGAGCCCATCCCACCTTCAACGTAACTGCATATTATTTTCTTACCAGTTACTCACGATAGCCAGGCCTTGTTTTATTAAACAGATAGTCTTGTGCTCTTCATTTACACCTTACAGAGATGCATGTTTACTAATATCTGGTAAGATAGTTCTTCAATTGCTTATGCATCAACACTTATGTAAAACATACACAGCTATTTCTACATTCCCAAAATATCAAGAGGAAAATACAAATTAACAATCAAGATACGTACGACCAAATGCCTTTCTCTCCATCTGTTTCTCCCATCACATGATGTAGGAGAACATATCCACTTCCCGGAGTATGGACACTGGCCTGTGAATTAATGTTCAGATCACTACATTAATCCCCCAATATAGTACGAGTAAGATATTAAGAAAGTCAATTACCGTAGATCCAATCACAGCATCTGTTGCAAGACTCGCCTTCAGGACATCAGACTACAAACATAAGGCCAACACAAAAACGTGTGTCAATACAACATCAGACTACTTGCTAATGCTAGTTGTATAACCAATATGTGTTAAGATAAGAAAAGCACCTCAAACCAGTTGTTCAAAACTTTTGAAGCTGGTGCCAATAAAAGATCCATAAAATCCCTTCACAATATAAAAACAAAGAGCATCTAAACTAAACAGTGAAAGATAACAAAACAAATCAGCTTAATTTTTTTTTGAAAAAGGAGATCATACACCATATCTTTATGCCCCAAAGAAACTGCTTGCCGGAGACAACGAGCCCAGAAAGCAGATTTGTACATTTTGTTGCTCAACTTATCATTAAAAGAAGAGGCAGATTGAAGAGATTCAGGTGGAGCTGAATCCAAAAGAGGATCCATGAATCCACAAAACCTCTCTAGCTGCTTCTCGTATCTGTAAAGCAAAACAAAAACCAAAAAATCTTATTTGATTTGAATTATCACATTCTCAGAATTAGCAAAAAAAAAACAAATCACCTTGGGTAAGCATCAGCATCATGTTTAGAGAACTTTGAAATCTCAGAATGATTAAGATCTTGATCAGGTCCAAGCAGAAGATAACGTCCATCTAAACAAGGTGTAAACGATGAAGGACTTCTCTTCAGAAGCTTAAGTCCATGTCTACTTAACTCCAATTCTCTTTGGAATCCAAAAATCAAAATTATCAAACAATCGAGGAACGATCAGAACAAAATCGAAAGAAGGTTAATCAAACACACCTAATGATACAAGGACGAAGTAAGCTCTGAAGGTAACTGCAGCGTGAGAATTTGAATCCAGGAACGATCTCCTCCGTCACTGCCGCGCCACCGATGACATGACGGCGCTCGAGAACAGCGACGGAGAGACCTCCGCGTGCTAGGTAAGCCGCGGCTGTTAATCCGTTGTGGCCACCTCCGATCACCACCGCGTCCCATTTCTTCTTCGGTAATGTACTGAAGCTCCGGCGCCACATTGTAGTCTTCACTGGTCAGTCAAAGTCTGTGTGTGTCCACAAGTTCTATCTGATACTTGCGTCCCAATAGTTTTTAAGTATTTACAAAATAGTCCTAGTAACTGTACGATTCACAAAAATAGGCCCCAATGTATTTATGGTCGCAACCCCTTTTAAAAACCTATTTGCTTTATCACCTATATTTTTTGATCATTTATAAAGGAGTCCAAATAGTTTGTAAGGCCTTACAGATAGTCTTCAATGCTCATAATTTGCATGGATTGGTTCATCATTTAATAACACCTGAATTGAATAGACATGACAAACATTTTGCAAACTTTATTAACGAAATGAATCCTGACAATGCAATTGCTAAGACGAAACAATCCGACCATTCTGATTTGGCTGTTTCGTGGTGAAACGGTAAACCACAACACCGATTCTAGAACCTTCTTGAGGAACATCAGAGTGGATAACGTCAACATCGAAGAGCTTTCGAGCTTTTTTGAAGAAGACAGATTCTTTCTTCCATCTCCTTAGATGCGCCATCAGGAAAATTAACCTCTTCCCCTCTAGCTGCATCAAACGCAGCGTTTTGAGGAGAGGCTCGTAGAGATGGTCATGATACACCACGTCCGAAGCCAGAATCAAGTCAACGTTCTGACCTAGAACCTCCACGTCATCAGCTTCTCCCCATCGTAGTGGTGCCACGTTGACTTTCCCGCCGAATCTCTCAACAATTTCAGCGTTTGCTTCGGCGTTGAAGTTGAGATTATCTAAGACGTGTGGGAGATCCGTCACCGTGACGTTAGCAGAGAGAGTGATTGCCGCAGCGATCCCGACGAGGCCGGTTCCAGATCCGAGCTCGAGTATGTTCAACGGCGATGGTTTTTTCAGCGACAAGAGTGTGGCGGTGAGTGGACTCTTGCTAGGGTCACGTCGGTAGTTATCAAGCAACGTGACGAAAGTAGAAGCCGCTGGCCAGAGCTGAAAGGAGAGACCTTGTGACGTCAGCTCACGAATCACGACTGTTGACTCGATGGAGCTGATGTTGTACTTCTGGAGCTCCAGTGCACCGTCACGCAGAGGAGTAGGAGGTAAACTCTCACCGTCGAGACCATTCTCGCCTATGAGGAGCATTTTAGCTTCGTATGTGTCGTTTTCCTCATCGTCGTCTCGCAGAGGAAGAGTAATCATTCCACTTTTTTTGCGGCGCCGATGTTGTCGCTCGCTTGTTCACTTTCCATGTTTACTGAACTAGGGACCTTTAGGTTAAGTTACACGTGGAGGCTTATTATTCGTTGATAACAACTGTGACCATGAGTCTGTAAGCCTCTGTCTAAGACAGAGGTGTTTCATAGCAATAGCAAAGGCCAATTCCCTCACGAATACGGAATACATCAATGTGCAGAAAGTGAAGACAAAACAAATTGATGTTTTTGGAATATTTATACATTTGATGTGCATGAATGCATCATTAAATCACTGGTGACTTCTGTACAGATCGATGCTCCCTAGTTGTAGTCTCGAGGTCGAATTCACGTCTCGTACACTTAAAAACCGGAACCTGCAACATACACATTAGATATGATTATGACCCATAAGAAAAACAAGAAAAGCAAATGGGACTGTCTTATGATAAGACTCTTATCAAACTCAATTCAAAACACATTTGTGTTCTATCAGGGAAAAGTTATTTAACATACCTGAAAAGATTTGCTTGGAATCCAGGTGTAGTTATTTTGTAGGATTTGCGTTGGAACCGTTCCTCGAATACCTGACTAGTTTGCTTGTCTAGAACACACCATGTCGAACCACCATCGTTACTTCCTTCAAGAATCCTGGTGGAGGCAACAAACAGTGTTAAAGCATTGATTGTGTATGTCTAGACTTGAATAATAGGAATCAGACATTACCAATCTTTGGGGTCTCTCTCTGGGGCATCATTAGCAGACATGAGTTCGTATGCTATGAGTTGGTGCATCTGGTTGTAGAGTGTTTTGTACACGATCCAACAGCCTGTGCGAGGAGAGATTCGCATTATAACATGTAACAAATATCATAGTTTTGGATCAGGCTATATTTCATACCTTTTGCACCATTTGGTTCTTCCCATTTGGACTCTTGGATTCCATCAAAAGCTGCGGTTGCCTGAGGCAGTGAGTGAGGCATGATATTTAGGAATAACCAAAACAAGTTTGATTAAATGGTAAGATGAGACTTGTAATAGGATACTACTTACAATGCCAGAAGGAAGCTCTTCACCACTTGCGAGGACAGAACCAGAGCATACCCTGTTCTGTTTAACAAGTGGAAAAGACAGTGAATCTTTGTTTAAGTTTTGGTATTTGCTGAGGTCAGCAACAAGTTCCCTTAACGCGTCCAATGCAACTGGCAATGCTATAGCAGTTTTAGTGAGTTTCCCGTCTACGGATATTGTGACACTTTTACCGTTTGTGTCTCTCTCGCTCTTTAAAGAAAGAGCGAGAAGCAAATCGCCTAGTGCGGGAAGAAACTGCTCCGGGAATGAACTTGAGTTATCTGAATCTAAAGTCAATCGAGCCTTCCTTGTTTTGTAAGGCGCATTCTTCAGATCCACTAGGACTTGCTTGATCATCTTAAGTACCTCATTTGTTCTTGCTACAGGTAAGCCGTCCTCAACGAACTGAGTAAGGATAGGTAGAAACGAGTCATAAATGTTGGTCACATGGTCATCAACGCATTTGCGAACTGGGCAAGAGGAAGAGCTGACAGATGAGTTTTCGTCTGAACCAAATTCTGATCTCATAATACGCCATTCCCTGTCCCCACTTTGCCTTCCGGGTAAAGAAACTGAGGCATCATCTGCGGAATGCAGATTTCTCTCTAGTTCTTCCTGCTCATTTCTGTCTCGTAATTCAAGCTTAGATAAAGATTCAAACAGTAAGCTACGTCGTCGTTCCCTTGTCAGGGTTCGAAGATCATCTTGCAAAGATGATTCAGTTGTGAGAGTTCTTCTAGATAAAACCTACAGTGGAAAACAACAGCAAGACCATGAGTGATTAATAGAAGTCACTGTTTTTGGTGTCGAGAAACAAAACAGTCACTGTTTTCGTGTAGTATTACCTCATGCCATTTCTTTGTATATCGCTTGGTAACATCACAAACCCCGTCCTTAGAAATCGCAATGACATAATTCAATTTTTTATTCCATCTAGAAGGCAGAGATTTTGTTAGAATATGGCACTATGGCAGTCCATTATGGGGATTGTTCGATGAGAAACATGGAAAGAGGAAGTAACTGGTACGCAAGAAATCTTACCCTTTCTCATATAACATGGGTTTATCATACACTCCTTCACAAGGGTCAAGATGGATCCACCTGCAGAAAGAAAACAACGGCACAAATTACTCGGTATAATGAAAGTTCCTACAGAGGAAATCAATAGACATTTGTTTGGCAGATGAAGTTTACCTCTTTAACGAGTGAGAGTAGCATTCTGTCCACACGTGATCTGTGAAGTCCATTATCTGTAAATGAATAAAAATATTACATATACACATTACAAATATAAAAGCAAAAGCAAAAGCAAAACTTTTGTGGGAAGAGATAATGTTAGTTAGCAGAATACCAAACGAGAATCATAGCCAAACGTGCGGCAGTATAGCGTAAAGCAGTTCGCCCACTCTCCGCAACGACCTTTCTTTGTTTCTACGAGCTGCACAAACAGGGAAGAAAAATGGAACCTGTCAATGAAGTCAAGAACATATACCTTCCAACGTACAAGCTATTTAGTTACCTTTAGCGGATCGTTGTACCGAGGGAATCGAGTAGTTGTTGGACACATGGTACAGCTGTATAAGTTATAGTGAAATACTAAGTGAAACTAAAGTTTAACAAGAGAAAATAAATAAAGCACTGTAGGAATTGAGTAATTCTTGCTCTCAATCCAATACACTCTATAAAACGCGAATGATTTAGCTTTTACAGTCCTACAATTCTCTCGGAATAAAGGCCGTGATTTCAGAATAAACCATACAAACTACAGTACAAAGTAATTCACGTACCGATATATTTCAACTCGATTTGCTCCATAAGCAAGCTCCGAGGTAAGTGGGTTTCCCATCCCCTGGCCTATGGTTTTGTTACCACAAAAGTCACAAGGAGGTTCATTGACCCATCTGCATTACCACCCAAGTCAATAACATGGAAAAGAGGTTCTTTAAAACTACTGTGCCACTATATATATTCATACAACAAAATATGCTGCATAGAGAGAACAAACCAATGAGAAGACTATCTTCAATTCTAAATCTCATCAAGGATTTCAATAATGTATTCAATAATTTAGATTTGGCTCAAAATAAGAACCAAATCTTTATGTGTTTTTCTTTTCTTTCAACTTTCAGTAATGGATTATTTGGCTGTCTAAGCCCTAAAAGACAAGTAAAAGGGGAGTCCGGAAAACCTGAAGGATTTTTTGAACCAGAAAAGAAGCTGAAGCAGGAAAGCGTAGTCTCTTTCCTCTTTCGATGGCTCAAAATTCCCTTCCTAAACGTTTGTTAAAAGCTTGGATCAGTTAAAAAGTCTCACATAATAT
>Ga0041062_1000028_pt1 | contig 10837 bp, 10 predicted proteins | sample AraCvinosormetaG_2_FD_53325 | JGI IMG/M metagenome (GOLD analysis project Ga0041062, IMG submission 53325) | Arabidopsis roots microbial communities from Chapel Hill, North Carolina, USA - Cvi Cl nosort | ecosystem: Host-associated > Plants > Roots > Unclassified | place: USA: Chapel Hill, North... | reverse complement strand
ATATAATCTACCAAAAAAATTTACCCAAAACGACTTAAATATAATTTATTTAGCAAAACCCACAAGTTAAACCAAAAAGAAAAAGAGTAAACCTATAAAGGCTCAAACAATTGTTTTGCTTTCAAGGTTTATAATAGTTTTGAGCCTGCTTATTCTCATGGTAACATAGTTGTTTTGCGCATCATTTAGTCAAATCACAGCTTATGATCAAAACCCAAGTCTTCTTCACTCAACATAAAACAGACAACTAAGAGCAAGTGGATAAAGAACGGAAGAGACACGTTGCGACACAAAACCATGCAATATTCAGTTTCTGTTTCCTCGACGCGTGTCACTGTCTTTCTTTGTGTTTTTCTCCAATTTGTTTACACAGAAGTTTTGCCTCTCTTTCTCTCTCTCCGTCTCTTGGTCCTTATTCTCTCTTTCTTGCTACTGGAATCTGCAATGAGTTCTTTGCTTTCGAAGTTGCCGCAACCTAAACAGGTTTTTCCTTCTTCTTTCTACTTATTAACTACGACCTTGTCCTTTGCCTATGTAAAATTACTAGGTTTTCATCAGTTACACTGATTAAGTTCGTTATAGTGGAAGATAAAATGCCCTCAAAGCATTTTGCAGGATATCTTTGATTTTTCAAAGATATGGAACTGTAGAGTTTGATAGTGTTCTTGAATGTGGTTGCATGAAGTTTTTTTGGTCTGCATGTTATTTTTTCCTCGAAATATGTTTTGAGTCCAACAAGTGATTCACTTGGGATTCAGAAAGTTGTTTTCTCAATATGTAACAGTTTTTTTCTATGGAGAAAATCATAGGGACCGTTGGTTTTGGCTTCTTTAATTTTGAGCTCAGATTAAACCCATTTTACCCGGTGTTCTTGGCAGAATTGAAGACAGTACGTAGTACCATGAGTCAAACAATGGAGGAATATCAGTCTAATGAGAGTGAAGATAAAAGAAGTTGGATTTGGAGTAAGGCGGTAAGTGTTGGGAAGAAAGTTCTGACAGCTGGTGTTGTAGTGTCTTCAGCTCCACTTCTTGTTCCTTCACTTTTTGTCGCCTCGACACTTGCCTTCCTCTCCTCGGTTCCGTTTTGTCTCTTCTTGGCTAATTATGCTTGTACACAAAAGGTCATGAGTACTCTGCTTCCTGATACTGAAGAAACTGGTGGAGTTGACAAGGAGGATGATGATGAATCTGAATTTGATGAGTACAGCAAGATTGGTCACGGTGAAGGCGCGGCTGGAGTTGGTGAGGCTGCACTTTTCAGGGGTAAAGAAGAACCCGTTCCCATTCAGGTTGAGGAAAATGAGGAGATGGCGAAAGAGTCAACGAGCTTGCTAGAGAAAATTAGGGATGAGGGTAGAACTGACAAAGAAACCTCTGAGAGAACTTTACAAGATGATAAAAAGTCCGGAAATGCTAAGTCAGAGGAGGTTCAAGAACAGCCTGAAAAGCGGGAAGCGCCTGAGACTAGACGTGAAGGTTGTTTATGATCACTATATAACATTGATTTTGTGTGAAATGGTTTACTTATATTCATTGTTTTTGCAGGGGAAACTGGGGCTACAAAAACTGAAACTTCTACGGGCAAGGACGATGAGGAAACATCTTCTAATGAGGTTTATACTTAATCCTATCTCTTGTGAGTTAGTAGCTGAATGATAACATAACAGAATATCCCCTGCCTCTAGATTAATCCATGGTGATTGATTAGATACTTGCCACACATTTGTGTTAATGCTATCTTTTCAATGGTTAACATGAGTTATCTTCTTGAGTGATCCATTGGTCAAAAAAAATATTTTTCACTGTAAGTTTAAGAGAAGAAAAGTGTCCACATGGTTTTGGTAATTTGTGTTCAACTCTGTTACAATCCCTCATTAACTAGTGCCAATTGTTCTAGATAACTAAAATCATTCTCTGATATCTTGACTAATGGTTCAGCCAATAGACCAAGCTAGTGGGGCACAAGGAACCGGGGAAGAGAAACGAAAAAACACAACTAAGAAAAAGAAGAAAACCGGGCGTGCAGGTAACCGGTTTCTAAAATGTCACGTTATGGGTTACTTAGTGTGGAGGGCAGCTTATCCGTTTGTTCATTGCTAATATTTCTTTATGCCATTAGTTATAGACATGGTCATCTAGTAAGCTGTGTGGGAGATGTGACCTCTTGGAATGCTGTTTTGATAGAGTTGATTGCGTAGTTAGGCGTGTAGTAACATTTTTTTAACTCACATCTCTAAAATTGTGGTGGGGGATCCAAATGACTTTTATTATAACATGGCATTGATGTAGATTACCTGTTCTGCATTGAGTTTGATTTCAGAAGCTAGTGTCAAAATGAGCCGAATATGTATGGTTTTGAATTTGCAGGTGTATAGTGAGGAGCAACTATGGGAGACGATGGAGACTTTGAGGAAAGTAGTAGGATACAGTGTTGCAAGGAGTGCCACATGTGCAGAGGAGTTAAAGGCTCTCTATGTCTTCACCGGTGTAGTGGAGCCACCTCGCTCAAGCTTAAACCAGGACACTTATGATATTGCACATCTTACAATTAGACTTCGCTTCCTCATGTCTGTTATCGGAATAAACTAGTTTGATGGTGTGTTTTGTGTACTAGATTCACGAGATGTGTTGTGTAGTACTGAATCTCAACTTTGTATGTACTTTTGTTGCCACTTTTGGTCCTAGTTTTACTATTTTGAATGTTTTATAGTGTTACATCAATGGGATTACACATTTACACTATTACTAACCTACAAGGTTATGAACTATTGAAAGTTGAACGCTCTCGTAGTATTCAAATACTTACAATGCGGTTTGCACAAGTAAAAGTGGAGAAAATCAGAAATGATCCTTCCTGCGACTAACAAGATCGCTAACCAGCTCATTCTCATCTTCACACTGTTCCAGCAGAGGCTTGTATGCCGGATTGTGATCCACTACTACTCGTAAAATCTTTGCAGCTTCATCACTCTGCCCTTCTTTGTACAAAACGCTGCAACAGCAAAAGTTTTTATGATTTCACATTGCTCACAGTTCAGTAGCATACATGCTTCTGTACCTATTTCCTAAACTCTGTATTGTGATGACACTTCTGTTCGCTGTAAAATTAGTACCTTGAAAGAAGCAGCAATGCCTCAAAGTAATGCTCTTTGCTTTTAGGATCACCAGGTTCTCTCAGTTTCGCTACTCTTTCCAAGTGTATGATTCCGCTTTTCAGTTTTCCCTGCCAGAAACACCGAATGTCAAGATCCAACCAATTCACAAGTAAAAGCCAATACATACATTCACAAAAATCGATTTTGTCAGGTGACAAAACTTGCAGACTCAAAATAACAATAGTATCTTAGTTTTGGGAAAATTGGAACTAAGCAAAGGAGTTATTACTGACATTCAGGACGTGAGCTACTTTCATAATCAAAACTATCGTTTTCAAAAACTGATGGTTGGTCAAACCTGTTGTACGTATGCAGCACCAGCCCACTGAGATGCAAGCATTAAAAGTTCAACATCCTCAGCATCAGATGGATCCTCATCAAGGAGCTAAGAAAGAAACAAAAGAACTGTCCTGCTTAGTAAAAGAGTCACACGCTCTTAATCTTACTACACGAGTCAATAAGCAGAAAGAACCAACTAGATACGTTGGCAAAAACAAAGAGATAGAAATAAGTTGATAAGTGAAACATACAAAAAAAGTGAGTGATAGATATTGAACCACCACATCCGTTTGACCTCAAGACTGCAGAAAGAACTAATAGGTAGAAAGACAGGAAAGAGTAATGGACCGGAAATGCTAACCTTGGAGATAGCAAGCTCTAAATATTCAGTAGCTTCTGACAACTGCGTCTTCTGCAACAACGCCTGCCCCATGAGAACCAAACCTCTTACATATCCAGGATCCTTTTCAAGAGCTAATCTGCAAAGAATAATTACACATGCAGTGAACATGGCTAGTACATGTAGGTAAAGAATAGAAGGGACCAAAGGAGAAAAGTCTTCACACCGAAGCAACTGAATGGATGTTTCTCTATCACCTTTGGACAAGACCTGAACTGAAAGCTGACACCAAATCCATTTAAGAAGAAATGAAACATACAAGTAGACATGATAAAAGAGTTATTCATTTTCCACTACTTACAGAAAGAAGTTCTTCTGGTGTTAGAGTCTGTAGAGAAAGGGTCTGTTCTTTTGAGTCAGAGTCCACATACTTGATCACAGATTCGCTGATCTCCATGGAATGCCCCATGCCTGGAGTGGCCCCCTGACTCAGTAAACCAAGTTTTGCTCCTACAGTAGGGTGCTTGAGTGATAATTGCTGCAGAGTTGAGATTTATAGAGTGAGGAATTTACACATTTTAACATCCTCTACCCAAAGTCAATTCTCTAACACATTTTCCTTTTCACCATGAATCGTTAAAATCAAAAAAGTAAATCACTGGTCAACCTGCCCTTATATTTAACAAGTGCATTCACTAAACATATCTCATTGAATAGGTGTGTTGATTCTGCCACGGTGAACAACCTATCTGTCCATTTTTAGTTTGGTGTTTAACCTTCAGTTGCAGAAACAACACACAAGCAAGAGAACGATTTGATTAATTAAATGCCAACTACCATCATCCCCCATGCCTCAATACAGGGAAGATAAAAAAAGGAAACACATCTTCCACTGCGAATTCTGAAATGAGACAAGAGAGCATACCTGAAAGATATTTACTGAGCTGTTGGTTACCCAGTAGACAAGACTTCCCTGAAAAAGAAAAGAAATATTTTTATTTACTGAGCTGTTTTTATAAAAAAAAAAGGTGTCACAAAAACAGAAAGAGATTGTACTTACCTGTGGAATAGCATAGCCAACAAAAAACAGAGGAACGCTTAAGATCTCCAGATATAACTTGTAATACTACAAACAAAAAGACAAGTACAATCTTCAGATTATGGACGCATGAAATCTAATATTAATAACAAAACAGAAACATGGACATGAGTAACATCACTAACAATACCAATATATCTTCATGCTAGAAAAGAATTAGTACTCCAAGCATACAACAAAATTCTGTAAGACTTAAGTAACCAAGGCAGCAGATAAGACTTGTTCAACTCACTCTCATGAGCAGCCCAGTCAAGCCGGTAGTTTGACGAATTGTGGATGTATCAAAAGAAATCTGGAAAAAGGGTTAAAAGTTAGAAGCATACATATATAATACTGTCACCTGCAATTTGAATACTCAATGGTAACAATACTGCAAAAACAAATAAATTCTAAGAGTAACAAGTATAATATCGATCCCATCAACAGATACTTTAAGTTCCAAGTATTCGCAAGAACCTGTATATTAATGTAATGGAAGGTAGCAATTAAAATTGGGAAGACTGGTCCAAAAGAACCGCCAGGAAGATCACTCAAGTTCTGGAACCATAAGGCACCACCCTGCAAAGATAAGATAGCAGATCAGTCTCAGAAGCAACAGCAGGGAAATATGAAAGGACAGATTCAGGTCAAATATGCTCGAGGCCCACCAGTTTTCATAGTATACAGGTGTTAAATTAAATTGTACCACTAAGGTCTACCTTCAATATAACAGTTCATACATCACACGTATTAAAGAAGTGTATGTACTTCAGCTATATAGTAAAAAGGAGGATAATATAAGTAATGTAACAAGTCTAGTCAATCCTATAAACGTCGAACTAGCCTACCCTTGTCAACTCAGATTGAAGCCATGTAGACTGGTATTATTCATCAATTGCCACTTGCTAACTTAGATGCCCAGATAGATATGCTAACTTGACCAAAGAAACACCCACGAGGAAAGGGGAAGAGAAGAGTTTGACTTGATCCCAAAGAAGGATTCTTTCCTCATCACAATCAAGAAGGTCAAAAAATAGAAGTCATTCTTATGCAGTCTCAACTTACAGAATCAAAGCCAGGGTGACCATCAAGTGACATCTTCCGGATGCTAGCCATCAACAAGAAAAAGCATGGGAGCTGCAGATGACAATAGCCAAAGGGTAAGTGAGAATGAATGCAAACAAATAACCTATTTATTAAATGTATCAACATAGAAAAAAAGACTATATCATTTATAAAGAAAGCCAAGGATCAAGTGACATGAAAGAGTTTCATATAAGGTAGTAAACAGATATACAAGCATGTACGATATGGATCTTTCTGTAAAAAGGTCAACTCTAATCGTAAAACAAAGCAGGACTGCTCTTGTCCAGATTTTCACAAAATCTTACAGACAAACCAGAATCACGAATCACTCAATAGACGATGTTTTTTACCTGGACGGATAAGTATGGGAAGAACCACAAAAAGGAGGGGCACCCAATCGCTCGACTCTCTTTAAGAAAATGAGAAAACTGGTCAATAGATCCTTTCAACGTTGGAGTCTCTGGGATCGGCATAGGCACTGTGTAAGAAATGAAGAACATTATGATTGGCTTTTAACTTCATAAACACCATACAAGAATATACAGAACCAATCACATAGTTTGCACAACCATAGAGCGATGTCTGTCAATTATTGTTTCACATGTAAACGAGTTCCATGACTAACATTGAAACAACTAAACCTAGTAGAAAGGTCATGACTTTGGTATCAATAAAGAAACTGCAAATTATAAAAACTACTTATAAAGTAGAGAAATAATACTAACACTTCGGTAGCAGCTCTGAAATGGTCTTCAATTTCTTGAGTTGAAGTATGAGTAAAGGCAATAAAGCTAATCTAACAGCAACAGTAGAAGATGCAATAATCATCCACCAAGGCAATCCTGTGAATTCATGAAAGCCTTCGAGGAAATCAACGACGGCGAGAACAGGTAAAGAAGAATCATCGGTAGGGATGATTTCTTGAGACCCAATTGGGAATTCTGGTCCAGAAGAGAGTAATCGGCGGAGAGGAGAGAAACACGGCGGAGATGGTGACGGCGCGGGAGAGAAGAGAGGCGGAGAATGAGAGATGAAGGAGGAGGGTTTGAGGTTGTGGGAGAAGAAGAGAGAAGACAACCGGTGACGAGAGGAGGAGGCGCGTAGACAACTCCTCCACACTGTCATTTCCAGTTTTCTTTTGCCTAAAACCCAGACAGAAGAGACTTCAACAAGAGGTTTTTGACTTTTGACTTTGAGGAGTTATTGGGAAAATAAACCGATCGGTGATCGGTTTGGTTTATTCTGTAACCAGATTGCTTTGATTCTGTAATGCTGAACCGATCGGTTTTGGTACAGATTAAAATTACCCAAAGGAAAGTTGATATTTTACCCAGTAAACCGAATATTATCAGATATAAAATTGAACCGAACAAAATTTGTTAAATGGTTCAATCCGGAACAATTTCCTTTAACTCGAACAAACTGAAGTTCCGGACAGAACCAAACTGAACTGTGAAACTTCCGATTGTCCACATATTCGTTAAACTTTTTTAAAAGGATAATAGATGACTCATTCACCACAGGCATGAACACTTATTCCCCAATCCAACTCATACCGACGCCTATTCATCTCAAATCCTCACGCGCCGCCTCACCACTCTTTTCACGCGCCGCCACGCCTTCATCTTTACGCGTCGCTTCTCCGTTAATTATACGCGCCGCCTCCTCAGACGACTCACAGTCAGTCGAAAACCAAACACTAGAGGTACTCGAATGGCGTGCCCTCTGCAATCAGCTCTCTCCCTTCGCTTCCACAACCATGGGACTTTCCGCCACCAAAAACGCCGAAATTCCGGTGGGAAACTCGCCGGAAGAAAGCAGAAATCTCCTTGACGAGACCGCAGCTGCGTTAGCAACCATGGAGATGATGGAATCGCGAGGATTGGGTCTTTTTGAAATCCAAGACTTGTCTGATATCGTGGAGCGTGCTGTATCCGGTCAATTGCTTACCGTTAGAGAGCTCTCCACCGTTCGAAGCACGTTAATGGCTGCTACATCAACGTTTCAGAAACTCCGAAAAGCAGCCATTAGTGATAAGAGGTATCAGTCTTATCCTCTATAGTTATTAGCTGTTCATATTGCTATTGAGAAGCTCATGGTTCTAGCTATTGCTTCTATTATTTTGTAGGGTTACTCCACTTGTAGATATACTACAGGGTTGTGATTTCAAGGATACATTACAGCAGAAGATTAGTTTTTGTATAGACTGCAACATGACTATGATTCTTGATAGAGCTAGTGAAGATTTAGAGATTATAAGATCTGAACGGAGGAGAAACATGGAGAATTTGGATTCTCTTTTGAAGAAAATATCAACTAAGATTTTTCTAGCTGGGGGGATTAACAAGCCTTTGATAACGCAGAGGAGATCAAGGATGTGTGTAGCTATTAGAGCAACACACAAAAGTTTACTTCCAGGTGGTGTTGTTTTAAGTGTTAGTAGCTCTAGGGCAACATGCTTTATAGAACCGAAAGAGGCAGTGGAGCTTAATAATATGGAAGTGAGACATGCAAACTCCGAGAAAGCTGAGGAAATGGCGATTTTGAGCATTTTGACATCTGAGGTGGTGATGGCGCAGAGAGAGATATTGCATTTGTTGGATAGAATATTAGAACTTGACATTGCTTTTGCAAGAGCATCACATGCAAATTGGATTAATGGTGTCTATCCCAACGTAACTTCAGAACACACAAAAACACCGGGCTTAGCTGTAGACATTGATTCTGCGCAGCACCCGCTACTTCTTGGTTCAGTATTAGGCAGCCCAAATGGTGGAGACATTTTCCCTGTGCCAGTAGATATTAAAGTTGAAAGCAGTGCCAAAGTAGTCGTCATCTCGGGTCCAAACACAGGAGGGAAGACTGCTTTATTAAAGACATTGGGATTATTGTCTCTTATGTCGAAGTCCGGGATGTATTTGCCTGCTAAGAACTGCCCAAGGTTGCCTTGGTTTGATCTTATTCTGGCTGATATCGGGGATCCACAGGTATTACTTTTATGAATTCCTTGCAAAGTAACGACTTGAATATCTTCTTATTGAGGTTTACATGTAACTAACTTTGTTGCAGTCTTTGGAGCAAAGTCTCTCAACCTTTAGTGGCCACATCTCACGGATACGTCAGATAATTGACATTGCTTCAGAAAATTCGCTTGTGTTACTAGACGAAATATGTAGTGGAACTGATCCTTCAGAAGGGGTTGCACTTGCTACTAGTATCCTACAGTATATTAAGAACCGTGTTAATGTGGCTGTTGTATCAACACATTACGGTGACTTAAGTCGGTTGAAGAATAATGAGCCTCGATTCCAAAATGCTGCAATGGAGTTCTCCATGGAAACTTTGCAGCCTACATTTCGAGTACTCTGGGGAAGTACTGGTCTATCAAATGCATTGAGAGTAGCTAAGTCCATTGGTTTCAATAAAAGAATATTAGAGAATGCGCATAAGTGGACGGAGAAATTGAATCCCGAGCAGGATGTAGAGCGGAAAGGCTCACTCTTTCAGTCCCTTATGGAAGAAAGAAATAAGCTAAAGCTTCAGGCAACTAAGACTGCAGCTTTTCATAGAGACTTAATGAACCTTTACCACGAGGTATTTAAGAATGTTGTTATATTGATATTATTAATCTCTTGTAATGTATGTTTCTGTTCTTGATTTTTCATGAAGCTTGAGCATGAGTCGCATGATCTTGAAAAACGTGAGAGGGCTCTTCTGAAGAAAGAAACGCAAAAGGTGCAAGAAGATCTAAACTCTGCTAAGTCAAAGATAGAGAGACTGGTGGCTGAATTTGAAAGTCAACTAGAAATCACTCAAGCTGATCAATACAATTCCTTAATCCTGAAAACCGAAGAGGCAGTTGCAGAGATTATTGAAGCTTGCTGTCCTATGGATCCTGATTCCTTTGAAGAAGAATACAGTGACTACTCACCACAAGCTGGTGAAAAAGTTCTTGTGACTGGACTTGGAGATAAGTTAGGTACTGTGGTTGAGGAACCTGGAGATGATGATGATACAGTTCTAGTCCAGCATGGTAAGATAAGAGTACGCATAAAGAAAAAGGACATAAAGCCCCTTCCTCGTAGCACAAGTAGCCAAACATCCAATCGTTCTCTACGTTCGAAGAGACAGGTATACATCATTCTCTGATTTAAGACTTTTCAGGTCCCATTCTTGCAGTATCTCATTATGAAACCTAACCATATTGGTATGTCATAATAAATAGTAATAAAGTTGAAAGTTTATAGTTTATAGGCTATTTGAAAATTTGTGATTTTGATAGTAATATGTTGATTTGAGTTATAACATCAGTTCTTTGTGGTGCCTGATACTTGCACAGATAAACATGAAAGAGCTAGGCAGTGTGTTGCAGATGCAAAGCGAACCAGTGCGGATTCAAACGTCAAAGAACACATTGGATCTAAGAGGAATGCGGGCGGAAGAAGCGGTTCACCAGCTAGACATGGCCATCTCGGGAAGAGACTCGGGCTCGATCCTATTTATTATTCATGGAATGGGGGCAGGCATTATAAAGGAGCTAGTGCTTGAGAGGTTAAGAAAGAACACTCGTGTCTCAAGGTATGAACAGGCAAATCCTATGAACCATGGATGTACAGTTGCTTACATTAAATGATATATCTCTCAAACACATTCTTTGTAAATCTTCTTCAAAGTGTGGTCCACTAACTAGTTTCGATCGTGAATCAACGTTCAAATGTACAAGAAGTTGTCTAAAGTATAGTTATTGATATTGTACTGAAAAATATAGTAATTCTACTTTTCCACAAACTTCATGGCTTTCGAGGATAACAAACGGCACGAGTCCCTGGAGAACCCTCGTAGGAGTTGTGCGAATACGATTGTGTTCTTCCCTTTCTTGCACAGCTGTGGCTACAAC
>Ga0041062_1000027_pt1 | contig 10837 bp, 10 predicted proteins | sample AraCvinosormetaG_2_FD_53325 | JGI IMG/M metagenome (GOLD analysis project Ga0041062, IMG submission 53325) | Arabidopsis roots microbial communities from Chapel Hill, North Carolina, USA - Cvi Cl nosort | ecosystem: Host-associated > Plants > Roots > Unclassified | place: USA: Chapel Hill, North... | reverse complement strand
CTTCTTCCCTAAGCGGGAAAATTCTGTCGGGATCTCCGGCAACAAACGCGCCGGAGTCAAGATTTTGTCTCTCAACTGCTTCTCCTTTCTTTCCCCATTGTAAATTTCTAAACTTTAGCCAGAAATTGACCCAAAACCCTAAAATTTGTGTTTTTGGTTCTCCGACCTAATAATGGAGGAGTCTCGAGGATCTTCTGATCAAGAAGATGAACAAATTGTTCAAGTCAGGGAAGCTTTAATGTGTCCCGACGGTGAAAAGTTTGAATCTTTACGAACGGCGAGGTTCTTAAACTACACAACGGCATCTATCGACGACGATGTCTTTGACCTTCCTCTCGATGCGTTTGTGTGTAGACCACCGGAAGGGTTTGATCCAACGGCGAAGATCTCGTTTCCAGGTTGGGGAACTCCGTCGTTGAACTGGATTGAGTGGGTTAATGTTATGGCTGAGTCACACGCCACGGTGTGGAAGAAATCTGGTGTTTACGATGCGATTTTGGCGTCTAGGTATCAGATTAAGAGGCATGATGATTTGATTGTGGCGTTGGTGGAGAAATGGTGTATTGAGACGAATACATTTGTGTTTCCTTGGGGTGAAGCGACGTTGACGTTGGAGGATATGATTGTTCTTGGAGGATTGTCTGTTACTGGGAACAATGCTTTGGCTCCGGTTAAACGAGATGGTATGAAGGAGGTGGAGGAGAAGATGAAGGAGGCGAAACGTTTTATTGAGGTGAGTTTGGAGAAGAAATGTTGTGTTAGTATGTGGATGAAAGAGATGATGAATTCAGGGAATGAGATTGAGCATGAGGCGTTTATGGTTTCGTGGCTTTCGCGTTTCGTCTTCACTAATTCGGGTGACGTGTTGAGAGAGAAGCTGTTTCCGGCTGCGGTTCAGCTTGCTAAGGGTGTTAGGTTGGCTCTTGCTCCGGCGGTTTTAGCTAGGATTTACGGGGATCTTGGGGTTTTGAAGGAGTTTCTTACTGGTTATAGTGAGAAAGAGACAGTGGTGGTGAAGTCTCCGTTTCAGTTTGTGCAGGTTTGGGCTCTGGAGAGATTCATGGCGTTGCAGCCACCTGGCCAGCCGAGTCAGTTAAAGACTGGTGAACCGCGGATAGCGCGGTGGCATCATTATGGTGGTGGTCAGGATGTGTATGGCTATCCTGAGAATATCAGAGCGGTGTTGGACTCGGCTAAAGAGAGTTTCGACTATCGTCCATATACAAAACCTGTGAATAACTTCAAGTTCCCAAAGTTTTACTTTGAAGATGACTGTTGGGTTCGAGTAAGACCTGATGAGAACATTGTAGCCTTTGGTCGGTGTTTGAGGTTTGCTAAACTGGTTGGTTTGGATTGCATTGAACCTTATTATCCTCACCGTGTGGCATTGCAGTTTGGTTATGATCAGGATGTTCCCGGCGTAGTTCCAGCTAGAATTGAGACGCCGGAATTGGCCTGGAAAGATTATATCCGTCCCATTGCTGATGGAATGTTGTACTTTCCTGCTCGGCTTCACGAGGCTGATGTTACGGTTGGGTACATTCGGTGGTGGAAACTTTCTGTTGCGGTTTTGCAGTTAGAGGCTGAGAAAATTTTCAAAACGCTTCTGGCTTCACATTCAAAACAGAAACCTGTGACTACAACAACAACTGCTGCAACGACTCCTACAAAGGTAACAAAGAAAATATCAGCAGCAAAAGCTGAGGGAAAAGATCAAGAGGTGGTAAAGAAGAGGGAAATGGAGACAAAAAGAGAGACATATGTTACTGGATCAAGCATCGAGGTGAGTAGAGCAGATGGTCGAAGCCATGGCAGTAGTAGCTATGCAGGGAGTCTCACGGGTTCAGAGCAAGCAACTAAGCATCCTTTCAAGAAGCCTGAATGGGTTCAGAGATCATCACCTAGACCGAAAAAGAGCCCTGATAGAAGTTCTGATAAGCCTGAATGGGTTGAGACATCATCAGCTCGATCGACAAAGAGTCCTGCTAGAAGCTCTGATAATCTTAAATGGGTTCAGCGATCATCACCTAGATCGACAAAGAGCCCTGATAGAAGCTCGGGAAGAGCAGTGGATGATGTTAAGGATCTTAAGGGAGCTCTCAGGGGCTCGGGGGGAACAAAGAGTCAGGGTCATGTCACGTTTCAGCTTCCTAGCTCGCCTGTGAGATCTCCATCCAAGACACAAACGTTTTTGCCAAAGCAAAGTGGTAAAATGATATGCTCTCATGGTCAGGTCTCACTGTTGATTCTCTTGTTTCTGGATTGACATCTTAACTTTCTTTAACAGATTCTCCTGTCAAAAAACCGAAAATGTTACCTCGGGTAGCAGACTTAGCCAAGCAATCGAGCTCTTCTCCTTGGGTTCCAAGACATACATCGTCTGTTGCTCATCCTCCTAAGCAAGAGAACTACATAAAGCACCACAACTCCACAAGCTCACGAGTTTCCAAAGAATCGAACAGGACACCATCTGTTTCTAGTTATCCTTTAAAGAGGAAGACGTCACAAAGATCTCCTGAAGCTATTAACTCGCTTGGTCAGAAAAATCCCCCAAGCCCACGAGTTTCAAAAGAACCGTACAAGTCATCTTCTTTATCTGTCTCTTCTTCTTCAACGAGGAAGAAGCCTCCAAGATCTCATGAAGCTGCCAATTCACGTGGTTACAACCATACCCCAAGCCCGCGAGCTTCAAAAGAACCGTACAGGTCATCTTCTTTATCTGGTTCTTCTTCAACGAGGAAGAAGCCACCAAGATCTCATGAAGCTTCCAGTTCACGTGGTTACAATCATCCCCCAAGCCCGCGAGTTTCAAAAGAATTGAACAAGACACCATCTATTTCTGGTTCTCCTTCTGCAACAAGGAATAAATCACCAAGATCCTCAGAAAATGTCAACTCATGTGGTAATTCATCATCCGGAGGCAATTCTGTTGTCAAGAGAAATACTGACACAAGCATCATAGTTTCCAAACAAGAATCACCAATAAAAACTCAGCTCGATATCAGTAAGGCTAATAAGTTACTGGAAGAGGTGGTGACTCTACGGGAACAAGTTGGCGAAGATGGTGAAGTGACATATCAGATACCAAAGCAACAATTTGAAGATCTAAGCAAAGGGGTCCATAATGTTCTACATGATCTACAATCTATTAAATTCGCATTGAACATACAAGATAATGATGATGCTTAGTTCTTGATCTCTTAGATTCTGACTACTAGACCTTTAAAGTCTTCATCTTTTTTTGTTCCAACTCATTCAATATAAATACTTTGAAGTGAGATCCAAAAGCTACACAAAAGGGTAGACACAGTATAATCTAAACACTGCAAAAACTAAGACAATGTTTTAGTTCTTACTAACTTTAAGCCTGTAAAGAACCATTCCTTTGAACTACAATCTTATCAACTAAAGTCGGGAGCTTTACTGCTCGAAAACGGCTGCATTTACGCATAGCAAGCTGCACACTGCATCAAAACATGTCACAAAGACTTACTGTAATGATGAGTAACCAGGTTGGCTTGTTTGTGTCACCTTTTTACAACAATCTCCTATTGTTCTTACGAATTTGGTGGCCACTCCTCAAGCAATTAACCTCAAAAAATCTCCAAAATCAAGACAAAGAAACCAAAATGGTTGAATCAAAGGTGGAGTAGATCCACACAAGGATCCAAAGCGTTAGCTATCAGAAAGATAAAACAGTGTTCTTCGTCAAAATGTGTGAAGGTGAAGAGTAGTGAAGAGACTTGAGAGGGCATTTATAATTTCAGATTTTGTTTGTGATAGAAAGAAATAGAGTTATATTGTATTAGACACGTGGCATTTATAATTTCAGATTTTGTTTGTGATAGAAAGAAATAGAGAGTGATTAGTTTACATAATAATGAGCTAATGACAAATAATAAAAAATTCTTGATGAGAAGATCAGATTCTCTCAAATGCTCTCCCATGTGACATGTGTGGAGATGATGAATTTATTAATCTTCCTTGTATCATTGACCTATTATTGCTCTCCTTTTCTCCTTAAAGGTTTCATTTTTAACCCTCTTTAAGAATTTTGTTTTGTTCAGGTTGATCCAAATTATTTCTTTCTGGGGTAAAGTCTAGATTTTTATGTTCTTCTGATCCAAAGTTTCTATTTTTGTTATCTGGGTTTTGTTCTGTTCTCAGTTTCGTCACGTTTTCCCCTTCAAAAAACCAATTTTGTTTTTGAGTGAAGTTTCTAGCTACTCCTCTATAGCTTTCAAACGTTGACCAAATTTGTTTGTTCTCTCTCGTTTTCATCGACGACTCTTGACTTTGCTGAGAAGTTGGGTTTATCTTTTGATCGAAATCGACAAAAGAAGAATCTGATCTGCAATTTTCTTACAGGGTATATATATACTCCTCTCTTTGGATTATGGGTTTGGAATCTGTAGCTTTCTCTTGATAGTGAATGTTCTATCTTGATCAGGAATTGTAAGAAAGATGGGTTCTTTCAAGGGTCATGCTTTGCCTGGTTCATTGTTCTTGGTAGTTGGAGTATGGCACATTTGGAGCTCAGTTGTTAGATACATATCGAATCCTAGTTCATTTCGGGTTAGAGTTTGGCATCCTGTTCCTGGTTTCAATGATAGGATCAAGTACTTGGAGCTTTACGTTGTTACCATTGGCTCGTTCATTGACTTGTGCATCGAGTTTTTGTATTCAACTCATCTCAAGTTCTTTGTCAATGGTGTTTTGAATCCTTCCCATATGAATGACTTTGAGCACTCTGGGATGCTTCTCATGTTCTTCATCCTCGGATTTATCGCTTTGCTCTCCGAGAAAACAAGGTATTAAAAATGTTTTGTTTAATGATACCAATTATGTCAATGATAGTTATAGTGATTCTTGACTTTGATTTTGATGAAAACTATCCTAGAAATGGATCTAGATCGTTGATAATATGATGCAGTTATTGATCGATTCATCAAGATTAGTCTTTTTCTTTGAAGTTAGGTTGGATCCTTGGTGATTTTGAGAACTCAAAAATGATTAACTAATGATTCTTGACTTGGTTTTCGTGAAAACTATCCTAGAAATGGATCTTGATCATTGATAATAAATCGATCGTCAAGATTGGATATAACTTTAAAGTTAGGTTGGATCTTTGGTGAATGTTGATCTCAAATGTTCGTTTTCTAGACTATGGTTGTTGGATTTAGATCGTTGATAATAAATGATTTGACTATAGATAGATACATTAACTTTGGTATTTAGCTCTGAAGTTAGGTTGGATCTTTGGTGATATTGAACTCAAAAGTGGTTTACTAGTGATTCTTGACTTGATTTTTAATAAAACAACCATAGAAATGGATGTAGACGTATATATATGAATCAATTTATTCACCGTGATGCTTTATTTTTTGTCTTAGGTTACTTCCTCTGCCACAGGAAGCTCTGTGTCTAATCGCTGCAACAGCTTTTACGGCAGAGTGTCTTCTCTTCTTCTTCCACTCCACAAGCCACAAAGGTCTTGAAGGTTATTACCATCTCCTCCTCGTCTTTCTCATCGGTCTCTGCGTCATCTCCTCAATTGCCGGAGCAATCTGCCCTACAAGCTTCCCAGTAGATCTATGCAATGGCATTGCCATGACTCTTCAAGGCCTCTGGTTTTATCAGACAGCTTTCACTCTGTATGGCCCTATGATGCCTCAAGGCTGCAGTTTAAAACAAAACTCTGTAGTTTGCAGATCAGTTGATTCAGAAGTCTCAGGAGAGTTTCTGGCTAATTTTCAGCTCTTTTCATTGGTTCTTGCTGTTCTTGTCTGCGTTGTGGGTTCATATGTTTTTGCAGCTTCGAGATTTGGAGTAAGTAGATGAGAGATTTAGTAAGTAGAAATTAGGATTTTGTTTTCCTCTTCTTCTTTGTTTCTGAATTTCAGAAAGAAATAAAGTAATAGTCTTTTTTTCTTCATCTGCATTTGGAGGCGTTTCCGTTTCAAGCAACCAAAACTTGTGAAACACACATAAAAGTAGTCTTTGTGTCTGCAAATAACGAGCCAATTTTGAGTAATTTAGTGTCATTGTCTTTATTTTCTAACAAACAATATAGCAGAACGATGAATCTCACAAAAAGAGGACAAAGTGTTTATTGAAAATTGATTATCATAATATTTTATGCTCTGAANAAAGAAGTGACGAACAAAGTGTTTTCACTTCCCATTACATTAGAGGCTCAAAGCAAACCATATATAGAAGAGTACATATACGTATAACCCCAATGCCTTTAAGTCTTCGACTTCACCTGAAAGACCTTTAAACACTGATCCAAGCAAAGTTGGAAGATTAACACGATAGAAGGAACCAATTTCAATGTGGATGGATGGTATGGTCTGGTTGTAACCTCTCTAGAGGTACTTGATCATACCCCGACCTTCAACGCTCACTTTCGTAGCTTGTAGCCGCTTCTTCTTTGTTCCTTTTAGCTGCTGAAGTTTCTTGTTCATCTGCAGTTATAAAACAAAAGAACCAGCTCAAGGACTATTAGAGAAAAGAAAGAGCAACAAAGGGTCTTTGTTTATATACTGTCACAAAAAGGTCTCAGATTTTGAGCCAGTACAAGGCTTTCTTGAAAAGGATTTCACTTGTATTTACCATACCAAATCAGTACTAGATGGTGTTTTGTTTGTCAGTGAAAAAAGGATAAACGGTAGAAGTCTTTTTACCTTGACCCGACGCTGGTCCTGAGAAACCTGTTTTGCACGGGCTATGATCTCATCTGGATCAATCTTGGATTGAGGACGGATCAAAAAGTCCAATGGGGTTGCTTCCGGCCTCATCGTCATTTGCCTGTCTCCCCTTGAACTCTGACCCGAAGTCAGACCAGTTTTACGTTCCCTGCATATTTATCAACAAACAATGAGTAATGTTAAAACATAACTTTTAGAAGTTCATATATCTACAAATTTGGAAGATTTTTTCCATACCGAATTTCCAAGTCAAAGTCACCATCTCTGGACTCCATTGTCGCTTTGTTGCTAGGTCTATCCCCAGTAGAACAAGAAGAGAAGCTATGAATCAGTATATGAAATGTGAAAGCGAGTAAAATAAAAAAAATAAAGGTTTCGGGATATACTTCTTCACTGGTGGTCTTCTATAGGGAACCCTATCTTCATCGAGATTTCTCATGTCCTCAAACCTAGTACTCTTGTTGAAAATTGGACGAGACTGCATCATCAAGTATACAGTAAGTAACTGGCTGGAATTTGATTCGAGGGATTGGAGCTCTTGAAAAAGATGATTACCCATTTATCAACCAAATCCTTAGCAAGTCGTCTGTTGGAATTAGTTTCCTCGTCGGACTTTGATAAGAACATAATGACCTGCCAAAGCCAGAACAAATTTAAGTTCCTGAGTATAAATCCTACATACCGATTCTTGTCAATTTGAATCAGGTAATGTATCCTAACCTTTCCAAGCCCACTCTTTTTCAATTGCTCCCTTCTATCATACTGGTCCAAGTCAATCGGAAACTGCAAGACAGACTCAGTAATTGGTAAAGCAGCTAAAAAGGGTCAAAATCACGGAAAAACCCTCAACAGGAAAACAAGAGCATACATCAGTAAGAACTCTTAGAATAGCTGCACGGATGTTTATATTTGGCAAGCTTCCATCTGGAAGAGGCTCAAGCCAATTCTTCAACAGGGTTAAAACTCCATGGTCCAGGAATTCTGTTTGAAGCTGCTTCCTGGATAACGAAAAATAAACGTATTACAAAACAGATTGTTAGAAAGAAACAGTATAAGATAACAGTAAGTTAGCAACTTACTTTCCAAGTACATCGGTAAGAAGCGAAAGTTTCTTAAGCTTGTTGATAGCAGGCTTCCCCTGTCTATTAAGTTCTGCATCTTCCTCAGCAGTAACCTCAAGCTCAGCCATCACATTCTCAACCAAAAGCGCAATTTCCGCAGGATTTCTTTCAGTCTTTTTCTTTTTCTTCCCCATTTTGAAAAGGTTATTTACCTCATCTTCATCCTCACCCTCTTCTGCCTGTTTATTCATAACAAAAGCATTTTGTATCAACAAACAAAAGCTAGACTCAAAGATCAAAATTGAAGATACACTACTCATACCTGAGGATAATGAGTTGGAGAACGGTCTCCAGCGTCACCTCCATACCTCTCAGAAGGATCCAAACCAGTATCGTCAATGAAATTATCATCATCCATAGTCCTAACACCTTCTTCATCATTCTACAACAGAAACGAAACACTTTTATAAGTCGAAAAAACAAAATTCTCTCTCAGGCAATCTTATAACTATAGTCAATCTACTGCACCTCTGGGTTATGAGCAATAGATTTCCACATCTCATCAATCTCTTCTGACTTCCTTTCGCCACGATTCGGAAACTTATGCCTCTTCTCCTTCCCACTACCACTACTACTTCTCTCTTTCTCCTTCTTCCTCTTCCTACCAACCTTATCATCATAATCAGTACTACCACCACCTCTTCCTCCCATAAACTCATCAAACTCAGCATCATCCACATCCTCATCAATCAATTCCGGAACATCAATAGTCACACGTTCACTAGAAGATTTCTTCACCAATCTCTTCCTTGGTTTAGCTACTTTATCATTATCATAAACAGGCGTTTGTGATCCTTCACCATCCCAATCTCCAATATCATCAGCCAGATCTTCATCAAAATCCTGAAGTGGCTCTGTAGATGGCTCGCGATCATTCCCAAAATCATCAAAGTCCACTATTGGCTCTCCATCTACATCACGGTACCTGGAAAAAAAAAATACAAAATCTTATGAATCTGAAACACAAAGGATTCGAATCAATAGGAGATTGAATCTGCCCATGAATCAAAACACTCTCTTTTCACAAAAACGAAATCGAAATTTGGGAAATTGAAAAGAGATCGATTTTGGTAACCCTAGATTCAATCAAAGGTGGGATTTTTATCTGCACAACGAAGCTAAAAATATGAAATCGAAGAGAAAGGATTAGAATTTACGGATCATCCTCGAAACCCATTTCTTCTCAGCTTCCAGAAAATGATTCGAAAGAGATAATTTACGAATTCTTTGATCTTCGAGTTGTTGTGAGAGGCGAAGAGGAGGGAAGGGAAGGGAAGGAAGAATTTGGGATCGGGCTACTATGGAATATTCGACGGTCACGATTGAAGAATTATTTTAACAGTTTAGATCTCGCCACGTCATCAATTCTCTGAGTAACAGCAATTAATTAGTATTGACTATTGACTTCGTGTTAACAAAGTCAACTGTCTCTAGTCAAAAGAGACAAAACATTAGATCAATTACTTGTGAGAGGAGTTGTGAGTTGTGACTAACTTTTACTTGTCGTTTGAACGGACTACAAATAAATATTGATGGTTTGGGGATGTTTATAATCTATACATCAAAAATGGTTAAATCGATATCAAACTTTGAATGGCATATATGCTTTCTAAAGCATAAGAGGGCTTGGTGCCTAAGATTGATGTTAACGAATTTGAATTCAAGTATGAATCTTGATTGCATTAGCTTAACGTCTTAAATTGGTGCATTACAACATATATTTGAGGATGTTGCTCTGTATACATGGACCGAGGATTTATTTAAAAAAAACATTTTGAATCCCGCATATTTTGTCTCTCTATTAACTCATTCATCTACATTATACAAGTGTTCAAAGTCCTCGTACTCGTCATGATTCTAACATATCTAGGAACCTTCCGTCATATAATTATCTTGAACGGTTTAAGCCCCTATTCGAGAAACAGTCATGGTCGTTGTCTCTATACCAAGTGTTGGAACTAATTAATACATAGCATTGTGGAAAGCAAAATCCAGGTTCCTATATTAAGAGAACTAAACAGAAACAAAATAAAGATCGAATATTGACTAGTTTTGTTTAGAGAACATTGCAAAAGAAAAGAAGAAAAAAAAATCAAAATGAAATGCAAGAAAGATATAAGCATTGCTAGTGTTACACCTTGTTGCTTAGTTTCATCTGCTTGTCTTTACTTTTGCGCTTCGTCTTCTTCTCTTTCCTTTTGCGTCCTGCATTGTGGTTGATTTTCACCAAACTTGGAACATAATAAGAGCAAGAGCACACAAGCGGCGAAAAACAATACACGCGTTCTCCGACCTCCACAGATTCTTGAGTGTTTGCAGCTTTTTCAAGATCCACTGTTCTCAAATATCTATTATCTCCAATGACGTAAGCCATAGAGGTTTTAACTTTGTCTGAACTAAAAAACACGACGACTTTCTTCTCTTCGTCAATGAAAAAACTGTCATTACGATCATCAAACACAAAGCAAAGATCAATGCATGGTTTCCTATCAACTCTTAAGAATTTGCTCCACGACTCGACATTAGGATCAATCTTAATTGTCATCCATATCTCTATCATCACACATGTATTTTTCCAGTATAACACTGCGACTGCAAGTTTCTCTTCTTTAACAGAAGATAGAGTCCAAGTATCCCTAAAAGAATGTTTAAACGGCAGAGGAAGAATCTGTCCAAATCTCTCGGTTGTAAAATCAAAACACAGTATAAAATCATATCCATCCTATAAATTTTTGTCACCATGGGAAAGAGTAACTATTGTTTTTTTATCTACAAGAACTCTTAACATATCCAAGCGCCTGTAACGATGCGTTTTTGAGACATTTATCTTTGGTGGGGGAGGGATAGAAGAAGTTAGTTCAAGTGGAGAAGAACTTTCTCGTACGAGTAGTTTTTTATCACATGGTTCTGACTCAGAAACAAAATAATAATCGACTAATCTTGTTCAAAGGACATTACAAAACCAAAAAAAAAAAAAACGCATGAAAATGAAATCATCAATTAGTC
>Ga0041062_1000019_pt1 | contig 11698 bp, 10 predicted proteins | sample AraCvinosormetaG_2_FD_53325 | JGI IMG/M metagenome (GOLD analysis project Ga0041062, IMG submission 53325) | Arabidopsis roots microbial communities from Chapel Hill, North Carolina, USA - Cvi Cl nosort | ecosystem: Host-associated > Plants > Roots > Unclassified | place: USA: Chapel Hill, North... | reverse complement strand
CCATCGGCGTGCTCGCGAACAGGACGAGGATGATCACCCTGTCGGTGGGGCGAAGGCCGAGGTGGCCGCCGATCGCCCACATCTGGCGCAGCAGCAGGGCGAGCAGGGCCAGGCCCATCGCGGTGTGGGCGTCCGAGCCGGCGACTAGGGAGGGGATCGCACGGATCAGATCGACCGCGAACGGTTCGACGTTCCAGGCCTGCTGGAGCACGTTGAACGAGAACCGGTGATAGGCGGCCAGCTCGGTCCAGAGCCGCAGATGCTCGCTGTTGTTGTCGTAGTCCACCGTCGGGAGGAAGGCGTAGCGCGCGCCGACACCCACGATCGCGACGGCGACGGCGACCAACCAGAACGGGACATCGGCCAGCACATCGCCCTTGGCTCCCAGTTCGGCGAGGAGTTGGTTGGGCCGCGGACGCCGCAGCGCGATCCAGGCCAGGATAGGCAAGGCCAGCACCATCATGTAGCGGGCGCCGGAGTTGACCGGCAGGTGTATCAACGCGCCGAACAGGGCCAATTCGCAGGCCAATCCGACCAGCAGCGGTTTGGCGAGGCCCGAGGGCCGACCCTCAGCCGGGAAGGCCGCCTGCAGCGCCAGCGATCCGCAGCACCAGCAAGACGCCAGCACCAGGACCGTCGCCGCGGCCGGCGCGGCGCCCACGCCGATGGCGAGGTAGAGCGCCGCCACGGCCAGGAGCGTTGCGCGGGCATGGGACGGAAGCAGCCACCGGATCAGGAGGGCGACGGCCACACAGGCTGCCGCCCAACCGAGAATGTCCTGCGCCATATCGGCGGACCAATAGACGGGGATCGACTTCGAGACATGCAGGATGCCGAGAAGGATCGAGAGAGCGGCAAGGAGGCAGAGGATCGGCCAGAGCCACTTGGAAAGGGTCATTGCGTCGCTTGGCCTTCAGCAGACTCGATCGTCGACGGGGGACGCAGGCGCGATCGAGAGCCGCCGCGGAAGGCGCGCGCTGTCTCTAGCGTCGGCGGCCCCCCAGGGCGCCCCGCCTAAGGTCGCAGCCCGTGTCTTATTCGAAGGCGATCCCCCTGTCAGGGGGCGAGGGCGATCGCGTGGTGGTCAGCGCACGGCGATGATGTAGGCGCCCGCGACCATCAGGACTCCGCCGATCACGAGCGACCAGGACAAAGGCTCCTTGAACAGGAACAAGCCGATCACCGGCACGATGATCATGCCCAGCGCCATCACCGGATAGGCCCGGCTCAGTGGCACTTCCCGCAAAACCAGCACCCAAAGCAATGTGGCCACGCCATAGATGGAGAGCGCCAGGATCATCTGCGGATTGAGGGCCATGCTCACCAGGGTGTCGCGCAGCGACCCTGTGCGGATCTGCTCGGCCGCGATCTTGAACAGCACCTGTCCCAAGGCCAGCAAGGCGACGACCGCGAGGGTTTTCAGCAGCTGAATGGGAGTCATGACGGCCTTAGAGACGCTGGTCCGGGGCGAGTCAATGCGGCGGGGCGCGGGCTTCGTCGGCCATCCGCTTCACGGTGCGCAGATAAGGGTGGATCGGCCGGCTCGGCGTGTTGGTGACGTCGAAATTGGTCGCCTGGAGCAGCAGCTGCACGCCGATGATGATCGGCAGGGCGGCGCCCATCACCACCCCGGCGGAGGCGGCTTGGCCCGGATGGCGATTCAGGAGCCACCACAACGAATAGCCGAGGCCGAACAGGATCAGCGGACCGCCGAACAGCAGTTCCAGGGTCGCGACGTTGAAATCGCGCATGAAGTATTGCCCGATCATGCGGCGGGCCCAGTTGCGCAGGTGGCGGCCGGCGAAGGGCAGCAGGACCTTGCCCACCTTGAGGTTGGACACCTCGTCGCCATAGCGCGCCGGCATCGGCACGTCGCAGACCACCGCCCGCACCGTGCCGAGATGATAGAGCAGGTCGGTTTCGAAGAAATAGCGCCTGGCGATCGGCCGGGTCAGCAGAAGCTCGGCCACCGTGGCGTCAAGGGCGGTGAATCCATTGGTGGGGTCGAACACGTTCCAGTAGCCGGTGGACAGCTTGGCCGCGAAGCTGAGGCCGGTGTTGCCCGCGATGCGGACCCCGGGCATGCCCATCAGGTGGGCCTGGGAGCTGAACCGGTTGCCCTTGGCGTAGTCGGCCTCTCCCAGCAGGACTGGCGCGACCAGGGCGGGCAGATAGGCCAGGTCCATCTGGTCGTCGCCATCGATCTTGACCAGCGTCTGGGCGCCGCGGCGGATCGCTTCGGCGTAGCCGGCCAGGGTCGCCCCGCCGACACCCTGGTTCTCCGGCAGGGTGATCACCACGACGCGGGGGTCACGGACTTCGCGGCGGATGAAGTCGCCGGACCCTTCAGGGCAGGCGTCGTCCACGCACACCACCCCGGCGATCCAAGACGGGATCCCGCCGATGACCCGTTGGATGTGGGCGCGCACCTTGAAGCACGGGATGACGATCCAGACGCCCGCTGTCCGCAGGTCTGCAGACGGGCGACCGCCGCCAGCTTCGACGGCAACGATCCCAGGCGTGGCGACGCTCACTAGACTCCCCCTCGACGTCGGGATGTGCGCCGGCTGATCTTTCGCCGGCGGCCGGTCCCCGCTAATGCTGGACCGTGGTGCCCGAAAACATGAAGCCCAAGACCTTAAGAGCGCGCACGTTTTTGCGAAAGGTCCGCCGTCATCTGCGGCGCTGGCTCGCCCGGGTCAGGGCGGTTGGCAAGAGATACATCGTCTGCGGCGCCTGCGGGGCCAAGGCGCCGCTGTTCAGGATCGTGGACGGGGTGGACTACGGCGATTGCTTCATGTGCGGTTCGATCGCTGCGGACGCCTCAGTGATCCAGGCGGTCGACGAAGGCCGCTTCGCCCGGACCTACGACCACGCCTACTGGGACATGGAGCTGGCCGGCGCGCGCGAACGGGCGGCCTGCGGGAGCTTGGCCAGGGTGGCCGAGGCGGTGCTTTATGCATCCCGCCCGGTGGAGGCGTTCATCGACATCGGCTGCGGTCCGGGACTGTTGCTCGACGCCCTGGCGCGGCTCCTGCCCTCCAAGACCTGCTTCCACGGGGTGGAGAAGTTCCCGCCGCCCTACCGGACCGACCACCCCAACTACCACGTCGGCGATCTGGCCGACCTGCCGATGCGCTTCGACGCCGGCGTGTGCATCGAGGTGATCGAGCACCTGACCCCCAAGATGGTGGAAAACCTGGCGGACGCGCTCGCCGCCAAGTCCAACGAGGGCGCCCTCTATCTGTTCAATACCGGGCTGGCCGATTTCGTCCGGAGCGAGGACCTCAGTTATCTCGATCCCTACAACCGTGGCCACATCATCGCCTGGGGACAGCAAGCCCTCCGCGACATCTTCGAGCCGCGGGGGTTCATGTTCATCCCGATGCGCAGCTGGTCCTTCGCCATCGAATACAAGTGCGACAACCGGGTTCCGCTGGTCCAGAGGGCATGGGACGGCCTCAACGCCGATGTCCTCAAGGACCCGGAGATGGGCGAGGTGATGTGGCTATTGGGCCGGGAATCGGCGCGCCTTTACGGTTAGGCCGCCGGGGGTCACGCCGATTGACCGTGTCCCCGATTTCCTCCAAACCCGGCGCAACCTCTGATGTAGGCAGGCGGCCTGTTACCCTGGATGAAGATATCCGAACGTGAATTGAAGAGGGCTCGCCTGCGGCTCCTCCAGATGCATTTCGACGCCGGAGTCGGGCACATCGGCGGCAACCTCTCGTGCCTCGACGCCCTGATGGTGCTGCACCACGAATTCATCGGAGCTGACGACCGCTTCATCCTCTCCAAAGGGCACTCGGCGGGCGCGCTCTACGCCACGCTCTGGAGTCTCGGCCGGCTCAGCGACGAGCAGCTGAAGACCTTCACCCGCGACGACTCGGTGCTCGGCGTGCATCCGCCGGTCTCAGGCATCCAGGACATCCGCTTCGCCACCGGCAGCCTCGGCCACGGCCTGTCGCTGGCGGCCGGCACCGCCAAGGCGTTGCAGCTGACCGGCAAGCCGGGCCGGGCGTTCTGCCTGACCTCGGATGGCGAATGGCAGGAGGGATCGACCTACGAGGCGCTGGTGTTCGCCATCCATCACCGGCTCGCCAACTTGACCATCCTGATCGACCACAATCGGCTGCAGGGCTTCGGCTCGACCGGGGAGGTGGCGTCCATGGACCCCCTGGCGCAGCGTTTTTCCGGTTTCGACGTCGATATCGCCGTGGTGGACGGTCATGACCCCGAGGCGATCCGCGAGGCCCTGTCCGTGACCGACCGCCTCAGGATCGTGGTGCTGGACACCCATAAGGGCCACGGGGTGAGCTTCATGCAGGACCGCATGGAGTGGCACTACCTGCCCATCGACGACGCCCAATACCGCCAGGCGGTCGCGGAGATCGAAAGCCGGTGAGGAAGCAGCTTTGTGACGCCCTGGTCGCGCGATCCAACCGGCAGGACATGGTGTTCCTGACCGGCGACCTCGGCTTCATGGCCCTGGAGCCGCTGCAGGCCGCCATGGCCCAACGGTTCATCAATGCCGGCGTGGCCGAGCAGAACATGGTGTCGGTGGCCGCCGCCATGGCCCGCGAGGGGCTGGAGCCCTGGGTCTACAGCATCGCGCCTTTCTGCTACGCGCGGCCGTTCGAGCAGATCCGCAACGATGTGGCCTTCCACAACCTGCGGGTCCGGCTGATCGGGAACGGTGGCGGCTATGGCTATGGGGTCCAGGGACCGACCCATCACGCGGTCGAGGACTATGGCGTCCTGCTGACCCTGCCCAATATGCGCGCCCTGGTCCCGGTGTTCGACCAGGATGTGCCCGATGTGGTGACGCGCGCGGGGGAGACCACGGGCCCCGTCTATCTGAGGCTCGGCCGTGGCGAACCGCCGGCGGGCTATGCGCCGCCGTCCTACGCGCCGTGGCGCCAGCTGACCGCCGGCGGCGGCGCGGTGGTGGTCGGCGTGGGGCCCCTGGTCGGAACCTATATCGAGCCTTTCGCGGCCTTGCCCGAAGAGACAAGGCCCAACCTGTGGGCGGCCTGCGAGCTGCCCCTGGGCGCCAACCCGCCGCCCGCGGCGCTACTGGACCAGATCGCGAAGTCGCGCCGGCTGCTGGTAGTGGAGGAACATGTGGCCCGCGGCGGCGCGGGGGCCGAGCTGGCCTTGATGGCCCTGCAGCAGGGCTGGCCGGTGGAGGATTTCCGCCACCTGTGCGCCAGCGGACGCATCCACCCGACCTACGGATCACAGGCGTTCCTGCGCCTCCAGAGCGGCCTTGATCCGGCTTCGATGCTGGAGGCGGCCGGGCCGCAAACCGGCAAAGGCCGCGGATGAGGCTCGACCGGCACATCGCCGCGCTCAAGGGTCCGATCCTGGTGACGGGCGCGGGCGGATTCGTCGGCGCCAATCTGTTCAAGACCCTCCAGGCGCACAGGGATGACGTCTATGCCGTGGTCCGGCGCGACAAGGGCTGGCGCCTGGCCGACGTGGACAATGAGCAGGTGGTCGTCGCCGACCTCAACGATTCCGCCGCGGCGCGCAGCCTTGTCGGCGCCGTCCGGCCGCAGACCGTATTCGACTGCGTCTCCTTCGGGGCCTACGCGTTCGAGGACGATCCGGTCCTCATCCACCGGACCAATGTCCAGGCGATGATCGAGCTGGTGAGCCTGCTGTCGGCCCAGGGCGTCGCCGCCTATGTGCACGCCGGGACATCATCCGAATACGGAACAAATAGCGCCGGTCCGCCGGAAGACGCCCTTTGCCAGCCCAACAGCCAGTACGCCGTGTCCAAGGTCGCGGCGGCCTCCTACCTGGCCTACGTCGGCAAGACAGCCGGCTTCCCGGCGGTGAACCTCAGGCTCTATTCGGTCTATGGCCCGCTCGAGGATTCCTCGCGGCTGATCCCCAATCTGGTCCGCAGCGCCCTGAACGGCGCCCTGCCGCCCCTGGTGGACCCGCGAACCTCGCGCGACTTCGTCTACGTCGACGACGTCTGCGCCGCCTTCGTCATGGCGGCCACCAAGATGCAGCCGGAGCTCTATGGCGAGAGCTTCAACATCGGTGCGGGGCGCAAGACCACCATCGCCGAGCTGGCCGAGACGGCCAGGGCCCTGTTCGGTGTGACCGAGGCGCCGCGCTTCGGCAGCATGGAAGGGCGCGCCTGGGACCTGGCGGATTGGTACGCCGACCCCAGCAAGGCCAAACGGCTGCTGGGATGGGAAGCCGAGCATGACCTGGCCTCGGGCCTGAAACTCACAGCGGACTGGGTGGGCGGGCTCAGCGAGGAGGCGTTCAAGGCCGGCACCAAGAAGACCGCGGCCTCCGGCAAACGCAGCCTCAGCGCCATCATCGCCTGCTACAAGGACGGCCAGGCCATCCCGATCATGCACCAGCGCCTGACGGCGACCTTCCGCAAGATCGGCATCGACTACGAGATCATCTTCGTCAACGACGGCAGCCCGGACGACAGCGCCGCCGTGATCGAGGCGATCAGCGCCGCCGATCCGCGCGTGATCGGCATCACCCATTCCCGCAACTTCGGCTCGCAGATGGCCTTCCGCAGCGGCATGGAGTTGTCGAGCAAGCAGGGCGTCGTCCTGCTCGACGGGGACCTGCAGGACCCCCCCGAACTCATCGAGGCCTTCTACGCCAAGTGGGAGGAGGGCTTCGACGTCGTCTACGGGCGCCGGGTCAAGCGCGATATGCCGTTCGCCTGGGGCTTGGCCTACAAGCTGTTCTATCGGGTGTTCGCCGCGCTTTCCTACGTGACGATCCCGCATGATGCGGGCGATTTCTCGCTGATCGACCGGCGCGTGGCGTCCTGGATGCTCCGCTGCGGCGAGCGCGACCTGTTCATGCGCGGCATCCGCGCCTTCGTCGGCTTCAAGCAGACGGGTGTGGACTATGTGCGGCCCGAGCGGATGTTCGGCGTCTCGACCAACAACCTGCTGAAGAATCTCGACTGGGCCAAGAAGGGCATCTTCTCCTTCAGCAACACGCCCTTGACCATGCTGACCTCCACCGGCGTGGTGCTCCTGGCCCTCTCGCTGCTCGCGGCCGTGGTGCTGGCGCTGCTGCGCCTGTTCTTCCCCGACATCGCTCCGCGCGGCGCCACGACCCTGCTGATCGCCATCCTGGGCTTCGGTTCGCTGAACCTCTTCGGCATCGGCCTGGTGGGCGAATACGTGGCCAAGATCATGACCGAGGTGAAGGGGCGGCCGCGATTGATCCGCGCCGCGCTGATCAGGCACGGCAAGTCAACCGAGCAACTGCCCGAAAGGTCCTCCACGTGAAAGCTCCAGCCCGATCGAGCCTGCCCGCCGGCGCGTTGGTGCGTACCGGGCTGCTGGCGATCTTGTTCCTGGGTCTGACCTGGCTGTGTTTCCGGCGTTGGGCGTCCGATGTGCTGTTCGGTGACGATCTCGCCAACTACGGCGCCTACCTGAACGGACAGTACCTGCACAGTTGGGGGCAGGCCCTGTTCGGAGGATTCGCAGACAAGTACCGCCCGGTCGACTCCGTGGCCATGAAGGTCATGTTCGACCTGTTCGGGCCGAACATGCGGCCGGCGCGCTATGCCGACATGGCGTTGAACGTCGTCTGCGGCCTGTTGGTCGAGCGGATCGCCTATGCGGTCAGTGGACGTCGCCTCGCCATCAGCATCCTGGCTGGGATCATGACCGTGACGTCCCGGTTCCTGCTCTACCAGGCGACCGAGCTCACCAGCATGGTCGAGGCGATAGGCTATGTCCTCTTCCTCACAATGTTGGCGGCTGTGGTGGCCGTGCATTCGGCTCCCCTCGGCGAGCGCGGCCCGAACCTACGTCCCACGGTGATCGCGGTGGTCGCCTATTGGCTGTTGGTGCTGGACCACGAACGCTATCTGATCGTCGCTCCCTGGCTGGCGGTCGCGCTATGGGCGGACCCTGAGCGCCGGGAGTCCCGGCTTTGGACCCGGGCGTGGCCGGCGCTGGCCGTTCTGGCGGCCGTGGTCTTCAACATCGTCTACAAGATGATGTTGCTCCACCANGGCGTCATGGTCGGAACGGGTGGAAGCCATCTGTCGGTCAATGCCGCGGACACCCTCGATCATGCATCCCAGGCGCTGGCCTCCCTGTTCGCGTTCAACCACGGCCCGGCCTATCTGGTCGGGCGAGACCTTTCCGCGGCCCCTTACGACTGGGTGACCTTCGCCGCGGCGGCGTTCGTCTTCTTTTTTGTGTTGTTGATGGTGTTCGGGCTGGCGGCGCGAGCTTCGGACCCCGATCCCGACAAGAGCGGGGCCCGCGGTCCGCTACTGCCCATGGCGCTGGCTGTCCTCGCCGCCCTGCTTCTCATCCCGCCCCTTCTGACCATCCGCATGGAGCAGCGTTGGCTGGTCGAACCCTTCACCCTGCTGGTTCTGATGGGGGCTTGGGCGGCCGGGCAGGTGCATGATCTCAATCGGGCGATCCGCCTGTTCCTGACCTGGGCCGTGGCCTCGATCGCCGTGGATTTCGGGTTGAGCGCCGGGTTCGGACCGATCTTCTTCGTTTCCTCAGGCCGCGCCGCCGAGGCGGTGAAGCATGACGTGATCGACAGCCTGCCTCCCGGCACGGGCGCCCTTCTGATCGGCAGCGAGGACCTCTGCAGCTGGGGCCTGCAGAATGGGGCGTTTTTCAAGCTCTACGCCCCCGGCCGTGGGCCGTTCTCCTGTGTCAATGACGTCAAGAAGATCGATTCCGCCGCCTTGGCGACCGGTCAGGCGATTTATAGGATCCGGTCGAACGCGCCGGCGCAGGAGGTCACGGGTCTGGTCGTGGGCGACAGGGCCTATGAGGCCGAGACCCGCCGGATCGAATTCATCTCCCGGTTCGACCAGGGCCAGATCAATGATCCCAAGCCCATGGAATCTCCGAGCGGCAAGGGTGTCACCCTGATTGATCAGGACACCGGCACGGAAGTGCGCCGGAGCATGGCGGTGATCACGGGCTTCTCCTACCGGTTCGACCATATCCCGGTACAGGCTGACGACCGACTGGAATTCGAAGCCGCCATGGCGTTTCCCACCAAGGGGCCGGGGCGCGCGCGGGTGATCGTGACCGGCGCCGACGGCAAACCGGTCGAGGTGTTCTCCCAGCTGCTGCCTTTCCGCACCAAGGCCGGTCCGCCCTCCATCGTGCGGGCCTCCATCCCGCTCGCCCGCTTCGGCTCAGAGATCTCCGTCACCTTCGCCGCCGACACGCCCAAGGGCGTGGACTCGTCGGCCCAGTGGGTGGTGTACATGCGGCCGCGGATCGCGGCGCCCAGCCGCCAGCCATGACGGCTGAGGTCAAGACGGGGCAAAGCGAGACGCGGCAGGTCAAGACGGGGCCGTGCCCCGTCTGCGGCGCGCCGCCTGAGACGGCGGCGCCGTTCCTGGAGGAGAGCATCGACCCGGCGAAGATGTCGGGCTTCTCCTACGCCTCGCGCAAGACGCCCGAGTACATGAGCCACCGTCTGGTGCGCTGCACCTCGTGCGACCTTGTCTACGTCGCCGATCCGCCGAAGCAGGAGGCCTTGGCGGAAGCCTATCACCAGGCCGAATACGACAGCGCCGAGGAAGCGGCCGACGCGGCGTCCGCCTATATCAGGGCCATGGCGCCCGCGTTCGCCGAACTGCCCAGCCGAAAAGGGGTGCTGGAGATCGGCTCGGGCACCGGCGTGCTGCTGGAGCGCCTGCAGGCGCTGGGCTTTGACGGCCTGGTGGGTATCGAACCTTCGGCCGCCGCCATCGCAGCCGCCCCCGCCAACCGCCGTCCCTGGTTGAAAGAGGGTATCTTCCACGAGGGCGACTTCGAACCGGAATCCTTCGACCTGATCTGCTGTTTCATGACCCTGGAGCACGTGCGCGATCCGTTGGCCGTGGCGCGCTCGGCCTACCGGCTGTTGAGGCCTGGCGGCGCCTTCGTCACCGTGACCCACGACTATCAAAGCCCGGTCAACCGCCTGCTCGGGGCCAAGTCGCCGATCATCGACATCGAGCACATGCAGATCTTCTCGGACGCCAGCATCCGCACGCTGTTCCAGCGCAGCGGCTTCTCCCGCATCACGGCCCGGCCGTTCCGCAATCGCTATGCGCTCAACTATTGGCTGCGCCTTGCGCCCCTGCCGAAAGGCCTGAAGGCCCTTGTGGCCAAGACCCTGTCGAGCACCGGGCTCGGCCGGCTGAAACTGGCGGTCAACGTCGGCAACACCCTGGCCGTCGGCTTCCGCGACGACGCCCGGCCGTGAAGGCGTTGCTGTCCCACACCCTGGTGCGGTTCCTGATTGCGGGCGGGGTCAACACTCTGTTCGGCCTGGCGGTCTACAGCGCCCTGGCGCTCACCCCCCTGCCGACCTGGGCGGTGCTGGTGGCGACCAACCTCCTGGGCGTGGGGTTCAACTTCGTGACCACCGGCGGGTTGGTGTTCCGCGATCTGGGCCTGGACCGGCTGCCGCGCTTCGTCCTTTGCTACGGCCTGGTGGTGCTGGTCTACTGGGTGGCGATCAAGCTGCTGTCGCCGGTCGCCGGCGGCCGTATCGGAGCCATGGCGGTGGTGATCGTGCCCATGACCGGCCTGACCTATCTGTTGCAATCGCGGTTCGTGTTCCGCAGGCCCCTCGCTGCGACGGCTCCATGAACGGTGAGGCCTTCCAGCCGATCTCGGTCAAGCCGCCCTCGGCCAACCCGCTTGCCTTCGGCCTGCGCTGCCTGGTCGATCTGCAGCTCGGCACCATCGTCGAGCACCTGCGTCCGGCCATGGCCGGGCTGCCCCCGGGCGATGTGCTGGACGTCGGGGCCGGCCAGTCGCCCTGGCGCGAATGGCTGCCGGCCCAATGCCGCTATGTCGGGCTCGACGTGGCCAACGCAGGCGACTTCGGCATGGCCGGCGCGTCGGACGTGGTGACCTATGACGGCGGCGTCATGCCTTTCGACGACGCCCGCTTCGACGGCGCCTTGTGCATCGAGGTGCTGGAGCACGCCGCCGATCCCGAGGCCCTGCTGGCCGAGATCGCCCGGGTGCTGAAGCCTGGCGGAGCCTTTCTGATGACCACTCCCTGGTCGGCCCGCCGCCATCACATCCCGCACGACTACCACCGCTTCACCCGCGAACGGCTCCAGGCCCTGCTCGAGAGCCATGGGTTCGAGGACGTCCAGGTGCGCGAGCGCGGCGACGACGTGGGCGTGGCGGCGAACAAGCTGGTGGTGCTGACCCTGGGCGCCCTGGCGCGAACACGGGGCCTGAACGCCCTCGTCACCCTGCCGGCCGCTGCACTGTTCGCGATCGGGGCTGCGGTCATGCTCGCCGCCGCCCACCTGCCACGGAGCCTCGGCCTGGGCTCGGACGCCGACCCGCTCGGCTATTTCTGCTCGGCCCGACGGTCGGCGCGCGCCGTTAGGGGCTAGAACCGCTTGGCGCGGCGGCAGGCCATGCTCTACCATCGCGCGAAGGCCGCAAAGGCTAATGGGATTTCGGCTAAGATGCTCAGCGTCAAAGATTATTTCCTGGAAACCCGGCAGCTGTTCGACGACGCCCTCGCCGATGCGGACTTCCTGCGCCAGGTCGACGCGGGGGCGGCCCTGTTCACCTCGACCCTGAAGTCGGGGCGGAAGGTGCTGTTGGCCGGCAACGGCGGCAGCGCGGCGGACGCCCAGCACATCGCTGGGGAACTGGTCTCGCGCTTCTACTTCGATCGCCCCGCC
>Ga0041062_1000018_pt1 | contig 11994 bp, 9 predicted proteins | sample AraCvinosormetaG_2_FD_53325 | JGI IMG/M metagenome (GOLD analysis project Ga0041062, IMG submission 53325) | Arabidopsis roots microbial communities from Chapel Hill, North Carolina, USA - Cvi Cl nosort | ecosystem: Host-associated > Plants > Roots > Unclassified | place: USA: Chapel Hill, North... | reverse complement strand
TCGTTGAACAATTATTCTTGTTCCTTGACCAAAGCCCATAATAAGCCTATTGTTACTTAAAAGGCCCAACATAAAATTCGGAAATAAAAACGACGTCGTTGGTTTTAAACGTAAAATAATCCTCGCCGGACGGAAGAGGCGTCACCAGAACAGAAAATTCAATTTGCTCCGGTTTCGACTTTAGCCGGCGACGTAATTAAACGAAGGTTGAAGGAGAATTAGAAGAGAGGCAGCGATAATCAAGTCAAGGAATTTTCTCAGAGAATGGCGTTTAGGCCTTTCGGGAAGGACTTAGGTCCGATGAGCTCTAAGCCAGCGCCGTTTACACCGTTCGGTGCTTCTTCAACCACTAGGTGTGCTCTTCATTCTCTATAGATGTATCTATGCTTCAATCGGACTTTTCTTCGAGTTTTGAGATTTTTAGGATTCATTTCACGCTATGGATCTATTATACTCAGAGATTTTTTTGAACTGTCAAATTTACATATATGCTATCGTTGTATTAAAGTGTTTAGGATCATGAGAATGAGAGAAGTATCTTGAATTTTCTATGATATTGTGTTCTATATCACTTAGGCAGTCGGGTTTTGCTTCTTCATCTTCCTTAGGAGAAGCTGCGAGTTGCTTTACTTTGCTTTTTGTTCTTAGATTGTACCTTTCTTTTTTATTCTTACACACTGCGAATGTTGGATTTGCATGTAGTGATTCATCAATTCAACCACCGGCGTCTCAAAACCATTCAGCCTTTGCAGGACAATCTTTTGGACCTGGTGGAATTCGAAGGTTAGATTAACCTTAGCTCTACAGCTTTGATTTCTTTCTATGCGAGTATGTTAGGTTGTTTCTGAGCCTCCATAGGACGAGCCTATTGTGCTACTTGTTGTAGTTTTTTTTCGTAAATTCGCTCAGTTTTCTTTCGTAACTTTGGCTTGTAGTGGTCCTTCAATTCAGCGAGCACCACCTCTGTCGGCTTCTCAAAACCCTCAGCTCTCTATAGGGAAACCTTACCGACCAGGTGGGGTTCAAAGGTTAGACATTCTTAATCGTATGGCTTGCTTTTATTCGTTTTCTCTTTCAGTTCTATGTGTCTAATGATGATGTTAGGTTGGTTACTTATTCAATTATTAATTTTTCAGTCTACTCTCGGGTTTTCTTCTTCTTTAGATTCTAGCCTAAGTTATTATGGTTTTTGCTTGCAGTGTTCCTCCAATTAATAGAATACCATCTCCGTCGGCTTTTCAAAATCCATCACCCTCCTCAGGACAACCTTACCAACCTGGTGGAATTCAAAGGTCAGATAACTTACTATTATGGCTCTCTTTTTTTTTTTTCACTCCTTATACCTGTAAAGGATCTTCGGGAACCCAAAACAGTGAAGATGGGATAAACCAAATTTTCTGTTTTCTTTGGCTTTGATTCTTTTTGTAAAACTTCTGCTTGAATCTTCTATATGTTGCACTAATTTTTACGCCGAGAAAGTTATAAGAACACTTTGATGCTATGTTTTTCAGGATCCCAGAACCATTCAATGGAATAGCATGGGGTCCAGAAGCTTCACGTACAAGCCCCTCTGTGAGACCTTACCAATTTCCTGGAGTTCAGAGGTAAAAGTGTACGTGACATATTTTGACTAAGAAGAGTGTCATTACTCATATGCGGCTGTGTTAATCACACATCTCAAATGCTTTCAGTTTCTGCAATTGAAATTATAGCAGTAGGAAGAAAGTAGAGTGTGGCGGAGTGCTATAAGTTTCTCTGCCTAATACATAAGGGCTTACTATGGCAGCGGCTTTGAAGCTCTAAAGAGATCATTATCGCTGGATTTGGCTTATAGCCTTTAATAAGCAAGCTGCTGGATTTTTCTTAACGACTTAGCTGAATTTACCTGCTTCATTTTTCCTCACAGGCCTAATTTAAATCCTCAATATGGGCACGATGGATCAAGGAATTTCTTGAAAGATCATGGTGAACATAGTCGAGCCACGTCTCCACCTGCTACATCTCACATTCTTTCCAGAATGGGAACTGATGCTGTTGAGATTGGTCGATCACAAGATTCAAAAAGAAAAAGGTCGTTTATGCCATTTCCTTTAGATCAAGGTCATTTATGCCAGCAGGATCTTTCTGAAATAAACATTCTGTCTGTTTTGTATCCCTATCTTATCCTTAACCTTTTAACATCTGTCCTTGTGGGAGTTTACACCTTCCTTGTTCTGCATCATGTATCTTACTCTTTCAGATTTTATCAGTTTGTTGTGTGGCCTAGGTGGTATGAATGAGATGTCATAGACATGGCCATGGTGTTTACTGATATCCTGGTTTTTTTGATGTAACTAATATCGGTCTATAAAATTCTCAATTTTTGTTGCAGTCGGTCAGATATTCTTCCTGACCAGAATATGGGGTTTTCTCGAAGAAATCAATCGCCAGTATCAGGTTTTGAGAATGGAAACTTGGTAGATGGTTTTCAGCCACTTTCTAGCCGAACTTGGATGTGAGCTTTTTATCCTCTTGTCAGTGTCATAATGTTTTCGTTTCTCATTCTCTTTACGCTGTTGGTTTTGATTGGTTTTAAAAAGGTCATAAAATATTTCATTTTGTGGAGTCTTTACTCTTTGTGGATAATGATTTGAACCATACCTGTGTCTTTGCTCCTTGATCTTTATACTAATTTATTGTTCTATCCTCTCACTAACTTTTGAAACTTATTTCCTGGAACCTTTTCTCATGTTTGTGTAGGCGCTCTCCGTCTTCTGCGGAGAATAATCCGGTGAGGTCGAGGAGCAATCCCAATCAGTTGATTCATCAAGAACAAACCGGAAACTCGTCATTCCCCTATGCACATGAAGTAGCTGAAATTCAGGAAGCTACTAGAAGAAAGTCTTCGGCTGTAGCACCTTCTGATAAACCCCTTGGAGATGACCCCATATTGTCTCAACATGACTCTCAAAGGTAGACAGCATGAATCTCATCGTACATTCTAAAGCTTATTATGTTTTATTCACCCACTCTGTGCCATACGTGTACGTATGAATGGCAGGAGAAATCACGATTATAGAATAGAGTTACAATCCTAAGAAACTTTATCGTTAGCAAATCGGCTTAAGAAACTTTATCTTTAGCAAATCGGCTTATGAGCGTATTCACCTTAAACTTAGATGGTTGCTTGGAAATTTTTCTGCTACTAGCCTTTGAAGTCATGCTTACTTCTCCTGCAGCTTTATCTTAATGCTATTGCAACAAATCTACTTTTCTCTATCTGGTTTGATGTGCCTTTGAGCTTCCTCCTAGTTAAGCATGCTGTTTCTGTGATAGGTTTTCGACATCTCCACCTACGTCAGGCACAAAGACATATACACTTTCAAGAAGTTCAGATTCTCAATTTCCTGGACAGCCCTCCTCTGTAAATAGTTTCAATAATGCGCGTAAGACAAACAGTTCACCTGCAACAAAAAGGACGAGATCTCCACCTGTATATCCAATTGAAGAGGATATCCCGCGAAACTCTTTCCCTTCTCAAGATTGTACAGAAGGGTACAATATTTAATCACGCAGTATTGACTCTTTGCATTAATCTGTGGACCAGTTCTTAAAGTTTTCTAAACGGTGTGGATTTCTTATAGAGAAGAGCAAGCCAGGGCAAAGAGACTGGCCCGCTTCAAGGGTGAACTGGAGCCTATTGCAGACCGACCTGTTGATATTCAACTTACTAAATCACCTGTAAATAAAACTATGAAGCCTCTGGACAACAAACAAACATTCAATTCGCTTGAATCAAGTAGGGATGCCCTGAAGGGAGATGCCTTGCCTGATTATGAAAACTCGGAGCAGCCCTCTCTTATCATTGGAGTATGCCCTGACATGTGTCCTGGTAAGCATATGCCTGAGACATGCATTAAATTGACAACTGAGTGTAAATAGTCTTTGGTTCATATAATCTGATAAAAAAAAGAATTGTGTTGCCAACGATATTTATTTTGTCCATAAATGATGGCTAGTTCTAGTTATAGTAATCTGATCGCAGAACAAATATAATGATGGACTTTTTTCTTCATTTTCCCAGAGTCAGAACGGGGGGAGCGTGAGAGGAAGGGTGACTTGGACCATTATGAGCGTGTGGATGGAGATAGGAACCAGACAAGCAAATCCCTTGCTGTGAAGAAAGTAAGCTCACCTTTTTAATATCATTTAAGCTTCAGATTCTTTCTTAGATGAAATATACTAGACCACTCATTTGCCATGATGACTACTTATATATCTGCCTTTGGATAGTATACTAGGACGGCGGAGCGAGAAGCAATTTTGATACGACCAATGCCAATCCTGCAAAATACAATGGAATATTTGCTGAGTTTGCTAGACCGACCTTACAATGAAAACTTTCTTGGCATGTACAATTTCTTATGGGATAGGATGAGAGCTATACGTATGGATCTAAGAATGCAACATATTTTCAACCAAGAAGCTATTACTTTGCTGGAGCAAATGGTTTGTGTTTTCTGATAAATCTCATTAAACAGGATGATAAACAATATTCTTTTTTAAATGCGTGTGTTCTTACTATTGATTTTCCTGTTACAGATTAGACTTCACATCATTGCAATGCATGAGCTATGTGAATATACTAAAGGAGAGGGCTTTTCGGAGGGGTTTGATGCACACCTGAATATTGAGCAGATGAACAAGACATCTGTTGAGTTGTTTCAAATGTATGATGATCACAGGAAGAAAGGAATAACTGTTCCTACAGAAAAAGAGTTTCGTGGCTATTATGCCCTTCTCAAACTCGACAAGCATCCTGGCTATAAGGTAAGTCCTTCTGGGTGAATTTGCAGTCAGAATTGTGTGCTAAGTTCTTAACCCGACAATAAATTCTTCTTGTTAGGTTGAACCTTCAGAACTTTCTCTTGATCTTGCCAATATGACTCCAGAAATAAGGCAAACTTCAGAAGTTCTCTTTGCCCGCAATGTAGCCAGGTAGTTCCTTGGATTTTTTTGTTGGCTGTTAGTTTTTTAACTTGATCTAAGTATTGAAACCAGTCGTGCAAAACAGAGCTTGCAGAACTGGCAACTTCATCGCCTTCTTTCGCCTTGCACGGAAAGCAAGCTATCTTCAAGCATGTCTAATGCATGCTCATTTTTCGAAAGTAAGGGTGTATTTGTGGTGTGGGTTCAAAAGCTATTATTCGTACCATGTTGATGTGTGATTATTTCACTGAGATTTAAACTTTTATTCTGTTTCATCAGCTAAGAACTCAGGCGCTTGCCTCTCTGCACTCGGGTCTCCAAATTAATCAGGGTCTCCCAGTTTCAGATATGTCAAATTGGATAGGGATGGAGGTATTTCTTCCATCACTCTGTTACTTGGTGTGTATCCCTTTTTTGGTTTGTCACAGAGAAGTTGTTAGAGATCTTACATTTTTCTTCTGGTAATGGAATTTAGGAAGAGGACATAGAAGCCCTGTTGGAGTACCATGGGTTTTCGATTAAGGTTTTTGAAGAGCCATACATGGTAAAAAATGACCTATTTCTCCATGCTGATAAGGATTACAAAACAAAATGCTCAAAACTTGTTCACATGAAAAAGTCAAGAACCATAGTGGAAGATGTTTCTGCTCCCACAGTAGTGGAAGATGTTTCTACTCCCTTTCCATTGCCTTCCTTGATCACAGAAGCAACTATCGGAAATCAACAGTGTATTACCGCCCATAAACACGAAATGCCGCCTGCGAGAAGTCTTAAGAAACAAACATCAATGCGTCTATTTGATAAAGAAGTGGCTGACTCCAAGACTTCCCTCTTAGCAGAGGAGGACAAGCCAATGGGGACATTTGTTATGAATCCACCAGGGCCATTCGTTATAAATCCAGTGGTGCATCAAGAGAAACAAAATGACCTTACATCAGCTGGTGGATTTCATTCTCCCGTGAAGCTATATTCTCCTTTTGGTTCCCCTAAATTTCCTCAAACTAAATCGTCGAATTTGGAGAAACAACCTAATGACGATCGCATCGGTATGTCTCCTGGGGAAATTAAATTTTCAATCATAGGGGATGTATATACGAATCATGTGCCTGGACCAGCTTTGCAACAAAGTCCGAAGTCTATGCCAATGGAGATTATGCCTGTAACTACCATTGCAGAGTGTCCGACAAGTGTAGAAAACAAATATGCTTTGGAAGAATCAGTACCGGAGGCTGCAATGATTTGTACCTTGGAAAAGGAGTTCAATGACATTGACCAGGAAGACGAGGATGAGAATGGGGTCATCTTAAATCAGTATGATGAGGAAGTGGCGAAAGCAAAACTCAAGTTGATCATAAGGTTTGCCAGCTCCTCATGCAAATTGACAATTGATTTAAGTTATTTTTAAATTTTCTGTAATAATATTTGCAGATTATGGAAGCGGTGGTCTTCACGTCAAAGTGAATTGCGGGAGCGTCGACAGTTAGCAGCAGCTGCTGCACTGAATTCACTATCCCTGGGTACTCCTATCCGATTTAGCAAAACTGATGTAAGTTTCAGTTTTCTTCCCCATAACATGCTGATCATCAGTCTTTTGTCAAGGAAGCAAAATTCTTAAAAGGCATGTACTATTGAGGTTCTAATATCGGTTCTCTCTTTATACAACAGCAATCGAGGGCGTGTGGTGAGTTTAACATTGATCAAGCCATGAGGAGGAGATTTGAAGAACGTGAGAAATCATGGTCAAGGCTGAATATTTCTGATGTGATAGCTGATATACTAGTTGGAAGGAATCCCGAATCAAAATGCATAAGCTGGAAGGTCGTCTTATGTACTCAGACTAAATCAGTAAACTCATCATCTTCTGCAAGTCAGGTTACGCATTCAGCAGCCAGTCGATGGTTATCATCAAAGCTTATGCCTCATGCAGAACATAGTAGTCTCAACGATGATAATCTGCTGTTTTCAGCTCCCGGCGTGTCTGTATGGAACAAATGGGTTGCAAATGGGTCTGATATAGATTTCACATGCTGTCTCTCAGTAGCTAGGGATGTGGAGGCTGAGAATGATATGTGTGAAACAACATGTGGTGCAAGTGCAGTCCTTTTCCTTGCATCTGGAGGCCTCCCTTTGAATCTTCAGAGAGAACAGCTTAACCTCATTCTTGAATCAGTACCCAACGGTTCAGTTCTTCCCCTTCTCGTAGTAATTAGCTCATGCAATGGGGAACACATGGAGCCTGATACCGACATTGTCTCGGGATTAGGCCTCCATGATATTGACAAGTCAAAGATAGCAAGCTTTTCCATCGTTTCTATTGCTAATAAGTCCCAAAAGGGGCAGGAAGTTCACTTTTTCAATGATTCACGGCTAAGAGATGGGTTTAAATGGCTAGCAAGCAATTCACCTCTGCAACCAAATCTTCATCATGTTAAACTCCGGGAACTGTTTCTGACCCATTTCAGTTTTTCCTTGGAGTTGCTTAAGCAGGTGCCAGATCAGGAGGTTGGTCCTAACATCTGCATATCAGCCTTCAACGACGCATTGGAAACATCACGAAGAAACATCACTTCTGCTGCTGAAGCAAATCCCATCGGTTGGCCTTGCCCTGAGACAATGTTGCTCGAGGATAATAGAAAAGAATGTTTAATGGTCAAGCGGTATCTTCCCAACCTGGACTGGAGCAGTGCAGAGAACGTCGAACTACTCAGTTCCGTGCTAGAGAATTGTAAGCTCCCAGATTTTGAAGATGATTTGACATGGCTAACCGTAGGATGTGCTTCTGGTGCTGAGATAGAGAACCACACGCAAAGGCTTGAGGGATGCTTAATTGAGTACTTAACACAGAGAAGCAATCTTATGGGAGTCTCATTAGCTACTAAAGAAACAGGAGTGATGCTAGAAAGAAACACTAGACTCGAACTCCATAACTCAAGCCGCTACCATATCACCCCGAGATGGATTGGTATCTTCCAGAGGATCTTCAACTGGCGGATAATGGGTTTGTTTGATGCATCATCTTCCTCAGCTTACGTACTGAAGTCTGATCTCAACATGTCAACTTCAAGCTATGCAGATAAATTCTTGGCTGAAGATGCATCATACCCATCTTGTCCTCCAAATCTTCCATTGCTTCATGAAATGATAGAAATCAGCTGCAGCCCCTTGAAGTCGCCTCCTCCATATGATGACAAAGCCCAGAGAGTTGTTGAGACAGGAATGCTCATCGATGATCATAGAGATATAGAGGAATCGATGTTGGAAAAGAACAGAGAAGCTTGTCGAGGTATTGATCTGATGATAACTGAGGATGATGAGTTAGGCGAGAGATCATGGAGAAGTAAAGGTAAAGAAGCGGCAGAGAAGAAGACGATAGAGAAGAGAGAGAGTGAGAGATTAGATGAATTGTTGGAAAAATGTAACATGGTACAGAATAGCATAGCCGAGAAGCTCTGTATTTACTTCTGATTTTCGTCAGCCCTTTTTGTTAATGTTTGTTGTTGTTGCATGTCAGTTTTTGTCAAAGAAGGTATTTTGCTTCCCCTACACGTGTCATCATCAGTTTGGTAGAAGTTTTGTACTTCACTGACCATTAGTACATTATTACTACTGGTCTTATATGTTCCAACACTCGCACTCTCGGCGCGTGAACGAAACCCATACACTTATGTATTATGTATAGAGAAGAAATAAAGCATGCCTCCAGCGAGCGCGTGAGACCCATCATTTTTATAATTACTACCAAGTTAACATGAAAAACTTCTTGTCTAAAACCCTAAACCCTATAGATACGCGTAATCTAACAGAGAGGAAGAAGGAGAAAAATATAGGGTTTGATGATGGAGAAATAAGAAGAAGAAGATGTGAAGAGAAGACAAAGACAAAAAGCAGCAACCAGCCTCGGGTTCTTACATTGGGAAGAGCTAAAAAATCATGGAGATTTATCCAAGGTAGCTTTGAACATTGCCCTTACTACCCTCGTGGACGATGCATCAACGGGGTTCTGTATGATGAATCTGGTGAATTTGATCGTGCTCAGGGAAAGTTCCCAAGGTTACCTCTTAACTTACGAGGGAAAGTTAGCTTCTCTTGCTTCTGCAACCTATGTGAAAGCCTTTATTTCACTATGGGTTCTGGAGGATGCAGAGAGACATGCGTGGTCGTTTAGAACATTTTCTTTAACTTTTCCACTCGATGATCCAATTTTGGACACCTTTTTAGAACTAACGGGTGTGACTGAAGCCGGTGAGTTTGTTTACGCACCAACAACTTTGCAGAGTCCGTTTCATGCTCTGTATTTCGATCCACAGAGAAACAGCTTTAGAAGAGTCATATATGAAGGACTCGCGGACGACGAATTTAGGCGACGTAATAGACTTGGATACGAACGTCACCATATTCTTCCCAATCACATAGAGAGTCTCATTTCTTTGTAAATAATTGGCGGGCTTTATAATGATGTTTTCATTCTTTAATTTGAAAAAACAAGAACACAAATAAACTTGTTTGGGTCGTCAAGAGCTTATTCTCCGCAACAAGCAACGTGTAAGAGCAAATAGCGTATTAAACACGTCATTTAATCTTGGTAAAAGAAGCTCATACACAAAAGAGAGAGCATTACTTTTAACTTTGCTATATAGTTGGATGAAACCTGTAACATTACAGTACAGAAAAATCAAACAAAGGGGCAAATAGGAATGTGCATCATTCATTAGACAGCTTTTTAATCTGTACAATGATAATTGTGATATCATCTGTCCTATTCTCATGCTCCAACCACAGTTTATATGATTCCGCTGCTGCTGCAGCGCATCCATCGCGCGGATCTGCGTATCTCCCCACCTGCAAACAACATTTTTCAATCACATTAAGACCCCAAACCAACAAAAACATATTGAGATCTTCAAAAGGGTATTTTACCATATCAACAACAGCTTGGCTTGGAAGAAACTCGAAAATCCCATCGCTTGCAACAACAAAGAACAAATGGTTAGGCGAGAGATGAACCATTGACACTTCTGGCTCTGCAATAACTCCAATGCTCTCAGCTGTAAAATCACCAACACTCCTCGTGAATGCGGTTCCCGGATACATCCCGTTTTGTACCCAAAGTCTCGGCGGATCTCCTCCTTCACTCTCTTCGTTTGCCCATGTTTGTATATTCGGATCTTTCAACCCTTCCACTTGATCCACACTCAGCACTCTAGCTCCACAAGCTTTAACCCTCTCGCATTCATCTTTCCTAAAAGGCGTTTGATCGTAAGACAAATCCTCTGCTAGAATCCGATTCCTGTCTTTAACAGCGAGAACCGCCCTCGAATCTCCTACATTGGCAACATAAATCTTATCCCCAACAACAAGAACCGTAATGGCAGTAGTACCACTCATCGAATCGTCGATTTCACTATCGTGTAACTCTTCATTAACCCTCAAAAAAGCAGACTTGTAAGCTTTCTCCGGATCCTCAAGCAGAGTTGGGTCTTCAGACAACATTTCCACAACCCTCTCCTTAACAAAATTCGAACACTGCGTACCCAACACACCGTGACCATCAAAGACACCGAAGAAATGAACATTCGGGTTACCTTGAAGCTCTGTTTTGATGCAGTAAGTGTCTTGATTCTCCTTATCAGGTGAGTCAGGGTAATAGCCCCGTTGAGATAACACAGAGTAAACCATATCGAAATTAGGAGAAGGAACGTGAATAGATCCAAGAGGTTTCTGATCTTTCCCCTTAAGAACACCATTGGCTTCTAAAGGTCCACGAGAATCTCCATCTGATGATGACGAAGGATATCGGCTACAACATTTGCATTGAACACAACCCATAACGCAGAAAAACAGATTCGATTGCACAAACAAAAAAACGTAACTTTCCTTGAAAAATCTTTAGCTTCAAGCTGGGGCTAGAACAAGCAATCTCTAGGGAAACGAAATTCGTGGGATTCAACAATGGCGTCCAGAAAAGTGTAGGGTTTTGCGAATGTCATGTTAAACGCGGCAAAATCGAAAAAGGAAAGACGAAATTGGAACCCAAAGGCAGAATCTTTAATGGAAAAAAATGGAGGAAGAGGAAGAAGAGAAACAAAGGTTACAAAAGAGGAAAAATTCGTAACTTTATCTTGTTGCTGCTGTTGTTCGAATTCTTCTTTCTTTTTTCACCTTGGTGGTCTTCCTCAACCTTTGTTTTTTCCCTTAAAGGGTTATTTCGTCAACCCTTTTAAGAGAAAGCGTCAAAAATTTGAGAAACCCTAAAATGCCAAAGCAGAGGAATTTGTTCCTGAAGAAAGAATAAAAAGAGAAGAAGACGAAGAAGAAGAGAGAGAGAGAGAGATGAAAGAATATTGGTTTGGTGGATCCGACGGATGGAGTACACGGGTGGGTTTGGCCTCTGCCACAGCCGCGCACGAGTTCCCAAATCAAACCAAAAACTTTTTGAGATTATCGATGCTTTCTTTTCCTCGAGATAATTCCTTACTTTTCTCGTTTATTTTCTCCCCGTTTCGGGTCGGGTATCATAACATTTTCTCGACCCGATAATCCATGAAAATATTGAAAACCTAATGGGCCTAAGGCCCTGTGAATTAGGTAGCTATCACATTACCATACAACATGGTAAAAAATGTAAAATATAAAGGATTACTTAGTAAGTGTAATTTACCTCGAGACCATGTATGACATGGTGAGTCCAATCCATATATCCACTGTTTATGAAACAGTCTTTTTTTTTTGTGTACATGAAATTATGAGTTCACTGATTTAGACCAATTACATGGAACTAGAGAAAGAAATCTTCTACCACTCAAGCAAGAAAGATTCGACTCGATTTCTATTTGTCTTATCTGCAAATGGCTAGTATTGGTGAAAGAATAAGTTTGAACTCAAATATTTGTAATCGAAAGAGTTTCAAGTGATCTTCTCTCTGGTTCATATATTATTTATATATATGGATTAGTATTAGGCATGAGAATGACCGATTGACACGCGACTGTCTTAGTAGCCATGCATGAAGATTGGAGTATATAAGAC
>Ga0041062_1000017_pt1 | contig 12196 bp, 13 predicted proteins | sample AraCvinosormetaG_2_FD_53325 | JGI IMG/M metagenome (GOLD analysis project Ga0041062, IMG submission 53325) | Arabidopsis roots microbial communities from Chapel Hill, North Carolina, USA - Cvi Cl nosort | ecosystem: Host-associated > Plants > Roots > Unclassified | place: USA: Chapel Hill, North... | reverse complement strand
TCCCAAGAACTTTGGCAACGGCGCGAAATTTGATACGGTTCAAATTACCCTAAGAACTACTCTCTCAAATAAGAGATCAATTGCAGTATTTAAGGATCGATTTCCACAAAGTTCTTTTGTTCAAACAATGAGTTGAATGTCGAGATTATATAGAGAGCTAGGAACAGGGAATTCTCAGGAAACTATTGGTTAGTAGATCTAATGAAAGCTAAGTTGTTATCGAACCATTCTTACACTCAAACTCTAATTATGGAATAACCGGTGGTATTCTGCAAAACTCTCTATGTTTATAGCTAAGAATAACCGGAGAAACCGAGAAATGTTGAACCTAAACATGCATTCTAAACGAGTTCAATTGTTCACATTAGTAGATAGGCCGATTCTTATTACACCCCTATAAATCAGGCTCATCAAATAATAGATCCAACTACAGATACCTATGGTGGGCATATCTATTGTCTGGATTCAAGATCTAGTTAATTACTTAAGATCTAGCATTAAGAATAATCAAAGATGAAGAATTCTACAGATAACCTAATAGGGGTGATCTACTAAACCATATGAATCCCTAATGAGAAACCCTATTTCTAACAAGAAGACTACTCTGACATATTGAATGAAACAAATAACCAAATTGGGATATAAAGCATAAACACAACAATAAAGTGAAGATTCAGAGTTCAATCAATCAGCTGATGGCGATCAGAACGTTGATGGATTTCAGTAAGCTGCATCGAGTCCCATCACACGCTTGAGGTGCACACATGGATGCAAGAGTAGACGTGGCGAGCTGAGGCGGATGATGTAGAGAGCAAAGGGTGGAAGCCAACTTGGCGTGGTGTCAAAGACAAGAATCACCGAGAAGATATGGAAGATATTATCTCGAAGATTAAGGAAGGAATAAGCTTGGAGAAAACAAGAAAGATTTCTTAAAAACGAGATTCTCGGAGATCCTAGGTTTAGGGTTCCGGAGAGTAGGTATTAGTATTCTAGAGCTTAGTGTGAGGCGCTTTGAGCACTCTAGAATACTGTCATACGATTGTAAACTTCAGAGCATTGCAAAAGCTTGAAGGTGAGTGTGTAGTTCTCTTTGTCTTCACGTAAGAGTGATAAGAAACAGAGAAGAGAATTAGGCTTAGGTATTCTTAGTCGGGTTTGATCTTTTGGGTAGAATAGATCAAGTAATCTCCGAGATAACATTTGTAATCAGTTTGTTATCAATAAAAATATAGTCAGAGTGGTATCTCTTCAACAGGTGAGATCTTGCGACAAGGTCATGGAGAATTCACAACAGTATGTTACGATACAACAGCCATTGAAGCTGGATGCTAAGCATTATGGTTACTGGAAGGTGTCTATCAAGCAGGCTATCCAAAGCGATGAAATGGATGCGTGGTTCGTAGTGGAAGAAGGATAGACAGCTCCGGTGGTCATGGATGCTAAGGGGTTAGAAATACCAAAGTCCAAGAAGGATTAGACCACTGAAGAGAAGACAGCCGCTAAGAACAATTCGACGGCCTTGTCAATCATCTTCAGATCCCTGCCAATGAGTCAATTCACTCGCGTGTAGGGGTGCACATCAGCGAAGGAAGCTTGGGACATTTAGGAGACAACCTTTGAAGGAACCAGTAACGTGAAGTGGACTAGATTGGATATCCTAGCATCTAAATTTGAAAACTTGAAGATGGAGAATGAAGAGTCCATTGAGGAGTTCAACAGTCGGCTAAGTTCAATTTCTCAGGAGACTGTTGTCTTGGGAAAAAGGTACAAGGACAAGAAGCTGGTCAAGAAGTTTCTCAAAAGTCTGCCTGATAAGTTTCAATCTCACAAGTCAGAAATAGATGTATCACTTAGATTCTGATACTCTAAAGTTTGAGCAAGTGGTGGGAAAGATGCAAGCGTATGAATTGCAAATGAAGAAGAAGGAACGCTCATCATGAAAGAGTTTGACTCTCAAGGCTGCTGAATCTCAAATAAGTGTAAGTGAGGATCAGGTTGGTTTGATTGTTAAGAGGTTATTCAGGAAAAAGGAACGAGGACAACGCAAGGGTAATTCATCAGACAAATGACATGATATGAGTAGAGATTCGAAGAGTTCAGAAAAAACAGTGTGCTGAATGTGAGGGATTTGGTCACTACAAGTCTGAGTGTCCCACACTGAAGAAAAAAGGGATAATGTGCTATGGGTGCAAAGGTTATGGTCATACCAAGGCTGAATGTGTTGGAAATGAAGAAACAAAGCAGAAGTCATACATCACTTGGAGCAAAAGTGATACGGATGACAGTGCAGGAGGAGAAGGAGAGATTCTCAATAGTCTGGTAGCTCAACTTGGTGTGATTGAAACAGGCACTGAAGAAACAGTTGAGAATGGTACACTGGAGGATGTTAACCAGGAATCTGAATCAGAGTCAGACACTGATGAACCAGATCTATCATCGAGAAGTTCAGAATTCTGATTGAAGAGTTGGTTCAAAAGAAAAAGGACAATGAAGTACTTGGTGTTGAAAAAGAGACACTGGTAATGCAAGTGGCGAAGCTTGAAAAGGAACTTTCTGAGGAAAGAACCAAGTCTGAAGGATTGGAAAAGCAGTTGGCAGAACAAATGAGGAATATCAAGATGCTGAATAACGGGACCAAGGATCTGGACAAACTTCTAACCATGGGCAAAACATCAAATGTTACGTGGGGGAAACACTAAAGGTGAGACTCAGTTTGTCAAAGGATCCACTACAGAAGACAAGTCTCAAGTCAAATCAACAATAGCTGTTCTGAATGAGTTTCGCTCTAAGCCGAGAAGAGCACCTCAGGCCTACAACTTGAGACAAACAGACTTTAGACCAGAATTCAAAAGCAGGAGAACGGGATGCTGGTACTGTGGAGGTTTGAGTCACTACAAAGCAGACTGCTATAACTACTTGAAACAGGTTGTTCAGACTAGGAAAAGTTATCAAGCGGGTGCTCCAGGACGACAGGTCAGACAAGTGTACGTCAAGAAAAGAAATCTATAGTGTCATCTTGCTCAAACATCAGCAAGTGTGGAACTCAGTGACATGATGTGGTGCTTTGATAGTGGATGCTCCTGACACCTGACTGGAACAATATACAATCTCGCTGGGTATGAGGATGTGACATCTAGAAAAATCAAATTTGGAGATGCCTTGGTCAAAAAAAAGGGACACACTTCAGGACAAGCACTGCCTCATCTAACAGGTGTATACCATGTCGATGGACTCAAAGCGAATCTGATCAATATCAGTCAACTCTGTGATGATAGTTTAAGTGTCATTTTTACACAAACAAAATGTAGAGCTGTTGACAAACAAGGATTTGTGAAGATGGAAGGACAACATGCTACAAATAACTGTTACATGTGGAATCCAGAGGAATCATGTTGCACTGCATCATTGGTTGATGAATCTGATTCAGAAGATTAAACGCTAGTGTCTCTACCAGATAAATCTGATAAATCTGATCAGATGAGTGAAGTTATGAGTTCTGTACAGTAGTTTACAGTTGTGTACAATAAGCTGGCAGGCTTTATTCGAGTTCGCAATCAAAACGGTATGCAATTGTTCAGTTTTGTGTTTGATTAGTCTATTTGGCTTACGTGGCTCAGGTTGTTGGGGGAAAGGTCAAATGATCTCAAGAGGCAAACAATCTCAGTTCTTGTTCCTCACTACAATCATTCAAGTCGGCTAACAACAAATACAGTGTGGAATCTCTTCAACACCAGTGCTATGGACGAGATTCAGGGGGGAAAAGTGAATTCGGATTCTTCTTATGTTAGCAACTGGGAAGACGCTATGGAGTGGGAACTGAACTTTGCAAAGTCCATCAGGTTATTGGGGTACAATATCTGCAATCAGATCATTGATGAAGTAGGTCTTGCAATGCGACTTAGAAATATTCTGCTGACTCAAGGCTATATTCTGATGGAAAACGAGTCAAAGATCGATACTCATCTTGCTAGAGGTGAATCTATCAGGTTTCTGATGGGATGTGCATGTGCAGCACAGTTTTATGTGCATCAGATGGTGGTCAAGAAAGAAATCTTGAGTAGTGAACCTCAAAGGGATTGGTTTGAGAATCAACCAAGAGCATTCAGGAGTCCAGGGCATCCGTACTCGGCTCATAGATTGAAAACAGCTGTCTACTGTTTAAAGCAAAATCCGGAAACATATTATGAGCGTCTGCCCATGTTCCTTGAAGAAAGAGGTTATCTTCGGAGTGTTCATGACAAGAGATTGTTTGTATTATCAGACAACAAGGGATTATTGTTGGTACAACTGTATGGGGACAATGTGCTGTATGGTTCGAAAAATCAAGCTCTTGTAAAAGACTTTGTTGAACTCATCACTAGAGAGTTTGAGGTAAGTATGTACGGAGATCTGAGGTACATACAAGGAATGAAGATTAAACATGCAGATGAAGGCATATCTATGTCTCAGAACATGTACGTCAAAACAATGACTGAGAAGTTCAAGCTGGATGCACATGAGGTGACCACAACACCGATGAAGATCTCTACAAGACTTACTGCTGATTAGAGAGGAGAAAATGTGAATATCAGCATGTATCAAGGGATGATCGAGAGCCTTCAATACTTAACTGCAAGTAGACTAGACATCTGTCATGTAGTAAATGTGTGCGCTGAATACCAGCTTAATCCCAAGAGTTCGCATCTGACAGCTGTAAGGAGAATTCTCAAGTATGTGAATGGTACACCAACTTTCGAACTGTACTACACCAAAGACACTGACAATAGACTAAAGGGATATTGTGCTGCGGATTGGGTTGGGTCTTTGGATGATATACGGGGATCTATTGGAGGATGCTACTTCATTGGAAACAACTTGGTGTCTTGGAAGAGCAAGAAGCAGAACAATTTGATCCTATCAATTTCTGAAGCAGAACTTAGTACTTTGGAAAGTTCGAGTGCTCAACTTGTACAGCTGAAACAACTCATAGAGGAGTGTGGTATGATTTCTGATTTTCCGTTACTGTTTTGCAATAATCATAGTGCTATACATTGTTTTCAAGAACTTGTTAGACGGCCTCGTAATAAGCACATAGATCATCAACATAGTTATATTCATGAACTAGTTAAGGAGAAACTGATAGCTATTGAACATGTGGGTACTAAAGCTCAACTAGCTGAAGTGTTTATCAAACCTCTGATTTCTAACAAATTCTGTACTCTACGAATTTTCATTGGAATGTTTGAACTATAATTGGTTGTGAGTTGTGATGATCTAGAACAGGGACATGAAGCAAGAACAGGTCATGGAAATCCAAAAATGCATACAGGATCAGCACTTTGCAAAGTCATGTGGAAAATAGCTGCCGGTCATGCCGGTTCAATTCAAACGTAAAACGTTGTCGTTTAACAGGAGGTCAAAGAGCTGAGAAGATCAACCAACTGAATGGATTTGATACACACAAAAAAAAAAAAGTGTGTGTATCAAGATCACTAAGTTCGAATATCAAGCAATTGGGAAGTCAATTGATATTGCTGATATAACAAAAGAGGGAGAAATTCGGAAAAACTCATATCATCACGCTTCTGTTTGGTAATGCTATATTCAAAGGAAATTCCAGCTGCCTGTTACACGTTGCTCTGATTATTGAGAACTGAAGGCATGACAGTGTGAAAGACTAGCCACTGAATAATGAGTTGATTCATCAACGATCTGAGTGGTTGTGATAATTTCATGCTGAGTCCTGAACAATTGATTGGCATAAAGCACACCTCAGAGTACAAGGAAGAGGTAAGCTTTGAAATGATTGTTGGAAAGCTATTACCCACATGTGTTAATTGTCAGTTTGGGTCACTAAACTGGTTCAGGATATGAATGTTAAGTTTTTATCTGGGTGTTCCTTGAAATTTGATGCTAACAAAAATCATTTGTTTGATTGAGGAATTTCTTGGCAAGGAAGCACTTATGCGTTTGTTAAGTGTTTCAGAATAACAAAACAGTTTAGGTCCAAGCCCATTTCGAGTTTCAAAAGCCCATGTGAATTCAAGGATGTTTGTTCGAGTATTGGAGGGAAAAAGAGGAGTTCGGGTTTGAGGAGTCAAATCAACTATCTTTGGAAGTCGAGAAGGCAACCCACTGCACTCAAGGCGAATCCTTCAGAATTCAGGTGAGAGAGAGAGCACGAAATCGATTTTCTCGGCTGTTCATCGTCTTGTTCAACAACAATCGGTGTCCAAATCGTCTTCAGATCTGTCAGTCTCACCGCCCGGTGACTCGATGCAAGATATTCCATAGCGGAGTGAACCGAAAGTTCAAGAGGTGATGTCCGATGAAGAGCTCACTGTGTCGGATCCCGATTGGGGTATGGTACGTGTCAGAGACCCACACCGCTGATAATCGAAATTGAGGATGAGACTCCATCGTCAGCGGATCGGGTTCAGAAGCCTGAACCAAAGGGTCCAGAGGCTGCTCCTTCTCAGCAATCTGTGGCATCTCGATTGCGTATCAGAAGCAATCCGCTGCTGGTCAGAGTGGAAAGCGGATGAAGCAGGACAAGGGCAAGGGGATCGCCGCTTCATCTTCCTTCATTGGAATCCGATTCGTCTCTGCGGTGGCTGAAAAAAGGTATGCCCAATTCTCTCACCGCAATTTCATTGAGGAAGTAGAACTGTCTAGGAAGACAGATGAGGCGGCTAGGGAGTTTATTGAGAAGGCGGGGCTGATTCGAACGATTATTGGTTTCAAACCGTTCACGGAGGAACTGGTGTTTGAGTTCTGGGCAAATCTGCCAACGGTGAAGGTCGACATGTATAAGGTCAGTGTCCTTGTGCAAAATTGGGAGTACGAGGTCTCACCTGAGAAGATCAACACTCTGTATGGTCTTCCTTCTATCAATGCGAGACAGCAGCGAATGGATATGGCTGGACTGTTTGATGATCGAGTGGCTACTTTTCTGACTGGTGGGAAATTCGGTTCTCTGAGCAAGATTCAGGTGAGTGCCTTCACAACTCTGCTGCTCCAATTGGTCTCCAACATCGAATGATGGATATGCGCAGCCTGACCGAGTCAAGCTTGTATACATGATCATGCACAAAATGTCATTTAACTTTGGAAGGATGGCTTTTGATCACATTCTTCAGCTGGCTCTGAAACCAGACACCAAACTCTTCCTACCGTTCCCCAACCTGATCTATCAAGTTATCCAGACGCAACGCCCGGTTCAGATTCCCGTTAACCCTCATGCCTCCGCAGCGTCGACCAAGCAGAAGAAGGTGAAGCAGAGTGCAGTAGTAGGTCGCAAGGAATCATCCAACCGCAGGGCAATGAAAATTGCCATCGAAATTCTGCAGGCTGCTCTCGATACAGGTAAGTGTTCTGTGAGAACTTCATTTCTTGCGTCGAATATGTCTGGTTGCTTACATGATTTTTGACTAAGTTATCTGCTCAAGCGGGGAGATAAGGTTCCTTTGGATTTTGAGGATGCTGGGGGAGATTAATTTGTGGAGGAGCTTTGTTATTTGTTTAACACATTGCTCATCTTTAGACTAATCGCGTTATACTAATTATGCTAGATGGTGTTTCTACAATATGTCTATTGGCTGTGTGTTATGTTCCCCACATGAGTTTCTCATATCAACTGAGAGATGCTTGAGTATTAAACTCAGTCAAAAAGGGGGAGATTGAAGATGCAGAGTTCAATCAATCAGCTGATGACGATCAGAACGTTGATGGATTTCAGTAAGCTGCATCGAGTCCCATCTGACGCTTGAGTTGCAGACATGGATTTAAGAGCAGAGGTGGCAAGCTGAGGCGTATGATGTGGAGAGCCAAGGATGGAAGCTGACTTGGCGTGGTGTCAAAGACACGAATCACCAAGAAGATATGGAAGATATTATCTCGAAGATTTAGGAAGGAATAAGCTTGGAGAAAACAAGAAAGATTCCTTAAAAACGAGATTCTCGGAGATCCTAGGTTTAGGGTTCTGGAGAGTAGGTATAAGTATTCTAGAGCTTAGTGTGAGGCACTTCGAGCACTCTAGAATACTATCATACGATTGTAAACTTCAAAGCATTGCAAAAGCTTGAAGGTGAGTGTGTAGTTCTCTTTGTCTTCACGTAAAAGTGATAAGAAACAGAGAAGAGAATTAGGCTTAGGTATTCTTAGTCGGGTTTGATCTTTTGGGTAGAATAGATCGAGTAATCTCCGAGATAACATTTGTAATCAGTTTGTTATCAATAAGAATATAGTTATAAGCGATTCTCTATGTTGTGTTGATCTCTATACCCTCTTATAAAGAAAAGAGTTAGAAAGGATCTCTTCACTGTATTAAAAACTGAATGAATCTCTGAAGAGCAGAGGATGAATAGCTTATGTCTCTTAAAATAGGGTTTTGCAAAGAACTTGATAAAAGAAACTTAGGTCCAAACAATGTATATAAAACCCTATAAAACGTCCAAGGACTAATAATACAAATAGGAAAGTCTTCTGGGGCAAATTTCCTCTTTTGTAAACTTGAAAGCGTCTTGNACTTTTCTGGACCGAAACTTGTGTCGATCGACATGAAGAGTGTGTCGATCGACACTCTCTCTGATTCCTGAATCTAAAATCGTCATTAGCTTCCTTTTCTTTAGCTTTTCCTCCAAAATGTCTCCTCGTCCCTATCGTTGTCCCGTTGCATGGAATACCTGAAAAGACACTAAAAAGACTCGAGAAATAACATAAAGACTCAAAATCCTAACCCTAAACCATAGATAAAATCAGTGAAAATAGGTATATATCACAAAGCATGCAAGAATGATGAAAAATGATATGAAACAGTGATGAATGCTATGAAACTAGACCCAAAACGATGATGAATGAATGAAGAAAACATGCAAATTATAGGCATATCAACTCCCCCAAACTTAGTTTTTTGCTTGCCTTTAAGTAAATAAGAAAACATAGCTGAAGGAGAGGTTTAAAGTTGGGGATTCAGAACCAAAGCATCAAATAAATAGATAAAATCAATTTCCAATTTGGCAGTTTAAAGATGCGATAAGATCGAATTCTACTCAAAAACGTTAGCCATGCCTTGTTATGATTCAATCCGACTCTTATACTCGACCTACACATGCTTTCAAATCTATCAATCCCTTTAACATTCATTAGTTCTGGAACGTAAATCAAGCAATGCATCATCAATGAACTCATTTGGCTAAGGTGAAGGTCAGGAGACAAAGATGGTCCATTAAAGAATGATTGAGCTTTAGTAGAATGATAAAGGTAAGTCCCAAGTTATGCATACAGAGATAAGATCTGATCTACACAAAGTATAACCAATGAAGCTCTAATGGTAATCCATTCTCCAATCCTAAAATAAGAGTTTAACTCTACCCTTTGCATTCATGAATCTCTTAAACCCTTTTTCATATCATTCGTTTTTTTCTCTTAACTCTAGAAGAACCTTTCTCAATACTTTGATACTTCTAGCGGATTTGAATATCTTTAACAACTATGGTTCCTGTTTTAATCTTTTAAACTAAGGGCTTTTACCCTTCTTCTATAGCTAACAAGAACCCTATTCTTTTCTTTAACATTCCCAAAACCTTTACTACGCTTTTTTCTAACTTCTTTAGCTTACTTCCCCTAGAATGTTTTTTCCCTTTCCTCATCAACAATGAATTCACTCTTTTCTTTCTTTTAAACACATTACAACCCACGATATAAGCGCCCACCTATTCCTATCTAATCCGCATAACTCGAACTAGAACAACATAAGACACTATCTTTGTCGTTACGAACCTAGCCCTTTCTACCAAGCTCAATCGGAATAAGACCTCACAAACACTCACAAGTGATAAAGGGCTTGAAAAAAAGTTAAGATTTAGGGTCGGGGTTAACTGCTCCAATAAGGGGAGTCAGCTACTTGGACTAACAAGAGTGGTTAAAATGAGTAAGGAAGTCCAAGTATTTTAGGGTATCCATGTGTTCAAATTTGATGCCAAGACATGATAATTATAAATCAGATTCAGGTTCAAATTGATAGGGAATGGTATCAAATCCTGGCAGTGTGATCGAGTAGAGCATTCAATACATGGTGCAGTTTTACTTCAATTTCACTGACAATGCATCAGACAACTAGCAACAAGGGTATCTCATCATAATCCCCTATGCAATGCATGTGCAAGAATCCTATATGAAACATCCTAGACTCAATCCTAAATGTGATGCAAATATATGCACACTTTGTTTTTGTGACATCATTTTCAGAAATATTATAAACATTTTTGGTTTTTCTATGCCTTAGATGAATGTAGACTCAATAGTATATACAATGCAACACACACTTGAGCCCTCCCCCAAACTTAAATCACACAGTCCTCTGTGTGACCAAATTTGGAAAAGAGTACTCAGGAAAAACACAGCACAGAAACAAAAACAGGAGATGGTACTATACAACGGTGAAGTGAGGTACTTACTTCTGTCAAAGAAGGAGCGGAGTTGATCATCATTGTTTGCCTGCGATTCCTGCCAAGCCATTGAAAAGTCTCCCTGTTGTATCTCACCTCCGCCTTGTAGGTACTCGACCTCATCTCCTTTGTTGCGTCCAGCACCGCGGTCGAGTGATCTCCTGGCGTGGAGAACCCAAAATAAGGTCGAGTATTTTTCATCGCTCTATGGTCGAGTATACTGTTGTACTCTCAGAGCCAGAATCCACTTCACTCAGCTCTACATACTTATCTCCCGAAAACACTACCAGAATGCATTAAAGACAACCAAAAAAACAATTGTACAAGTTAGACATGGGACTTCCTCCCAAGTGAGCTTGTTTTAAGTCTCGAGCCTGAGTCGTCACACTTATTAAGCTAATGGAGGGTGATAGAGAGGAATTCAGGTCTCCGCTTCTTCCTCGTTTGATACAACATTGTATTCAACATGCTCTCTTGATATGTCAGTAGTTGAGTACTTAATGGCCCTTTTCTTGTAAGTTTCTTTTTGATCATCTCGATAATCGTCTTCTCTAGACCGTTCTAATGTGAATTCGCATCCTTCTTTGTGAAGCAAAGAAATAACTTCATCATTTGGGACATCCTTGATGTCGAGTGGTGCTTGGTTGGCTTTTCCATGGAGCTCCTTGATTTGATCCTTCAGCTCTCTCACCGTATGTGTTAAATCTCTTATAGCTTTGTCCTACCATATAGAATTCTCCGTGAATACTAACCAATAATTTGATTGCAGAATGCTTGACTTGAGTTGTTTGGTTGAGCATGACGTCTCTGGAGCAATTGAAAGGTTACTCGAGATGACGGTCGAGCAAAGGTGTCTAGTATGAGTTGAGTTTTCCTCGTTCGATGCAATAGCCTCTATGTTTGATCCAAAGAACTATGTTCATGTTACTGCTGATATGTCTATAATTTGCATGTTTTCTGTGTTCATTCATTATCGGTTTGAGTCTATTTTCATATCATTCATCACTGTTTTATATCATTCCTCATCATTCTTGCATACTTTTCATGATTAGGATAGCTTTGCATGCATATTGCATTTCTGAGTTGTTTTTAGGTGGTTTGGAGCTGTTGGCGAGCAAATTGGAAGAAGAGAGCCGGAACCAAAAAACATACTCGACCACCAGTTCGAGTAACTCCAGCAGCACACTCGACCACCAGGTCGAGTAACTCCAGCAGCACACTCAACCCCCTGGTTGAGTAACATTGAGGCCGTTCTTACCAATCACTCGACCCCCTGGTCGAGTAACCACACTCCAGGCCACTCAACCACTAGGTCGAGTAACACTTCGTCACACCACCTGATCACCACTCTGACATTCAGTCTTCCACATTACTCGACCACGAATTCGAGTATCATCACTCACCACCACTCGACCAAGCACTCGACCACATCTTCAGAGTCTACTCAAATCCGCACTCAACCAGACAAGCTGAGCACAAGGAAGAGAAGAGGAGAAGAAGAAGTGTTTGGAAGCGGTCAGGAGCTTCATCCGATCATGAAGCCCATCTCGACCCATTATCACTCTATGGGCCGGTTGATTGGGTGCCCGACTCATCTACTATCAATTTATTTTGTTTTGTATACATAGGTGTCTAGGATTTTTTTCAGAGACATCTAGTCGACATTAAATTTTTGTTGAGTTTTATTTCTGTTTGACTCAGGATGCGCCACTTTGCTTCTACAACCTGTAATTCGAGATTTTTCCAAGTTATTCAGATTCAGCATTTGA
>Ga0041062_1000016_pt1 | contig 12345 bp, 8 predicted proteins | sample AraCvinosormetaG_2_FD_53325 | JGI IMG/M metagenome (GOLD analysis project Ga0041062, IMG submission 53325) | Arabidopsis roots microbial communities from Chapel Hill, North Carolina, USA - Cvi Cl nosort | ecosystem: Host-associated > Plants > Roots > Unclassified | place: USA: Chapel Hill, North... | reverse complement strand
TTTCCCCGAAGGGAAGTTAAAGCTTGCCTGTAAAGGGAAGGGAAGCACAGCAATAACGCCTTTTTCCTTTTTTCTCCCGATTAGACGAAAGACGTGTTGGGGCTGTATCCGAAACATTTTTGAACTGCCGGCCCGACAACCAAGCCTATAACCGGCAATAAGAGGTCAAGTTGAGACATACAAAGGCGCCAGTGAAGAGCTTAAAATCAGTACAAGGGCTGCTATTGAAGGGATTAAATCTCCCAATCAAGGACTGCTTAGGTCCCTTCTAGTCCGTCCTGTATTTTAGTATGATCGACGTATTGTATTTTACCTATACGGGCATATGTTCGACTTCCTGATCAAGGGCATCCGTCCACAAATTATTTTATGTAAATATAGATATTCCCTACTTTTCATACCATGGGAAATCCACTCGGACGAAGACATAGATGATAGGATTATTTGAGAGAAGAGCCGTGCCCTACCTATTCTACAAAACCTTATCCTAGTTTTTACTTTATTTTTTTTATATATAAGCATTCATCAACGGATTCTGCTTCCACTGCCTTAGTGCTAATTACAAACTAATTATCCTCATCCCAAAACCCCTTACAAAGAAAGGTAGGCGTGCAATAAGAGAAAGCTTACCTTGCCCCGAGAGAGACCATAGGATAAAGTAAGCGTGCAAGAGCTAGAGAATCCCGGGGTATAGTGAGAGACCTGGTGCAAGCTTTTAGAGTATGGCTATCAGTCCCAAGTTTAAGCTAATCACTCGTAAGGTTATGTAGTCCGCCTATAGCCCAGCCTTTAAGCATCAACAGAAGATCCAGCGGTATAGTCGTTCTCTGTATCCAAATGCTAGAGTAGGAGAGGAGTAAGCTAACCTTATCCAACCTTTGTATCCGTAAATCCCTATATAGCCTACCAGCGTTGTACCCTTTTGCGAGCAAGTCAGCCTCTATTTATTAAACCCTTTCTAGAGTCACCAGCTAATCCTAAAATCCCTGGTGCGTAAGCACAAGCTACCCTTTAGTAGTCAGCAACCCTCCTAAGCCTTGTTTTTAGGAGTAACCTGGGATCTTTTTAAGCTCGTTATAGGAAGACGCGCTATATGAGTAATCTATCCTAGTAGACATTATACTAGGAAGCTCCTGAGTCAACCTCTAATCTATAAGCCAGTCAGCGGGATATATGAATATGAACTTCTCTAAGAGAACAGTTCAACGGGTTTAATTGAATTCCGTTATCTGATCAGATTAGATATTATCTAAGACTGTATAATAGAGACCTAACTAACTGGATTGCTAGCAGTGATCATACCCGATGATGTGAACCCGATTGAATCAGCTCTTGTGATCATATCCCATGCTATCAATGGGAGTGAAGTCCGCCTATCCATCAACATAAAAGTGAAAGGAGCCCGCTAACTACTGCACTTCCTAATGTGATATTGAGTTTTGCCTAAACTTGCCCGCCCATACTCTTAACTTTTCGCTTAAGCTCTCAGACTAGAGCTATTCTCACTAAACCGAAAATTATAATATACCCCTCTCTCCTCTCTCCTCAATGGCTAAATACCAAAGCTAACCTTAAATGGGTTAAAGACCGAGCCAGAACAGGAGCTTAGCCTCAATCTTAGATAGGAGATTACCCATAACAACTCAACTACGTCGAGCCTTGTCTTGAACAAGCCAATCAACCTCAATCCTAGGAAATGATTTCAGGTGAAGCTCACCCCTCTTGTTCTCATCTTAAGGGAAGGCCCAGGCGCAGAAGGAAGACTCTTTGATCGGGTAGTTCCTGTTCTCAGTCATCTTAGGTGCGGTTGGCCAATTAATTACTTAAATTTATAGCGCGAGCCCCACTCATACAAGTAGGGGAAAACTCTAGTTCAACTGTTTTTTTATTCAGATTCAGAATTGGCTGGGGCCTTAACCGTAGCTTTAGGGCCAAAAGCCTATCTATGGCCTTTTGGCTGGGGGTAGCTATGGCAAGGGTAGTTTCCTCGGAAAAAGGAGGGGAAGCCCCGACTTTCCAATAAGGCCCGGGGGAATGAAAACACTCAACCGATGGGGGGAGGAATGAACAGCAGCTCTAGGGGATAAATGTGGATATCCAGTGGCAACTGAGCAGGAGCAGCTCTACCCGCACATAGCTAAATATCCCCCTTCCACGCCACCCAGTTGGTGAGCTCCGCCCTTAAGGGAGCCCATCCGTCGGTCGGCCAATATTGGATAGTCAACTAGCGCACAGGGTAACTCGAATATCAAATATAAGAATAGCAGCCCCGGTCTCAAAAACAAGCATGGAAACAGCAGTCAATCAGAAAGATAAGTTGAAGTTAGCTTTCAGCTGTTCAACCACTAAAGACTAAAGTGGGTGAAGCATAGTTTCGTCCGTCCCTCTCGCTTTCAGCGCGGGATAGAGTTATCAGTACGTGCGACACCAACTCTTGCGTTTTCACTTTTTTTTTATACATATATAGATAAATTCCTACCATATTTCGTTACTTTATCCCGAAAAAGGGGAGCTGCTGGGCTCCTTCCTGTTTTATTAGCATCAAACCCACTCAACAGGATATTCCATAAGCACTCCGGAAGGTATAGTGTGAAGGAAAGTAGGTCCCTTACATGAGAGTTTGCGAACACGGGGGGCTTATGCTCCTGCTGCTCATATGGAACAGGTTGGCCCCCAAAAGCCCCAAGGGAACGAGCGAAAGGGCTGCTTGCCGGAACAGCAGATCGAGCAGCCTATTATTTATTACATTTCTGCCCCAACTATTCCAAAAAGGGTAAAAAATGGGTCTAATTCTGAGACAAAAGTAATTTAACATCCCTGATTCGGAAACTGCTGCAGTGGGAACTCTACTTGCCATTCCTCCTTCCGAAGTGAAAGTTTTCATTCTCCCCTTGGCCCAGTTGAAAAGCCTAACCCCAGGTGAAGTACCAGATTCTTAAGTGAAAGTAAGGAATTGCCCTGTCTGATTCGTAAAGCTTTCGGAGAAGGAGGGGAGATCCGCGGAGGTAGAATTCTGAATACGGGTACGAAGGGTCATCCAGAAGCGCTGGAAGGGCTGGAGGAAGGGGACGAACCGCATCGATTGAGTTATATCCGGCAGGCTAACACCCACGTACCTAGAAAGGAAGGGGAAAGTCTTACCTTTTGGAAACATAAGGCGCATCAGAAAGGAATCCGGATATATTTAGATAGCCAGATTCACGAGCTGAGGACTAAGTCGAAGCGAAAGTCTGTGCCATTGTTAGTGCCAAGACCCTAGAATAGTGAACACCAAGTGAAGAGCCACCCTCCGGGAACGTCGAGAAGGGGGACGAACAGCTTTGATTGGATCCGATCTGGTAGACAGAGACGAAGACAAGGATGAATAATCTGAAGAAGGCTATGCCGAATCCGAGGGAAGAAGAAGACTACGAAGAAGGAAGCCGATGCCTAGGCCGAGGCTGGTGCCTAATTCTATGCTTGAAGCCTAAGCTAGAGCTGGAGCTGAAGCCTAATTATAAGTTTCATCTAAAGCTGAAGTTAGGGCTGGAGCCTGAGTTGGTGTTGATGTCCTAGAGTAGCGAAACTACAAGTGAAGGGGCGCTATCCGGAACCCTTAAGGTCGGGGACAATCTGCTTCGATTGGGCCTTGCAGGCAGACAGGCTAACTTGTGGAGACGAAATGGAATCCTATAAGAATGTCGAGTCCCGAGGGTCTGCATGCAAGAGGCTGAGCTAACAAGCTGGCTGAATATATCATGGGGATGCCCGATTTGCGATTGAGCTAGCCGATAAGTATAATCTCTCCGGTCTGGCATGAGCCACTCCATTCCTACTTCCACTCAACAAAAAAGATAGGATTCTTGGGCTCTACCTCCAGAGTGCGTACGGCTATTTCAGACCAAAGGGGGCCAAGGGGGATCCCATAAATAATAAAGTAAGAGAAGTAACCCGGGCTATGAGCTATTTCGTCGTTTTCTTGCCGGAGTTCGCTAGCCGTTCAATCCGATCTTCCCTTCGCATGGCAGAAGAGCGCGGCTCGAGACTACTCTTTCAATTAAAAATGAAAGGCAAGCAGGAATTTAACCCACTAATGGGCCAGCTGCATAATCACGTATGTAAGCAAGTGATCCTCTTCTTTCGCAGGAAGCATTACTCATTTCTTCAGAGTTGAAGAAAAGGCTACCGATTTCCCACTGACTATTATGTAAGGGCTTGACCCTTGGATGATAAATTCATGGCTAAGTTAGTCCGTAGTACGAAGCTTTCAATTCAAGCACCTTTTTTCTATACTAAAGGCCAAAGGGAAGTTGAAGCCCAACATCCCGTGGTCGGGATGGACACCGGTCTGGCCCACACCTACATGGACTTCAAATTGACTTCTGATCGTAACTACTTTAAAAACCTGTGGTTCCTCACGCCTAGTCGACATAATGTCTGGCGTTTACCTGACGGTTCCCCAAGCCCCTGAGCTCATCAATGAACGGATTCCATCTTTCACAGCGAGCTGTTCCGAAGTCGCGCCTGAGCACAGTGAAATGCCTCTTACGGTCATCTATATCGTGCTCCCAGTCGTCATGGAGAGCCAACTGGAGAGCACGCTTGACATCCTCTGGATCCCCGAGAGTTACTCCACGTTGATGCAAGAGAATTTGGGCTTTCCGTACCATGGCCGCCTCCAAATTCTCGCAGGCGCTCGTGATAGTCTCTACCTCGGCAGAGATGCGGTCGTGCTCTTGTGCCCGAGCCTCCCTTTCCCAAGCCTGCTCCTCAGGAATCGGTTGATTGACCGACGAGGAGGTACGCCCGGAACTGGCCGAATCTTCGACCATATCGGATGTATACGTGAACCATTCTGAAGAGGAAGATGCCCCGCCAGGTCCTACGCCATACCATAGAAGGGGTTCTAACAGGAGCAAAGCCTGACCACCCAGTAGATAGACGACTTTGATCCGGATCAAAGATAGCACGAACCCCACTAAGAAGAGATAGAGAATCCTCTTCAGCGGTCCTTTCTTACGAAATCCAAATATAAATACCACTAGCGCACAGAATGAAACGCACGTAGTGATCATTATAGCGCTTCCTTCTGATCCTAGAAAACGTCCGAAAAAACCTGCTACGGAACCACCGAGGAGAGGCAAAAATAGTCGAAGCATATCAATATTAATCATTTTTTATTTTTTCATTTTCTTTAAGCTGTTGCACTAAGGTTACTTAAGAAGATTCCCAGAATATTGACTCATTTACTCTCAGGTGCACTTAAATAATTTACGGCGAGCTCTTCCGAGGAATGCTTACAATAGAAGTGGTTGTGGATTCGAACCACTGACAGACGGATTTTCAGTCCTTCACTCGACCAGAGCTATTACCTGTCACCACTTTCTTTTCAACTCGTAAAGGTAAAGAAAGGATCCGCCTCAACTAACTGATCTATCAACTTGATTTCTTCTCTTATGAGATTCTTTTTTAGTGATAGTTAGAGGTCCGAAAAACGAGAGGGAAGAACTCGACTATTTCTCTGATTTCCAGCAACAGCTCTTTCTATCTTTCTGGCTGTTCTACCTACCCATCTCTTTCCTGGTTACTCGATAGATCTTCCCCTGGGATGGATCCTGGGCTACTTAAGATCGGATCAACTTCCCATTTGCTTACTAGCACACCCCGGCATCCTCCCAACTGCGCGCACCTGTTTCCGGCCCTGCCAAGAGAGATCTTCTTCCTTTGTGCTGCACTGAACACTCTCCGAATCATCTTGGCACTCATCAAACTATGCTTTTTTTCCTTGCACTAAACACTTTGTTAATCGTCTGAGCAGCAAACGTACAACTATCTCTTTGTCCGTCTGTGAACAAGTAGTATGAGCCAGTTAAGTGAGCGAAGCAACCCTGAGCTCCTCAGCACACTCCTGCTTTCTCCTCAACATCAACATTCAAATGTTGTAACACTTGACTATATTTTAAAACCAGAAACACAATCGATTCAAAACGATTAATCAATCAATGAAAAAAGACGAGAAGGGTTGATCAATTGTCGGGTTTGGGACTCATTGATTCTCCGCTTCATACGAGGGGAATCACACTTCAAATCAATCAAATCAACCAATCCTATCAATACATGATATGTTGAAATTGTAATCATCGACGATTATTTCTTGGTTGATCCTTGTCGAGGGGAGGATTGATCCAAGCCGTACTCAACTCAACAATCGCTATTATCTACCTTACACCTTCGATCGTCAACTCAAATCCATCGCTTTTATATACATTACTATCGATCGACGAAAACCAACATCACACTTTTCATGTTTCATATCGACTTGGTGGTAGATCCCTGGCAAGAAGCAGCAGAGGAAAGGAAAGAGGAAAGCTTCAATCAAATTTCTCGTCAGTTGATAATCGACTTGTTGGTAGAAGGTGGGAGATATCCCTGCTAATTCGGAATGAAAAGAAAGAACCAATCTTCGTAATTCGAGATGATATCAATTGGAGATTCATCTATCTCCCACAATAAACTTCTACTTTTAGGTTGCTCATCGAAATGTCTATAGTCGAAAACCCACGTTTCGAGGGGTATGAAGGTGATAGGACCTCTGAAATATAAGGGTAGGAAGATTGAACACCACTTATCAGGGCCAACTCAACTCATATTGGTGTGGCATGTGTTGGCATGTTGACATATTGGGCAGGAGCCCTTACCTCTATCAAGTCAAAGTATAAATCCCTGCGAAAAGAAAAGGAAAAGCAAAAGATCAAGAAAAGTCAAAGTTGCTGCGCTAGGAATTGGGAAATTAAGGATGACAGAAATGGGAGATCAATCACCTGTTGTATCTATCCCATCCAAGAAAGCTGGGCATCCGACCCAATAAAGTATCAGATTTAGGGTAGGTCCTTGTAAAAACCTTTCAAGTTGCTTACTGGCAATCGCACGTTTCATAACTTTTCAGGTGCTGATACCCCTAAAACTGAAGAGCCAATAAAAACGAAGGGTACCTTTCAAGGGATAGGTCCCGGGATTAGCAGCTTTGTGCTAGCTCCTACTATTGGCAGATGCGTGACAGCACGCACGTGTAAGATAAAGTCAAGAACTTCCTTTGATGCGCTAGGGATGCGTAAGGGCAAGCATCAGAAAAAAAGAATTCTGATTTCTCATATTACCCGGGGTCCATCCCTGCGAAAAGAGAGGAAAAGCATAAGATCAAGAAAAGGGAAAAGAGAAATCCTCTGATTACCAAAAGAAGAAGAACCGGTTTCAGAAGAGGTCCAAAGGAACTCAACTTAAATTGCTGCTTTAAAAAGAGGAAGACTTAGATTACTCAGATGACAAGGGGATGTTTACAGTTCTGCTTATTGTCCTGCATTACCAGCTGATTTAAACTAGATAAACATATGTGATCAATAAAAGCAAAAGATGGAAATGATTGATTGGATAATCGGTGGCATACTATTCAAAGATGTACGAATCACGCCTTTAATCAATAGAGGTGCACTTGTCGAACTTTGATCTAAAAGGAAGCAGGAGTGGAAAGCCAGCACACTGCTATGGAAGATAAGACGGCTCATAGACGAAAGAAAGTTAACAGATCAGGATCTCCAAGCCTATCGAAGACCGTAGGAGGAGTGTGCTGGAAGACTGGTTGGGTCTCGATTCTTTCCAAAGCAGGCCGCTTTTCTTTAGATTTAGAGGTACCAGCCTCATCGACAGGGAGCTCAAGTCGCTCTAAAGCTGGCCCTTTATCTTTAGCATTTGAATGATTACCCGCTGCTTCACGAGGAGTGTGCTGAATTGGGTTTTCTTCAAGGATCCTTTCAAGGGCTGGACGACGTTTAGACGAAGACAGGTCTTTGCTTGCGTCTAAAGGAGATGTTCTAGGTGTGTGCTGACGACTAAATGCAGCACTGTGCTAGAGGAGAAGCTACTTAAAATTGCTGCGCTTCATTTGCTGCGCTAGGAGTGAAGCCTTTCCATCGCAAGTGAACTGGAGATTCAACAGAAGCCGAACCTCAGTAGATTGGACTCCTATAGTTGTAGCGAACAGGTTTAGAGCAATTTCTGTTCAAGTTTCAGCTTGATAGCTAGGGATTAATGCAGCACATTGGTAGAAAGAGCTACATATGAGATGAACCTGTGTGCTGCACAAAAGGGAAGCAGCTTCCAACTTTAACCCTTGAAACTGGTACATCAGTGTGCTCAACTACGAAGACAGCCAAGCCAAACAAACCAGCCAGCCTGCTAAGCAAAGTCAAAGCTAAATCTCTTTCCGGCAAGGCTATACTCACTTCTAGTGTACGAGTGCTGCTGCTTCTTGGCCTCGCTCTTGCTTTGCAAAGATGGGTCGCAGCCTGGCACTCTCAGTCCCAGAACTAACAATCTCAGAACTAAGAATCAAAGAATCCCAGAACTTTGAATTCAAGAACTAGGGAGATAAGTGGTGAGTTGGGAAGGAATGTTAGGAGCCTAGACCCTTCCCTTACCCAGACCCAGAACTAGGAATCTTATAACTAGGAATGTGAGTAACCCTGACCCTAAGCCAGAGAAGTTGGGTAAGTGAATGTGAATTAGAAGAAGTTTGAATGAAGGGAATGTAAGTGAGTGAAGCAAGAACAATGCTAGCCATAGGGGTTCCTCCAGCTTCGCTGAAGAAGCTAGGTTCCTCCGCAACTAAGCCAGTGACCAATGAAATGAGGGGAGAGTAGCTGATGAAATGAGGGGTGAGTACGTAGATTGTAAACCAACTCATGGGCTATTAAAATATTGTCAGATATAAGCCTTTCCGAAACAAATGCAGACTGTGTAGGAGACACAAGGGAAGGCAGAATCGGTTTGAGTCTGGCCACCATGATCTTTGATATGATCTTATACATGACTGAGCAAAGACTAATGGGTCGCATCTATGTCATTAACCGAGGATTGAGCTTCTTGGGGATTAAGCAAATCTGAGTCAAATTCCAATCCACCGGAAAGGATCCTGTTCGAAAAAAATTCCTCTCCTCCTGGTAGTAGCTATTAGTGAGTGATCGGCTGCTAGGACAAGAGGGCAATAGCACCGAGGAACGCCTCTGATCTTCCTTGCGTCTGTCTCTTCCGATTTCTTATCCGCTTTGAGCTCTGTTAGTAGCTTGACTTCCTCTAGTAGCTAGTTTAGAGTTCCTATCCTAGCTGCTAGCTCTTCTTTCCTCGTAGCTCTCTTCTTGTAGCTAGGCAGTTAGTTGTTCCTATCCGACTAGTAGGAAGCGCGGCTATGGAACTAACAGAATAGATAGAGCGGCAACCAATGCTATTAGGAGTTCTTTTCGGTTTCTATACTAGCAGCTAGTAGTCCTATCCCTATTAGCTTTCTTGTTGGCATTCCTTTCGTAGTTAGAGTGCCATATACTTGAATTCCATTCGGTCTTGCTGAGCTTAGAAAAGCGCTCCTTTCTCACCTATGTACTCTGTTACCTTAGGAATATCAAAGGGTTGGACCATTGTCTGGAATGCAGGTATATAATTGTCGGGAGTGAGCCTAGCTTCCCTTCCCGTGCCTAGCTCTCCTGGTTCCATCCATCGTGAGAAGGAAGTGCAATGATTTTGCAGTCTGCCAGGCTGTCGGAGGCTCCTGGCGCAAACTGGGAAAAGGACGATGACAACCCGATATTTAGAGGTAGAGGGAACTTTCGGTGGGCAATCAATAAAGAGGATCTGCCAGCACTAATAAGTGGAAAGAAGTCTCAGAAAGGGAGAAGGCACCTCCTTCTACAAGCAGTTTGTATTTTGTGGTGAAGGAGAAAAGGATGGTGAATTCAGGTCGCTGATCTCTTCTCATCCTACACTATGGATAGAGCTAGGGTTGGCAAAGAACCCATGTGCCGGCTCGCTTTTTATTTAGAGATTCAACCTATTGTGACAAATGAAAGTAGGAAGACGTCCGCGCTTACTCTACTAGAACTCCTATTCTAGCTCTTCGTTCTGACTATTACCCGGGAACGGACTGGCACTTCTAAAAAGCTATTTAGGGGAAAAAGAAAAAAAGAACCCCTCCCTCCTTCCTCGCCTACTCTTTGCCGTTGGGCCTAATTTCATTCAATTAGAATATCTGAGGGGACAAATCGAATGAATAAGGGTTGCCGAGCCAAGAATTCGATCCGTTTTTGGAAATCAGACTGAGCTACTCAGGTGAATCCAGTGAAAAAAGATCTAATCCGAAAGAGCTTCAAGCTTAGAAATGTTCTGTTCAGAAGGGGAGAAGGGCTACCTTCTTTCAGATGAAAAGTTGACCGAGGGGCCAGTACTGTGCCAGTAGGGACCACTGGTAGGCTCTTTCTGATGGCAGGACGACGTGGGCGCACGCCTGAAAGCAGCTTGAAATAACCTTCCTCTTTCCTCTCTGGATTCTCTGGAGAGGGTCTTCCCCTGCCTCTCAGAGTAGGGTTCCATTCTGCAAGATCAAAATAGAATAGAAAGAAGTCGTCTTCTACGATAAGGTACTTTCTGTTTTGAGATCTCGTAGCGGCTCTTATCGAGAATGCGAATTCCAATCAGACTCTAAAGTGGAGTCCGTGCCCCTTCCAAAGGTCTCAGAGGAGTACCAAAAGGTGCCATAGTCGTCGCAAAGGTTCAAGCAAGGAGGAAGTCTCATTTCAGGGGGGGGTTTCAGAATTCCCAAGCGCCTAGTCAGTTGAAGGGTCAGTTCCAGGTTAGCGTCCGATTGTGCGCTCTGAATAAATCTAGATGCGGAAGGAGAAGGTCAGGGGTAGCCGATGTTAGCAACCTGGCTACACTTCTTTTTAGTGAAAGGTGAGCTACGGTGCCCCAAACTTCTAGGAGTAGAGATCTCGTCTCTGCAGGTTCGGAGCTCCTATCTCCGTACCGAGCAAAGCACAGGTAATAAATCTCTGGGTTCGGTCTTCCGGTGGACGGGGTGGATCGTAAGCTCCTTCTCCTGAGTCGACCTGAGAGGGCTCTTCCTTGCCTGTTCTTCTAGTTGATGGTTCCTTCTTTCCATTCCTTGGGAATGGTGTCCGTGCTACTGAATCCCTCATTCATCTGCTGTGGTCTCCCCCTGACCTGGTGAGAGTCAGCCAACCCCAGCTAGATGGAATATCCATTATTCTGATGATTCTATTCTGCATTCTCCGTTCAAAACCGTCTACTCACTAAAGAAGGAACAGTAGATAGTAGTGCTTCTAGAAGAGCCCTCTTGGGTGACCGGATGAGAGTCCGAGCCTTCGAACCTCGGGCTTTTTTCTCTTCTTTCACTTCACTCACCTTATTCAACTGTGTATTTTGGGAGGACCTTTGACTTCCTCTAAGACTATTGGGGCCTATTAATAAACCGAGGGGACCCCCAGGCTCTGGATGACAAAGCAGCTCGGACCTTCCATCAACAGGTCAGGCCAACAACTCGGGGCTGTTGATTTGATGGGACTCACTGAGAGATGGGAGTTATTTTTTTTTCCAGAGTAGACAGGCTTGGAGGGGAGGAAGCCCTCGTCAGGTACACTTTCTGAGCTTGGTGTTACGTGGATAGTAGGGGGGAAGGGCTCGCATCAGAGGGGCTCTCACCTCTGTGCAGCAAATCGAGGTCTCGACGAGCCTCTGCCGATTGGACCCGGGGACCTAAGCTTTGCTAAAGCAAAAGGGGTTAACTTTTTTTGACTAGTTGGACTGGTTCGCCTAATCGATCAGCCCCTACCTTATTCACCGTACTAGATTTCCATATTGTGTAAAGCGCCCACCTCGGATACGAAAGAAGGACAGGAGTGGTTCCACTAGCCGATGCTTATCAGCCCTTCCCAGCCTCATCCGTACCTGAATAATAGTCAATCAGTTGCCGAATCGGCATGAAGCCTTCTCAAGTTCCATCCTCTCTTTCCCACGGATAAGCGGTTGCCGGAAGCGACTTTAATGGGCAAGACTTCCTCGTCGGGCCACCTTCAATCTCAATCTCCATTTGCTACCTTCTACTCTTTCAATAGAAGGTCATCAGTCCCCCGAGACTAAACTCAGGTAAGCTTCTTTGAAGGGGGGGGGGAAGTGTGCTGACTCTACTTTAAAGGAGAGGGACGAGACTCGACTAAGAATCCGTTAGCCTTAAGAGAATAGGCCCTTTTTCATTGAGTTCTTTTCCCGATTGCCTTGGCTTATTACTCAGACGAGTTTGATAAAAAGTCCAGTGAATACCCTGTGATTCAGAGAGGGAATCCGGTCTTTAGACAGCCCTTGCTTCTTGGCTGTGGATAGGGCTTTGACTCTCTTGCTAGAAAGCTAACCCTTTACCTTTATCCGGTACTCGGCGGAAGAGTGCTGTACAGCCGGCTCTGGACTTTCCGCTTTGATAGATAGATCTGACCTCCCTCACTCTCTCATCCCTTAGAGAAAAAAAAA
>Ga0041062_1000014_pt1 | contig 12492 bp, 15 predicted proteins | sample AraCvinosormetaG_2_FD_53325 | JGI IMG/M metagenome (GOLD analysis project Ga0041062, IMG submission 53325) | Arabidopsis roots microbial communities from Chapel Hill, North Carolina, USA - Cvi Cl nosort | ecosystem: Host-associated > Plants > Roots > Unclassified | place: USA: Chapel Hill, North... | reverse complement strand
TACCAAAATAGCCCTCCGCCTTCTAAAACCCTTTGTTATACAGCTCCCTCCTAGATCTTCCCATTTCCACCGCCGCTGTCACTTCCGGCACTGTCTCCGGTAACCGGTGAGTCATCTCTATGGTGATTCTGGTCAATTCGTTGCAGACTTCTCCATACGAATCTGTATAACTGAATTCACATTCTCAGTTTTGTTTTTTGTTTTTTTGTCTTGCAAACAGCTGAAGAACGATGGCGACTCAGGCTGCTGCTGCTGCCTCATTCAAGGGAAACTTAAAGGTATAAAATGATTACTTCTTCCTTCCATATCTCCAGCTTTTTGATCGGTTTTAGCCAAATCACCTTAGATTACTATCAACCAGTGAGCGATTCCCACATTTAGGTCTTCTTCTACGTGTTATTGCGTTTTCTACTTAAAATCATTTGGAACAATGATCACTTCCCATTGCATCTATTCTCCATTATCGTCAGAGAGTGTCACACCTATGCTATGCAATTTAGAAATTGAGTAGATGCTACAAACTTATTCGAAAATGGACCCTTTCTATTATAAACAAAAAACTTCCAATCTACTCTTTTTATTATGTTTTTTTGTTGATCTTGATTATGTCTTTGTGCAGAAAGCTGTGGCAGGTATAAAGCGTATCAATCTCGACGGTCTTCGTTGGCGTGTTTTTGATGCCAGAGGCCAGGTTTTCTTTCTTCTACCTCTCTTCCAATCTACTCTCTCTTTCTTCTACCACTTTCTTCTTCTTATGCTTGGTTAGTTACATGACTACAGTGGCAAACATTTCCAGATTTTAGATAGGATGCCTTATCTTTGTTGTGTCTTTGTATTAAATCTGAATTGAATTGCTAGGATTTCATTTGTTCATATAACTTGTCTACTCTAGGTTCTTGGTAGACTAGCTTCCCAGATATCAACCGTCCTTCAAGCCAAAGATAAGCCTACTTATTGTCCTAACCGCGACGATGGCGATATTTGTATTGTTCTCAATGCTAAGGAAATCGGCTTCACAGGAAGAAAGCTCACTGACAAATTCTACCGTTGGCATACTGGGCAAGTTGCACTCTTTCTTTAAATGCTCCTGTGAATCTTCAGCTACTACAAGTGTTTTATCATATCTTTTAGTATCTCCCATTTTCATCTACTTTATTAATCTCTCTTTGTAGGTACATCGGACACCTGAAGGAACGGAGTCTGAAAGATCAGATGGCCAAAGATCCCACAGAGGTCATTCGTAAGGCTGTCTGGCGCATGCTTCCAAGTAACAATTTGCGTGATGTGAGTACACTATCAACTGAAACATTTTCTAATCACCTGAATCCTCAGTCTTTTCGATCCCTGACATACTGGCTACAGATATTACCCCACACCTTGGCTTTACTCTTACTTGTTGATATCCATCATGAGTTGTGTGGAATGAGATTCTTGGTGTCCTATGTCTAGAAAGGTTGTCTCTCCTCACAAATCGGTCTTATCGAATGAGATGATATACCCTTGTTTTGAAAATCATTTAGGTTTGGAAGGAAGATTGTTCTGAACTCTTGGTTTTACCATTTTGTTATTTGTCCTTTATCTTTGGTGGGAATAGTGGCTTGTTTGTACTGATACATTCTCGCTTCTCAGCTCCTAAATGAATTGCTCGCATAGTTTAGGATGTGTTGCTTAAAACAAGAATGTGCTGAGGTTTTGTTGCTTTGTGTGGGTATAGGACAGGGATCGGAAGCTGAGGATATTTGAAGGCGGTGAGCATCCTTTTGGGGACAAGCCACTTGAGCCATTTGTGATGCCGCCTCGTAGAGTTAGAGAGATGCGACCGCGCGCAAGGCGAGCAATGATCCGTGCGCAGAAGAAGGCAGAGCAGGCAGAAAATGAGGGAACAGAGGTAAAGAAAGGAAAGAAGAGGACCCTCTCTGAAGTACCTGCGTAGAGGAATTACTTCAGAGGAAAGCTAGTGATGTGACTGTCTTTTTATCTGTAAGCAAAGTTCATAATGCAGGCGTGGATAAGCTTTTAAGGCTTTCTTGTTTCTCAGACAATAAACCTGTTTCTGGATCTCAAACACTGTATCACAAATGAAGCCAAAACCATCTTCCTTAAACATGGATCTGTTTCTGGTTATCTTTCAGTTTTCTTCGTTGCAAAAAACAGAGCAATCTCACGCCATACACTGCATGACTACAGGATGTTACTGATAAAAAATGGGTAAATGCATCCTTGGTTCCATAAACGTGTGAAATTTGTGAATAAGAGGGAAGAATTCGTAAAAATGGGCAATAGTAACATCCTTGGTTTGTTTCTTTTCTTCACCAACAAAAATACAAAACATCTAAACCTACAAAGAAACCACACACAACAAAAGAATACAAAGATTGTTGTAGCTTCATCTGGGAAAAAAGTACTCTCGCTCTTAGTTAACTTTGGTATATTTTCTATCTTTGCACAAGATGTGCCATTCTTGGAGCACTGCTGCCTGAAGCGCCATGTGCTCTGTTTCTTCTGCTGTCAGCTTAGAGAATGTTCCTTTTTCCTTCTCTTTTTTCTTCTTCTCTTCCTTGTCCTTTCCCTCTTCTTTCTCCTTTTTCTCTTTTACTTCTTCATCATCATCTTCTTCTTCTCCTTCTTCTTCTTCTTCGTTTTCTGATTCCTCCTCTATCTTTGGAGTCTTCTTCGGCTGAGCAGCCTTCAACAAAGCTATCCTCTCCATAGAGATCTTCAGCTTCTCGGCCGCGGTTGCCTTCACTTCGTCCTCTGGCATGTACTCAACGCCCCCGTCAGTTAGATCATCACACCATCCCTGAATATCCGACTCTATTTGCTTTGTGATTGATGCTTCTGACGCTCTAACCACAAACTTGCACATCATGGTGGTTGTCTCGTCACCCAGATCCATGTTCCTGCTCACTTCACTAGCGCCAAAGATCATCATACCCACAAAACCTCCATGCCACGTTTTTGCAGCGTAACAAAGCTGTAGTGACATCAAGTTAGGGGTTTATCAGACCATCAATCCAGTTAAGGAACAAGAAGAATAACAGAACCACGGTTCACCTGAAAGCCAGCAACTGTGCGTATAATGTGGGAACAGACTCTGTGGAATGGCTCCGAGGATAATGATTTGAGTCCGCTTAAAAATGGTGAAGCACCATACTGTTGTGCGGCGGTCGCCATGAAACCACTTCCTTCATACATATATGTGCCAGTGTACTCTGCGACAGCTGGCAAGCTAGGCCACAAACGAAAGAACTCGACTGGTGAGATTTTGTGCGGTAGAAGAAGCTCAGTCAGTGGGATCTTGTAAGGCTGACACCTTAAGATCACAGGCTCTCCGAGTTCTGCTTTTGAACCTCTCTTCTGCTTCATGATCTGTGGATCCTCTTCTATGTAGTCACCGTCATATTCTCCCCTAGCACCACGGAATGGATAGTAGAGGACTTGAACCCAGAAACCACATCTTTCAAATTGGGACACACCAACGGTGACACTGCATTGTACAGGATCCTACAAAAGTAAATCACAGAGTCGATAATACAGCTAACATATACGAAACTGATTGATTGGTAAGAACAGAAACGGTTTCCAACTGACAAGACTTAAGAAATTAGAGAACTGTAAAGAGATGGTAGTATATAAGCACTGAAGAATGACATGCAACCTGTGAGACAAGATTACGCAACTGCCGCACTGCTTGAGGAGAGCCATCCATGAAGTAGAGGGCACCAGATAATCCAACCCGTATATCCACACGATTCAGTTCAAGTTCTGTCAAATTAATAATCTGAAAGGTAACATAAAGTAAAAGGTGTTGAGACGCTAAAACTTTATCCACTAAAATTGTATTCAAGTAACTGCAGGATGATACAGTAGAATATATACCAACCTTCAAGTGCAAAGTGACCCTTCCATCATTTGTATCTGCTAAATGGTAAGCTTCTATATAGCAAGGATCACTGCTTCCGGTCAAAGGATATGCTGTGGGAGGAACCTTGATAGAAGTTGAGTCGACCCCTTTTGTAAGGAAGAGAGTTAATTCAGTGGGCTTTGGCCTCCAAAGCTCGAGAATGGCCTTGTGAATTAGACCTTCTAATTTCCTGTCTTGAGCAGCTGATGGTTCGTAAAACTGAACAGTAAGCTTATGGTGACTAAACGGGTAATCTCCTCTTGTCTCACTAACTCCAGCCCACCTTGAAAATAATAGGTTGTCTGAGTTCCAATCCAGAAATGCAGTAAAACTCACATAATAAAAGGATTACAAGTCAAGGGAAATCTCACTTTCTTTCAGGAAGATTTGAAACATATTTGATCCTCTGCAATATTAAACGGGTTTGATGTTTGCTAACTGTATCTGCAGCAGCATGGTTCCTATACTCTTCAAGCTCTTTGGTTAATAACTGGCCAGCTCTTGCATGACGCGATCCCATCCTCTGGGCGCATAATAAGACTGCCTGAACATCTTGTAGCCTATTTGATGTAGTAGCAGCGGCATCCAAGTTGAAGAGAACCTTATGTATGTTTGCTATGATAATATTCAATGGATCATCGGGGTCATCAGCTAAAAGTGGATCTAGACCTTCTAGATCAATATGTTCTGCGATTGTCCATATAAGACGCCCGAGGATTCTTGGGGTATTTACCTGCCAAATTGAGATCAAGATTAAGACATTGACCACGTTTCAGTCCACAAGCAATAGTTCTCCTCCACATTTTAGTATTAAATAGTACTTAAGAAAGCCTAACTAAAATTCTTCGAGGAAAATTGCCAAGGGTTACGTCTAACTTTCAGCTGAGGCTTAATTACCTCTTGGAGATCCTTAACAAGCTCACGTTGCAAGTTCTGCAATCGTGTCTCATTTAATATTTGATCCTGGGAAGCACCATCTTTCAGCCTCTTCACTCCTCCACGGGTATCATAGATATGGCAGAGCCTAACAAGCAATTTCAAATAGCAATCTACAGCGTACGTCCTGCCATCACAATCCCATTTGACACAAGGCCTACAAACTTCCACAACCTCAAGGGCTGGTTCTGTCCAGTTCAGAGCACCATAACCAGTACCATATGCTAACGCACCAATCACTCTGCTCTCCATACCCGAGTTTTTTTGTTCAGGCAAAGGTAGAGACAACTGGAAGCAGCTTTCCACAAGCATTGCCACCAGCTCTTCCCGAAATAAGCTCTTACTGGTAACACTATTGAGATCATCTTTAATCCTTGCATCTTCAAAGAGAGAAATAATATCTGTCCCAGGCAGAGGCTTCTGACCTCTTCGGGCACTTTCTCTGGCAAAAAGGTGAACACAGAGAGCTGTCCGGCAGATACAGGCTAATGCGTGCATCCTGTCCGATTCTGCTCTCAAGTTTCTCACCATAAGCAGCAGTCTTCTAAACAAAGAAACCTTCGTAACAAGTTCCAAAAGGAATGATTCAGAAATCATAGGCCACAGCTTCAAGACAAAGGTACATAACTAACCGAGCTTAAATGAAGTAAAAAAACGACATACCTGCATATGCAGATCAAGCAAGTGCAGGTTCGTGACAACGGCCCTGACTATACTCTCTCTAGCAGAGGAAAATTCTTGGCGGTCCCAGAGTGTTAAAATTGCAATAATGGACTGTGAAGCCCACTCTGGCTTGCCTCCGGCAACATCTGCCAGGTAGAGCATGTTAATTCCCACTTCAAAAATCAAAGCTGGATCCAAAGAGGAAGCCAAGAATGGCGCCAAATGGGTAACCAAATCTGAGACGCCAACCAGCTTCTCGGCGTTGGAGTCCACAACGGTGGCATTAGCTGCAGCAGCAGCAGAGGAAGCCTTGGAAAGCTGTCTAATCACTTCGACACTACCAGAAGCCACAGCTTTGACAGCAAAGACAAGAGGGAAAACAGTGGCTCTGAAGGTTTCGACAGGAAGGACTAAAGACCTAGCCATCAAAGCGCTCCTCTTTCTCCATACAATGTCAACCATGGAAGAGACCCACTTGGACCTGATGGCGAGGGAGTTCTCGCTGTCAACGAGCTTATCGCCAGCAAGACGGCTCATCCGCTTGGAGTCGAACTCCTGGAAGAGTCTGCCGACGGACTCAAAGGCAACCTTGGAGACGGCGTCGGATTTGTCGAGCATGTTCTGGCCGATCCGAGCCCACCAGTTGGAGACCTTGTCGAGGAGACCCACATTGTTCTCGCACAAAGTAACGAGATCATCACGCGCGAGGATGCAGCCAAGTGTCTCGGTGATGGAAAAACGAAGGTTGTCAGATGGAGAATCGAAGCAGGAAGCAATCTCAGAGCTGCAATCAGAGATGAGTTTAGGAAGCGAGAAGGCAGGGAGAGCCGCAAGGATGGAGACGGCAGCGGCGGTAACATCCGGGTCCGGGAAATGAAGATCCGTTTTGACACCTGAGCAAACGGTGTCCCAAAGATCCGGAGTGAGGCGGGTAGATCGGATGAGATCGAATGCCAGCTTCTTACAAACAGCTGATGCCGGAGAAGCAACAATCTCCTCCACAGCAGACTTAGCGATCACAGAGATATCTCTTCCGGCGGCGGATTGCTGCAGCGCCTGAAGAAGCGCCGATGACTGGCGAAGCGCGTCATTTGAACGGAGGTCCGCCTGGATCTGAGCGAAAAGAATGTCCATCACCGGATCGAAATTCGAGATCCTAAAGCTGAGCTAGCTAGCTTTGCTGTCAATCTGTGTACGGATGCGACATGGAACTGGAACAAGAAGGATGTGTAAATCAAACCATCATCAACTGAAGAAGAAAGGAGAAGAAATGGTTTTCGAAGGAAAAAACAGCGTGGCGTTCTTGCGATTTGAGCTTTCACAGCGTGCCGTGTTGAGTCTGCCTTAGACCCAATAAAGGCCCATTACAAAGTTAATAGGGCTTTACATTATAAGCCCAGGATAATTTTTCATGCACCGAAATATTTGCATTCGATTTTAAATCGAGGGATCAGATCCGACGGTCCAGATTGAGTCCTGCCCAGTAGCAAAACGGCGTTAGACGCAGCATTCGTTAGGGACGGGACACTAGAGAAGGGAGGGCAGAGAGCGATTTTGTTCTCTCTCTGCTTCTCGGTCGTCTTCTTCGTCTCCACTCTAGGGTTTTACTCTTCTTCTTCGTCATCTTCTACACCAATCTCTAGCGTTCTTCTGTCTCTGCTGGAGTAGATTTTACGCTTGTTCCTCGGTTCTCTTGCTTCTGCTCCGGTTCCATCGCTTGCTCAGTATTTCGAGTTGGTTAGTTCCGAATTTCCTTTTTATGCATATTGAGTGTTTACTGCGCTCCTTCAGCAATATTATAGGGCTCTAAGAATTGAATTGCTTTCAGGTTTTCATAGTTAGGGTTTCTCAAAACTGACTTAAATATTTTGATTTGTGCAGGTTCGCACTTCGGTGGGCGATATCATGACTGTGAGGAACGGTGGTTTCCCAGGAGATTATAATCGTAACAGTTTTGACTCTCCCGGCGGCTGTGATGATAGCCCCAATGCTTCCAAGGATGATGAAACTTTTGGTGTCCCGAGAATAGTTTTACCCTTGTCTGACTTGTCATCATCGGAAAGGAGAAAGTGGATTCATACGCTTCGTCAGGAGCTGGAACAATTACGGTCCTTTCAGAAGAGTGTAGTGGACCTTCTTCCTATATCTAAGACTGTTACTAGTACACCTGCAAGTAATATGTCTCGCCCCAAGAATTTTGGAATGTCACGATGCTCTACTGGCCCTGGAAAAAGGGTGCTCCCCTTCACAGCAACCAAACCAGAGCCAGTCACCACTTCCACTATGCTTCGGATGAAGCAATGTGAGAGCCTCCTTAAACGATTGATGTCGCAGCAGCATTGTTGGCTCTTTAATACCCCTGTGGACGTCGTCAAGCTCAACATTCCTGATTATTTCACCATTATCAAACATCCTATGGATTTAGGAACTGTTAAAAGCAAGTTAACTTCCGGCACGTATTCAAGCCCTTCAGAGTTTTCTGCTGATGTCCGTCTTACTTTCCGCAATGGTATGACTTATAACCCGTCAGATAATAATGTGTATCGCTTCGCTGATACTCTCAGCAAGTTTTTTGAAGTGAGATGGAAAACTATCGAGAAGAAGTCATCCGGAACCAAATCTGAACCAAGTAACTTGGCTACTCTTGCTCACAAAGATATTGCGATACCTGAGCCTGTGGCTAAGAAGAGAAAGATGAATGCTGTGAAACGTAACAGCCTCTTAGAGCCTGCTAAGCGGGTTATGACAGATGAGGATAGAGTAAAGCTTGGCAGAGATTTGGGGTCCTTGACAGAATTCCCTGTACAGATAATAAATTTCCTGAGAGATCACAGCTCCAAGGAAGAGAGATCTGGAGATGATGAGATAGAGATTGACATCAATGATCTCAGTCATGATGCCTTGTTCCAGTTGCGGGATCTCTTTGATGAGTTTCTGCGAGAAAATCAAAAGAAAGATTCAAACGGTGAACCCTGTGTGTTAGAGGTAATCACCTTTCTATATCTCATTCTTGATCCATTTGTTAACATGACTGATAAACAGCGAAAACTTTCTTGATGTAGCTTTTACATGGGTCAGGGCCAGGAAATTCATTGACGCAACACTGTGATGGTTAGCATACACTGGTTTTGTTGTTTGAGCTAATTCGCATGTCCTACTCTATGATTAAGCTGTCATTTCCTCCTCGTTACTTGCAGGGAGTGAATTGGAGGATGAGGATGTTGACATTGGTAATTATGAGCACCCTATATCTCACATCTCAACTGTCAGAACAGAAAAAGGTATGGCGTTAGAGAACTACAGTGGTTTGTTTAATCTTGCTACATTGTATTTGTCTTTTTCTCTATGGAGCTTTTGCAGACGTTTGATGTTTGCAGTTCTTATATGTACTTAACCCTCGGAACCATTTTACTTCCCTCTTGTCAGAAGTGGCCGTCCATCTAGAATACTCAATGTTACTTCTGTAGTTTTTTTGGAGTGAAACTTACTGACCTTACTGATAGCAACTCATATTACACACCTAGTATGATAGTGATAGACCTGTTACATTTTCTGCTTGTTTTACTCCCAGGTCGCTGTTTGCTATTTTCTATAGTGATCATATTATCTCTAATCAGTGATTACTCCTCTTTTGGTGCAAAAGATGTTAAGTTTTGTTGATATTAATTAATAAACCTTGGTTTTCTTATTCCCTTTCTAAAAGCAGATTCCGTCGGTGGATTGAATCAGATGGAAGATGCATCCAAAGGGAAGTTAAGTCTTATTGAGGGGGCAGATGGTCATCAAGATGGTAAGCTCAGAAGTGTAGCAGAAAAATATCTGTGCTCTAATATCTGGGGGTGGCATCTCACTCTTGACCCATTAATAATTTAGGAAATAGTGCTCCAAAAGAGAAGGAACTACCTCCAGAAAAGCGTTACAGGGCTGCTCTATTGAAAAATCGATTTGCGGATATAATCTTGAAGGCTCAAGAGATAACTCTTAATCAGGTTAGCTGTGTTTGTGGAGGTGTGAGCTATTACATCTGGTTAGCCCTCCCTCTTTGACTTTCAAAATTATATGTGTGAGATCAGAATGAGAAACGAGACCCAGAGACACTGCAACGTGAGAAGGAAGAACTGGAATTGCAAAAGAAGAAAGGTATTCTTGATTTGCTAGTTTCGATTTTTTGATTGATGATATATACCAAGTAGTATATACGTACATAAACTTGTCCTCTTATTGTTTTGTGCACCAGAAAAAGCACGGTTACAAGCAGAAGCCAAGGAAGCTGAAGAAGCTCGTAGAAAAGCTGAGGCACAAGAGGCTAAGAGGAAACTGGAACTTGAAAGAGAAGCAGCCCGGCAGGCATTGCTTGAGGTAAATCAAAATAGCTGCCTTGTACCAGTTTGGTTTTATAAACTGCAATACATGTATATTGATCATTGCCATGACTGAATGGTACACCAGATGGAGAAGTCGGTTGAAATAAATGAGAACACAAGGTTTCTCAAGGACCTAGAACTGCTCAAAACGGTTAACACGGACCAGTTACGAAATCTAAGAGATGTTGGCTCTGAGTCTGATGGGTTGGCTGTATTTGGGTTTGGAGGAAGTAATCCTCTAGAGCAGCTGGGGCTATTTATGAAACATGAGGAGGATGAAGATGAATCCGACATGCTTGCGTTTCCAGATCCCGGCAATGAAGTAGAAGAGGGTGAAATCGACTGAGATTCATGAGTGTGTTGTGTCTTGGATAACAGCAGTCAAGTGTACATGAGTTGTTGTAAAAAAATGATAGTTAGATTGATATTTAACCAATGCGATGGCATTTTATCCGAGTAAACAATCAATAACACTTTGTGTAGTGAGTAAAATTTTGGTTAATTCAATAAACCAATGACCGACAGCACCGAGAGAGAGAGGGAGCATGTCTCAGAGTTAATTCTATAGATTTACACTCGAGTTTGGTAATAGAGCCTCTAGACTCTAGTACCAGCGAAATTGTTGCGTCCAACCAATTTATGTTACCTACAAGGCAATCGTCAGTGTTTAGGTAAGTTGCATCTTGAATTAGGTAGAGTGCCCTTTTGAATATTATAGATTAGTTTGGCCAGTCCCCCAATAGGTGCTATGATCATCAGCACAAGCCCAAAAATGATGCAAAACTGCTCCAAAAAAAAAGATTTAACTTAGCTGTAAGTGTCATATTTAGCTTTTGATCTGAGGACTACAAACATCTTACCCAGTTCATACACCATGAGAGACTAAATCTCTTTGGTTTCTTTAGGATCAGCCACATGATGCATGGGATCTGAAAGATAACATATCATTATGTTTGTTAGAGTTATTAACATGTTGATTGAAGTTTGATGATATCAAGAGCAGTTTAAGAGTAGAGTATTCGCGCTTACAAAGTATGTGGTCGGGGCGAACACAAATCCCCCAAAAAATGACAGCAATGCGCTGTAATACGGTAAACCGACCGCTATTCCCATCGTGGCGGCTGCGATATAGAGGTAAGTTAATCAATCATCAAAATGCTACTCCTCTGAAAAGAATGTGAATTTAGTTTCTTTGGTTTGCAAAAATCACAGAGACTTACCCACAAAAGTCCATCGGATGGTAAACCGTAGAACTCTTGTTGGACTGAAGTGCCATATCCTTATCATTACAGATTCGATCATGTCAAACACGGGCATCGCATACACCTAGGAGGACAAAGCAGATCAGTTAAGGCGGGGAACTACAAGTTCTTTTTTGCTTCTAATGAGAGGCGTTTTCTGGTGTACCTGGTAGCTTCCCAAGAGATGTATGACCACAAACATGTTGGCCACAATGACAAGTGCCGTTGGTTTTGTTAGTGATTCGAGGATGCTCTCTTCAACACTGTTTCCAAAGGTCTTGAAACCTACAAGTGCCACAGGGAAGTAGCAGAAAGCTACAATGATATAGGCTACAACCGCTCCCTTCCACATGGGTCGTTTTGATGGGTTCTCTGGTGTTGATGGGATCGTTGCTTGAATTTCCAAAACAACGTTATGACCTGCGTACGCAAAAGCCATTTCACCCAGTGCACTTAAGAAGGCTAATGGCACTGAGGTTGTTCTTTTTCTATAGCCGTACTCTACACTCCCGGTGGTGGCACCCTTCCTCAGCGAGGCTACCCAAGCAATTGTAGAATAGCTGTGCATTGGAAACAAACATTTGATAATTTCTTCTCTTGTTCATGTTATGTTTTCACGAGATGAAAATAGCAAAAGGAAGGAGCTACCTGACAGACATGACAGCAGCTACCAAGGAGACACCAGAAATGGAGTTGAAGTTCTTAAGAAGGGAGAGCACGAACTGTGAAGAGGCAAAGATCAAAATGAAGTGTTGAATTCTAAGCTTTGTGCACTTGTCACCATCTCCCAAAGCAAGGTCATGTACATTCTTCAGGGATTTACCTCCAGTGACCATATAGACTATGCACACACTGATCTCGACAAGTAGTTGTAGGGGCACGATGATGTACAAACCAAGCTTTTTACCAAAGGCTGCCTGACCCAGCTCATGGTACCTATCGAACCGTTGCCCTTCAAACATCTCATGCATCTCAATCATTTGCCAGAGGGTGTATAACGTGATCACCCATGACAGGATCAACACCACAACCCCAGGTCCCCTGAAAACATCATTGGTAAAGTCTAATATATACATATGTACATCTTCAAATAAATTTGGTGTATTTGAAATCTCAGTTGGAAGATACCATCCAAGCTCTGACATGGCGTAAGGAAGACCGAGAACGCCAGCACCAACAATGGCAGTGACGTTGTGGAAAGCTGAATAATACCAATTGGCATTCCTTGATGCTGTGATTGGAAGCCAATCTTCCAGATCAAAGGGTTGATCCTGTAAGTAGAGTAACAAAAACTCTTTAAGAATAAAGTTTTTCAATGTAACAAAATCATAAAAAGCATATACCTCCTCCACAAGATGTTGGTCTTGGATATGATCTGGGATTC
>Ga0041062_1000010_pt1 | contig 13269 bp, 14 predicted proteins | sample AraCvinosormetaG_2_FD_53325 | JGI IMG/M metagenome (GOLD analysis project Ga0041062, IMG submission 53325) | Arabidopsis roots microbial communities from Chapel Hill, North Carolina, USA - Cvi Cl nosort | ecosystem: Host-associated > Plants > Roots > Unclassified | place: USA: Chapel Hill, North... | reverse complement strand
GAGATACTCTCTACCATTTTTGCCGATGCTCTCAGATTCTTGTTGTTGAGAGACTGATGAACTACTAGAAAAAATTACCAGTATCTCCCTCAAGGTTAAAAGCGTCATTTACGGTAAATTGGGGAATAAAATGGTAAAGAGAAGGAGGCTTTTTGGTGGTGGGAGTAGGTGATGCCAAAGTAGACGACTACTAATAGTAGTAAACAAAACCTTTGGCTTTAACACTCTCCTCCAAATCCCAGATCTCTCTCTGTCTCTGTCCCGCGGAGTCCCCGAGAGATTGATCACCATCACTTTTGTACCTTCCTTGTACTACCTATGGCGTCTGCTAGCTTCGTTAAGCCTAACACCCTCTCTTCTCCATGGATCGGCCAACGCTCCTTTGCTCACACCTCTGCTTCTTCTTCTCCTCCTCCTCGAGTCTCCTTCGCGATCCGCGCCGGTGCTTACTCCGACGAGCTTGTTAAAACCGCCGTGAGTATCCTCCTTATCCTCTCTCTCTCTTTGATGCTTTATTAGTTTGGATTCGTTTCCGTAATTCTCAAAGTCAAACGTAGAGTGAGATTCTCTGATTATTGCGTAATAGAAAAGCATTGCATCCCCTGGGAGAGGTATCTTGGCGATCGATGAGTCCAATGCAACCTGTGGGAAGAGGCTTGCTTCTATCGGCTTGGATAACACCGAGGACAACCGTCAGGCCTACAGGCAACTTCTGCTTACCACTCCTGGCCTCGGCGATTACATCTCTGGTTCCATTCTCTTCGAGGAGACTCTTTACCAGTCCACCAAGGACGGTAAGACCTTTGTCGATTGCTTGCGCGATGCCAACATCGTCCCTGGCATCAAAGTTGACAAGGTATTTTTTATCCATTTATTCTGTCATCATCATCATAAGTAGTTGAGTTTTTATGTGTGTTGAGTGAAGTGTTGACAATGCAATCCACCGTGTAGGGCTTGTCTCCCCTAGCCGGTTCCAACGAAGAGTCTTGGTGCCAAGGCTTGGATGGATTGGCCTCACGCTCTGCTGAGTACTACAAGCAAGGCGCTCGTTTTGCCAAGTGGTATGTCATATATTTCACCATGTTATCTTACATATGGTATTAACTCTTTGGTTTGATGTGAAAATGCTCTTCCTAGTTTTGATGTTGACTCTTTGGAATATATGTATGTGTGTGTTTGTCTAGGAGGACAGTGGTGAGTGTTCCCTGCGGTCCTTCAGCACTGGCTGTGAAGGAAGCTGCGTGGGGGCTGGCTCGCTATGCAGCCATCTCTCAGGATAATGGTCTTGTCCCCATTGTGGAGCCAGAGATCCTTCTGGACGGGGACCACCCAATAGAGAGGACTCTGGAGGTGGCAGAGAAAGTGTGGTCCGAGGTGTTCTTCTACTTGGCACAGAACAACGTCATGTTTGAGGGCATTCTGTTGAAGCCGAGCATGGTCACCCCAGGCGCTGAGCACAAGAACAAGGCCTCTCCCGAGACCGTTGCAGATTTCACGCTCACCATGCTGAAAAGGAGGGTTCCTCCGGCTGTCCCAGGGATCATGTTTCTGTCAGGAGGACAATCAGAGGCAGAGGCCACACTGAACCTGAACGCCATGAACCAGAGCCCAAACCCATGGCATGTGTCCTTCTCATACGCACGTGCCCTGCAGAACTCCGTGCTCAGAACATGGCAAGGCAAGCCGGAGAAGATTGAGGCCTCGCAGAAGGCACTGTTGGTGAGGGCAAAGGCCAACTCACTGGCCCAGCTCGGCAAATACTCAGCCGAGGGAGAGAACGAGGATGCCAAGAAAGGAATGTTTGTCAAGGGTTACACCTACTGATTTGTTAATTTCAGAGATCGTAATAAGGATTAAGGACCATTGTTGTCTTTTGTTTTTTTTTCCCTTTTTTGTTTTGTCTCTGAGAAAGAAAGACAGTCACGAGTCACGATCATATCATATATGTATGTGAGCAACGTGAAAACATCCTCTTAAATCTATATTTCCTCTCATAAAGACTGATTACTGTTTGACTGCAAAACCAAATTGTGTAATTCTTCTTTTAAGTTTACAAAATTTTTGGAGGGCGATTAGGTAAAATTGGCATAGTTGCAAGTTCAGTGTTAGAAGAAGCAGCGGAGATCTCTCTCCCTCTTTATAGTTTACTTTTGACTTACAGTAGAGAGAGTTTAGAGTTTTGAATTTGGCTCCGATGACGAATCGTCTTCCTCCTTCGCTGTACGTTCCGCCTCACCAGCGCCTTGGTTCCGATTACGGCTTCAATCCTGTTCCTCTCTCTCCAGTTCGCTATGTCTCCGCTTATGATGACCGCGTTTCCGAGGATCGCCAACCGGTTAACTTCTTCTTCATCTTTTTTTCATGCATCTCTGAGCTTATTGATTGATGCTCTTACAATGGCGATTCTAGTTTTCGATTTGCTCTCGAGTAGCATTTTATAAAAATCCCTTTATCTTTCTACTGGAACCATATCAATTTGCAGCAGGAGGGTACCTTTCACTGTGCCGACTTGGATGATTGGAATAAGAGATTTTCAATGCTTTTGAAAGATTCTTTAAAGCAAGAAGTTATTTCCAGGGAGAAAAAAGATAGACGGGATTTTGATAAACTTGCTGCTCTGGCTACAACCCTGGGATTGTATAGGTACATCAATCATGCTGCTCCTTTCTTTCTTCTTTCTCACTAGTACAACCATTTCTGTTTCTTTTTTGCAGTCATGCATATGCTAAGGTTGTTGTCTTCAGTAAGATCCCACTCCCCAACTATAGGTTTGATTTAGATGACAAGAAGCCACAGAGGGAGGTATTATCCGCTGCTCCTCACTCTCTTCTCTTACACTTAACGCAAGACGGCTTGTTTTTCTTTAAAGAGCAGATATATACAAAAATATTTACAGGTGAATTTGCATACTGACCTTCTTCAAAGAGTTGAAGCTTACCTCACAGAATACCTCAGTAAAAGCTCTAATAGGATAGATAGAGTCCCTGCCAATTCCGTCTCAAGAACTAGTAGCATTAGCAGTACTGATGAATGGTTTTCTGAGCAACCACTGCCCATCTCTGCCACCAAAATTCTTTGGCAAAGGAGTTTGCAGCTGCGTGATCGACAACAATATTGGCAGGTTCTGTTTATATTAGGTCCTTAATATATTCTTCATCTATGCTTTTTCATCGTCCATTTAGTTTTGATGTGTTCCATTGATTAGGCATCCGTAGAAGGCCAAAGAATGTTGGATTCTCGTACAAGTCTCCCTGCTTTCAAGCAAAGGCATTCAGTATTGACAGCTATTTCACAAAATCAGGTCTGCACAGAAGATAACTGGAAGCATGCTTGAGCTCAGTCGTGTGACATCTGTGTCAAATAGAAAATCGAATATCAACTTGACGGTCGTCTTGGTTTTGTATTAGTTCTGATTACCCACATAAATTTTCGTATTGCAGGTTATTGTTATCTCTGGAGAAACAGGTTGCGGCAAGACCACACAAATCCCGCAGTTTATTTTAGAATCCGAGATTGAAGCAAACCGTGGAGCTTTTTGCAGTATCATATGTACTCAACCAAGGAGAATATCTGCTATGTCTGTTTCGGAGAGGGTTGCTTACGAGAGAGGAGAGCAGTTGGGTGAATCTGTGAGTTTCACCCTGCATGCTCCTATATCTAGTTAGCGTGGACCCTTCTTATACTTTGAATTCCTCACTTTTTTACTGATTAAGCTCTCTTGCTTTTTTCTTACTTTTTTGTGAAGGTTGGATATAAAGTTCGATTGGAAGGTGTTAAAGGAAGAGATACCCGCTTACTCTTCTGCACCACAGGCATTTTGTTGAGACGCTTGTTGGTAGATAGAAATTTAAGAGGAGTTACTCATGTTATCGTGGATGAAATTCATGAGCGTGGAATGAATGAAGGTATGTATACTTTTGCTATCAAGCAGCTCCTCATTTTTAGCTTAACTTGATTTAGGTGTCTTACTATATTACTTTTGTATTTTAGATTTCCTTCTTATCATTCTTAAGGATCTGCTATCTCGTCGCTCAGAGCTTAAGCTGATTTTGATGAGTGCAACTTTAGATGCTGAGCTTTTCTCGTCATACTTTGGTGGGGCAGGTGTCATTTATATTCCAGTAAGTAAGAAACATATTTGTTTATCCTCTTTAGAACATTTCAAGATATTTAATCTTTTGCTGAGTTCAATATTCCTTGGATCTATATGCTCTGATTAACCCCAGTGAAACTACTAATATTGTCTTCTTCACTATAGGGATTTACATATCCAGTTCGTAGTCATTTCCTAGAGGATATTCTGGAGATGACCAGGTACAGATTGACTCCATACAATCAAATTGATGATTATGGTCAAGAAAGAACGTGGAAGATGAACAAACAGATCCCAAAAAAACGGAAGAGCCAAATTACCTTTGTCGTTGAGGTATCTAGAAAAAGAATATCAGCAGCTTAACTCTACATGTTAGGTCCTCATTTATTTTTCCCTTATGCAAACAGGACGCACTGAGAGCAGCTGACTTCAAGGAGTTTAGCCCTGAGACTCGAGAGTCTTTATCTTGTTGGTATCCTGATTGCATTGGTTTTAACCTCATAGAATTTCTCCTTTGCAATATATGTGAGAATGAGGGTCCTGGTGGTATTTTAATTTTTTTGACTGGGTGGGATGATATCAGCTCTCTGAAAGAAAAACTGCAGATTCATCCGATCTTTGGCAACCCAGATTTGGTTATGTTGCTTGCCTGCCATGGTTCTATGGAAACTTTTGAGCAGGTGATTTATAATGTTTTTCTCCTGATGACAACACATGCTAGTGTAGTTTGCATTGTAGAATGACCGTCGAATATAACCGAGTTCATCTGTTGAAGAGCTGATACCAATTTCTTCTCTTTTTCCCTCTCCGTTCTTTGCAACCAGAACCTGTATTTGAAAGATACCATATTTATCATTAACCGTTGACTTTATTTTGAGTAAATGCAGAGGTTAATATTTGAAGAACCTGCAAGTGGAGTAAGAAAGATAGTCCTAGCCACTAATATCGCAGAAACGAGCATCACGATCAATGATGTTGCTTTTGTCATTGACTGTGGAAAGGCAAAAGAGACCTCCTATGATGCATTAAACAATACCCCCTGTTTGCTTCCTTCTTGGATTTCCAAGGTTTCAGCTCAGCAGGTATTGCTATAGTTTGTTAGAGTTGTTAGCTTTTGAGAATCAAACTATTAATAAGACTACGGAGCCATTTCCCCCTAGATTCATAATAGGAATGACCATTAGTCAATTTTTTCAATAAAAGAAACGCAGGAACAAGGACAGGGATTAGTAGTACTGTTTACATAGACGTTAATCTACTAGCTATTATATTTTCTTTCTTTGTCTTTTGCGTAGTTGCATTTCAAATACACTGGACTACTAAAAATGAGTATAAGTATTCACTGCCAACAATCTTAACTATCTGACTGGTCCGTGGGCTTACATTTAGTGATATTGATTGTTGATTCTCATGCTCTGTTTGTGATTGCAGAGAAGAGGAAGAGCCGGTCGTGTTCGACCTGGACAGTGTTACCATCTTTACCCAAAGTGCGTATATGATGCTTTTGCAGAATATCAGTTGCCTGAAATTTTGAGGACGCCTTTACACTCACTGTGCCTGCAAATCAAAAGCTTAAACCTCGGAAGCATATCCGAGTTCTTGTCAAGGGCGCTGCAATCTCCTGAACTACTAGCCGTACGTCATATTTGTTTGATTCTTTGGTTAGGTTTTCTGTTTTTAAACATTACTCAAGTGAAGGTGTTTGATTTGAACCAAACTTATAATAATCAATGATACAGTAATTTTGTTTCTTCCCCTTTGCCCGCAGGTTCAAAAGGCCATCGCATTTCTGAAGATAATTGGCGCATTGGATGAGAATGAAGACCTCACGACTCTAGGTTAGAGGAAATATGCTGAATCATGACAGTTTTGGTAGCTGGACTGAAATTTATCTCATGTTGTTGATATTCTTTGCAGGTCGTTATTTGTCCAAGCTTCCCATGGAGCCAAAGCTTGGAAAAATGCTCATACTAGGAGCTATTCTTGGTTGCCTTGATCCCATATTGACTGTTGCGGCTGGCCTGAGTGTGAGAGATCCTTTCTTGACACCTCAGGACAAGAAAGATGTAAGTCCTTCTCCCACCATGTATAAGATAAAATGCAGTTCAACGTCTTATCTAGCACTTTATAGACTTATAGTTATACCATTTATTGGTCTCTTGTTATACCCGTGCAAGCCCCTTCTTCCACTAAACTTTAACACATCATGTCTCTCTGTTAGTGAAGGTGACTTGACCGTCCATCTTCTTCTCTGAAAATACTTTTATTATGGACGTAGTTTTCCCAAAGAGATCTTGTCTTGAAATCAGATGGTATGAAGTGTTGTGAATTCTCGTGTCTTCTGAAAGACCTTAGAATATGATGTTTCGTTTTTAACTTTCCCAGCTCGCAGAAGCCGCAAAGTCCCAGTTTTCACGTGATCACAGTGATCATCTTGCACTTGTTCGGGCATATGAGGGGTGGAAAAAAGCTGAGGAAGAGTCTGCTGTATATGATTACTGCTGGAAAAACTTTCTGTCAATACAGTCGCTGAGAGCTATTGATTCTCTTCGAAAAGAGTTCTTCTCATTACTCAAAGATACTGGACTTATAGATGGAAACCCATCGATCTGCAATTCAGAGGGGAATGATGCAAATCTTACCCGAGCAGTTATTTGCTATGGCATGTATCCAGGAATCTGCTCAGTTGTGGTGAGTACTTCTCCTGAATTTATTTGCCCTGCAGTGGCCTCTCTGTATTCAGCAGTTAGCTTTATTGAGCATCTATATGACACATGCAGCATAATGAGAGATCATTTTCCCTGAAGACGATGGAGGATGGCCAAGTTCTTCTTTACTCAGTACGCATCCATCCAGTTAAAATTAATGATGGTGGTATACCTAACATAACAGTTTGGTTGGAAATTTGTTACATTCATTTTTTTTTTCCCCATAGAATTCTGAAAATGCAAGGGAGACAAAAATACCATATCCGTGGTTGGTTTTCAACGAGAAGATAAAAGTGAACTCCGTTTTCTTGAGGGATTCGACAGCCTGCTCTGACTCTACTCTTATCCTCTTTGGCGGTAGCATCTCCAAAGGAGACACTGTGAGCCTTTTTTCTCTGTTGGACTTGCTTGTACTCTTGTTTTTGTTATCAGGATTGACAGCAATTTCATTGTCAACTTTTGTTTTTGGGCTTTTTGGCAGGATGGCCACCTGAAAATGTTGGGAGGATACTTGGAGTTTTTCATGAAACCTGATGTTGCAGAGATATACCAAACCTTGAAGAAAGAGCTTGACGAGCTAATACAGAACAAAGTGAGTTTCTTAAAATCTCAAAAGTACCCACCTTTGTTGTTTTCATTCTGTCAGGTATTTCTACTGTGATATCAGATCTCGTTAGGCAATGGACATCTGAGTTATGATACTTTTTAAAAACATTCCAGCTACTTAATCCTAAAGTGGATATGCAAGCACACCGTGAACTCTTATCAGCTATACGGTTGTTGGTCTCTGAGGATGGATGTGATGGAAGATTTGTGTTTGGTCACCAAATACTTAGGCCTTTGGAAATATCGGCGTTGTCAACAAAACCGTCATTGTTTTCAAGGACCGAAAGTGGGCCGGGGGGTGACAATTCCAAAAGTCAGCTCCAAACAATACTCACGAGGGCTGGTTATACAGTACCGATGTATAAGACTAAGCAGTTGAAGAACAACAAGTTCCAAACAACAGTAGAGTTTAACGAGACACAGATCATGGGACAGCCTTGCAGCAACAAGAAGAGTGCTGAGAAGGATGCGGCAGCTGAAGCTATACAATGGCTGAAGGGAGGGGCTAAGGAAAGTCATGAGCAGGTGAATCATATGTCAAAGCTGCTGAAGAAAAGCAAGAAAGATCACCTCTGATTGAGACCAATGCAGAAAGTGATACAGTCAGTGGGCTTCAAGGCTCAAAGGCTCTATTAGAATTGCACGTATTATAGATTAACCATGGTTTGGTGTGGGTAATGGCAAGTAACTATGGTTAAGCTTATGTTGTGCTCATGAGTCTTATCTATATAAGAAGTCTAAGAGAGTTAGGAGAGTTTTATGAGTATTTAGTGAGTAATCTAGGGGAGTGGGAGGAGCTCCATCAACAAATTCCTCAAGGTCTTGTAATTATCGGTCTTATTATCTATGAAAAAACATTTTCTATAAGCAAATCTTATCAGAAAGAAGGCATTTTTATGGAGTCCATAATTTTTCTGGGCGAGACAGAGCAAAACTGGGAAGACAAAGGATAGACTCCAAGCATCTCTTTGTGATCAAACGGAGCTGAAGGGAGATAAATGCTCATAATATGACACAGAAAGGGTGGAGATGGGGAGCACACTTCGTTGGTGCAAGCACAAAAGTGAGAGTCTGAGAGAGATAGAGTCGATCTGGATATGGTGAATTAAGATCTCCAATTTGTGCGGGTCTTAACTGTTAGCATGATGTGTAATTATTGAGTTGAAGGGTTTGATGTTGAGACTCAAATGGGTTTGGGTGTAGTAGAGAAAGTTGTTTGTGTAATCACGGGTATGTGTTGACATGCACTCTCCCTTTATATATATATATAGCGTAAACACAAAGCAAAAACTAAAGATACAGTTTGTAAACCAAGTAGCTTTTACCATGAAATAAACATACATATCACAGGGCCTTGAGAGACTTGTCTTATTCCCAAGGGACAAAAACACAGAGATCAATGGTCCAATAACTTGAGAAGGATGGCCTGTTCCATCGGAGGGAAAAATGTCACAAAGTTGAAATCTGTTTACAAAAATAAGGGGAAGAATAGGAGGGTATGGATGAAAAAGAGACTTACGGGGCAACAAGCATGAGATCTCATTCCCTGATGAAGCTCAGAGGCTGATATCAAAAGCTTCTGCAAACGGTACTCTCCTGTCTGAGACTGTCCTCTATTCTCTGCATAGCATATAACTTGTCGCTCTCTCAGGTGCTCAAATGCCTGTCATGTCAACCATTTAGACCACCACCTTTAAACCATGGCATCTCATGAGAGCTATAAACATACCCTTAGGCAGACATTTTGTGCGTAGTAGTCTGAGGTATGAAAAGAATCGTGTATCGCCTTATACTCTGGAATACACATGGAATCTCAAGTCATTTTCATAGTGGTGCCATGGTTTAAACCAAATTTACAGATTACCTTTCATCACACTGATGAAGTTGTATGAGCTTTGCTCCTTCACTTCTAACCTCCTCATACAGACCAGAAGATAAAGCTCCAGTACGGAACAATCTGCTCAACAAAGATAGTGTCAATAGATATTCCCAAGGAAAATGTATATGCAACACCGCAGCTTATTATACCTCTAACGGCTTCCAACTTTGGTTGCCTTTGCATACTTGAAAGTGCTGCTTTGAAGTTCTCAAGAGAGAGGAGGCCAGATTCCAAATTCATTAAAGAAACAGCGCAGAATCTAACATCAAGAGATAGACTCAACACAGAGAAAATGATATCTTAAGGAAACATCTCATGATTGTAATCGAAGAACTTACATAAACTTCAGGAAACTGTTCACAGTAGAATTAGCATTAAACAATGTCTTAAGTATGTCTTTAAATCTCGTGTCTGATGTTAAATTCTGCACAATAGGTTTTTTTTTTTTGAAATTGGTTAGTATCAGTTGTTCAGAACAAGAATCAACATCATCTAAAAGCTAAGCATGTCATAGTAGTAATTGGGATTGGATATTAGAACCTTAATCTTATCATTGAACCGAGAAACATATCCACTGGGGAAGCCTGAGTCTGCTGGTAGAGACAGCAGGTGTACAAACAAACTAGAAACATAGTTCCTATTAGTTAAATAAGTTGATTGGAAAAATAGTTGACTGGCTATTACAGAAAAGAAGCTGCTCATTACCCGTCAAGTTCTTCCCTGGAAGGAGGAAGAAACAAAAATTTTCTGTGTGAAAAGCGAGATCTCACTCTTTTCTCCAGAAGTTGGTCGGCGTCCTGTGGTGACAGATTGCATATTATAAGATTTTGAACCAGAGTAGTATTAACAAGAACCAAAGTCAGCTGTCATCAAACATAAAAATACATACAAGAAACAGTTTGTAAAGCCCAAAGCACATATATCTGTATAGCGATGCTCATACCAGTCGAGAACTAATACCGACGACAACAGCTTGTGAGGTTACAGATTGCATAGCATCGAGCAAACTGTATAGCAACCGCTGCTTTCCCTATATATATATAAGCAGATAATAGGGTGAGTGGATAGAAAACACCAATGTCCAATTCCTTTGTTCATCAAAGGTTAAAAGAAACCAGAATTCTTGCCTGTGCAAACATGTCAAATTCATCAAGCACAAAGATGATAGTCTTATGTGCTAGTCCACATGCCCTGAAATATCTCTATCAGTTTGTCTGCGTTGAATATCAAAAAGGCTCATTTATGTAAAGGTAAAAATACTGACCGCAACATGGCTATAATGAATTGTGAATTGTCATCGAATGATGCCTGGCAGTGCAAGAGAGAAAGCAAGTCAACTGAGACATTGGCTACACAGCAAAGAGAAAGAACATTCGGAGAGAACAATGTCATACCATTTTGGAGAATAGTAGGTGGTGTTCCATGCACAACTGTCTGGCAATTTCCTGAAAAATCAATGTAAGACGGTGAGTGAATGAATAGATTAGGTGTAGGAAATGAGAATGGTGGGCTCTCTCCCTCTCTTAGACCTTAAAGGCACAATTATCATCACTATGCAAGAGTCCATTCAATCTGATCTGCAATCACATTGAGATGGTAGTAAGATCATAACGATGAGATTAGATATAGGAGATAGTTCCAAATGTATAAGAAATCAGACATACTACTGATACTGAATCAGGAAACTGCTCCAATAAATCACCTACAACGAGATCCAAGACCTGAAATCAACCCATTTTTTGAAATAAAAGAAGAAATCAAACGCCAATGACGGAGATAGAGAGTAGAAGGAAGCAGGGTTCGACATACAGCAGCTTTGCCAGAGCCGCGAGGGCCGAGAAGCAACATCGAGTTGTTGCATCCCTCCGTGATAGAGGTTGATACAATGAACTTCAATTTACTGTGTGTTGACAAATTTGTTTGTACTATTAGGTTAAAAGCAAATTCGTTTCGAGAAATTAAGCGACAAGTGAGTGAAGCAATCAGACCTGTAATTGCTATCTGACGAAGCGGAAAGAGGTCTGAAGACATAACTAGGATCACAGAGTCTCCCGCGAATCAGATTTAGGGATTTCTCCGCCGGAGTCTCTTTGCCCATCGGACTGGCGGGAAAACTGACAAGCCAAGCGAGCCCTCTGTGTGAACTGTGAAGTGAACACCCATCATCACTACTAGTATAAACTTACTCTATGGGCCGTAGTAATGGGCCTTATAAAGCAATAAAAGGCCCAATAAAGCTCCTTTGCTTTCTCCTAATAACGTCGTCGTTTACATTGTGTTAGCAAGTTTGTGATGGAAGAAGGTTTAACGGAGAAAAAAAAAAGGATTGGGTTGTTTTGGAAAATATCAAATGTGGGCAACGAAACTCGACCGGAACCAATCGTTCCTTCTCTGAAGCTCTCTTTGCAATTGAAAATCAACAACATACGATACGAGAGAGGATTCTTCGAGAGATGAGCAGCACAAGCACTAGTTCTGCTCTTATCCACCATTTCCGCCTCACCACTCGCAACTTGGGTTCGCCTACAAAGCAGCGTTGTCCTTACGCTGTAACTTTCTGCAATTCGTGGAGGGAAGCTGGACTCCGATACTCCGTCACGCAACGCCGGAGCAAAGGCTTTGGGCCGGTGTCAGCTCTCAATGACGACGATTCACCAACAGAGACCACCCCCGGCGTTGGCTCTGCTGTAGAAGACAGACCACCAGGTATTTATTATTAGGAGAAACTCCACTTTCTTGATTGATTTTTATTATCATCTCCCCGGGTTGTTGATATAGTTAGTTAGTTAGTTAGTGATGAATTACACACTGCTGCTGTGGCAGATTCATCTGAAGATAGATCAAGTTCGGTCTATGAGTTTCTGTATCCCCGTAAAGAGGAGCTCCCTGATGACAAAGAAATGACTATTTTCGACCATCTCGAGGAGCTCCGGGAGAGAATATTCGTCTCTGTTTTGGCTGTAGGAGCTGCAATCTTGGGATGCTTCGCCTTCTCCAAAGATCTTATTGTCTTTCTTGAAGCTCCCGTCAAAACTCAGGGTGTACGGTTTCTCCAGCTTGCTCCTGGCGAATTTTTCTTCACAACTTTAAAGGTAATGATCAGATTGACGACAGATAGCATCATATTCAAGATAGATGATTTTCTTTTTCTTGTGTTGCGGTGCAGGTCTCCGGTTATTGCGGGCTTCTACTAGGGAGCCCAGTGATCCTGTATGAGATTATAGCTTTTGTCCTTCCCGGTCTGACACGGGCTGAGAGAAGGTTTCTGGGGCCAATTGTATTTGGCTCCTCATTGCTCTTCTATGCTGGACTTGCTTTCTCCTACTGGGTTTTAACCCCTGCAGCCTTGAATTTCTTTGTGAATTACGCTGAAGGTGTGGTAGAATCTCTGTGGTCTATCGACCAGTACTTTGAGTTTGTACTAGTGCTTATGTTCAGCACAGGTCTTTCTTTCCAGGTATGTGGCAATATGATATTATACATGTTCCTAAACGTTGCTTTAGCCATCTTCACCTGGAATTTTGGCTGCTTCTTGTTGGTTTACAGGTTCCAGTCATTCAGTTACTCCTGGGACAAGTAGGGGTTGTGTCGGGAGATCAAATGCTATCAATTTGGAGATATGTGGTGGTAGGTGCGGTGGTTGCAGCAGCTGTTGTCACACCCTCGACAGACCCTGTCACTCAAATGCTCCTAGCAACACCGCTTCTGGGGCTCTACTTGGGTGGTGCATGGATGGTCAAGCTCACGGGTCGGTGAGAAACTTGGTTGTTCAGAGACCAAAATTAAATCATGTATCTTGTAGAGTATATCACACTTTCCACCACAGTTTGGTACCCAAAGTGTTTATCTGAATCTTCATCTTCTTCATATGTACAAATTTAGCAACCAAAAACAGCAACAAGGTTTAAGGGGAGGGGCATTTATTTTCTATTATATGATACATGATAATTCAGATTTAGGAGATGAATGTCTAATCTTTAGAT
>Ga0041062_1000009_pt1:0-12500 | contig 13683 bp, 9 predicted proteins | sample AraCvinosormetaG_2_FD_53325 | JGI IMG/M metagenome (GOLD analysis project Ga0041062, IMG submission 53325) | Arabidopsis roots microbial communities from Chapel Hill, North Carolina, USA - Cvi Cl nosort | ecosystem: Host-associated > Plants > Roots > Unclassified | place: USA: Chapel... | reverse complement strand
GGACGAGAATAAAGATAGAGTCCCATTTTACATGTCAATACTGACAACAATGAAATTTATAGTAAGATGAAAATCCGTTGACTTTTAAAATCGTGAGGGTTCAAGTCCCTCTATCCCCAGCTCTACTCCCCGAAAAGGTTGACACCTTACCTTTTTTTCGTTATTATTTATTTGAATTATTTATAATCTATATCATTTTTCATTTTCAAACTTAGAAAGTCTTCTTTTATTTATAAAATCCAAGAAATTCCCGGTCCACAACTTTCTGAATTTACTACTTTTGAGTTTCTTTTCATTGACATAGACCTAAGTCATATATTAAAATGATACTGATACTTCAGTAGATGATCCTTCGGTAATGGTCGACATAGCTTAGTTGCAGAGGACTGAAAATCCTTATGTCACCATTAGTAAAAGCAAGATGATACTTCAGTAGATGATACCTCAGTAATGGTCGGCATAGCTTAATTGCGGGGGACTTAAAATCCCTGTGTCACATGATAATGATCCTTCAGTAAAGGTAGACATAGCTTTTTTGCAGAGGACTCGAAATCCTCGTGTCACCATTAGGAAAACGAGCATGATACTTCAGTAGATGATACTTGATACTTCAGTAGACTAATGGTGGACATAGCTTTTTTCCGGGGGACTTGAAATCGTTGTGCCACCATTCGTAAAACGAGGATGATCCTTCGCCGGGATAGCTCAGTTGGTAGAGCAGAGGACTGAAAATCCTCGTGTCACCAGTTCAAATCTGGTTCTTGGCAGAGGATTTATTAATTTTGATAAGTTTTTATTCTTCAAATTAAACGTATCTTTAATTTTGATAAGTTTTTATTCTTCAAATTAAACGTATCTTTAGTAAAAAAAGTGCAATTATGCTTTATCCCCTCTCTTTTTTTTGTTCATGTTGTGAATCCAGCCGTTCAAAAAGAATGTATAATACTTGATACATAATACATATCCGAAAGGAAAGGTTAAATGAGTTCCGTTGAATCAAACAAGTAAAAAAAGGTCTATATGTATAGTATACTATAGTTGAAGGGCAAAAATACCCCAAGGTTCATTAGATACAATAGAAATAGAATTGTATCCCCCCCCTTCATTTATTGCTTTTCGATCTTATTTATTCATTCCCAGTTATGTGACTAAAGTTGACTAAGTTATGTGCGCGATACAAAGTTCATAATGCAGAACTCTTTTTTTTTAGTTCATCCTATTGGCTCATTTTTTATCATTCAATAAGCATCTTGTATTTCATAAAAATTGGGGGCAATATAATCCTTACGTAAAGGCCACCCTATCCAACTCTCGGGCATTAGGATCCGTTTCAGTCGTGGATGGCTATCATAAGTGATTCCTAACATATCATAAGATTCCCGTTCTTGAAAATCCGTACTTTTCCAAACCCAGAAAACGGATGGAATTCTAGGATTACTCCTGTGAGTAAATACTTTTATGCAGACTTCTTCCGCTTGATTAACACCATATTCTATTCTCGTAAGATGATACACGCTGGCTAAGAGGCCACCTGGTGCCACATCATAGGCACATTGCGAACGTAAATAATTGTAACCATATACATATAAAATTACAGCAATAGAATGCCAATCTTCGGGCTTTATTTGTAAAGTCTCTATTCCTTGATAATCGAAGCCCAACGATCTATGAACCAGCCCGCGTTTGGCTAGCCAAACGGACAAAGTGCCCTGCATCTTTTTTATTTCCCCCACACCTTTTTTATATAAAATTAAGTATTTCACATTTACCGTTAATTCTAATTTATGAAGATTTTTTTCTGATTCTCTAAAAGCCTCCCTAATTCACTAATTCGTGGGACGATACTGGACTTTTGTATTTAAAAAATGTTTCAGTAGAGATCTCTGAAGTAGATGATGGTGGATAGAGTAGTTCTTGATCATAATTTCCAATATGCGGACTGCGTACAACAAAAAACTTGTGATTGGTAGTAAAACACCGATTACCCTGTTGAGGTCTAATTCGATCCTTATAGATTTCTCTAGCTATTTTCTTACGAAGCTTTGTTATAGCGTCTATAACAGCCTCTGGTTTAGGTGGACAACCCGGCAAATAGACATCTACAGGAATTAGCTTATCAACTCCTCGAACAGTACTATAAGAATCGGTACTGAACATCCCCCCTGTAATTGTACAGGCTCCCATAGCAATAACATACTTCGGTTCAGGCATTTGTTCATATAATCGCACTAAAGAAGGAGCCATTTTCATTGTTACTGTACCTGCTGTTAAAATAAGGTCCGCCTGTCTAGGACTCGATCTTGGTACTAACCCATAACGATCAAAGTCAAATCGGGAGCCTATTAATGAGGCAAATTCAATGAAACAACAACTGGTACCATAAAGAAGCGGCCATAGGCTGGAAAGTCTTGACCAATTTGAAAGATCATTTAACGTAGTTGAAATAACGGAATTTTTTGTTGTTCGATCAAGTATGGGAAACTTAATGGAATTCATAATTGTTTCAATGGTTTTTTTTACTTTTTTTTTTTTATTATTGTATCAAGTATTCGGTAAACGAACTAAGACCATTCCAATGCTCCTTTTCGCCATGCATAAACTAAACCAAGAATTAGGATAAGCACGAAAATGAAAGCTTCTATAAAAGCAGATACCCCCAGTACATCGAAACTCATTNCCCACGGATACAGAAAAACAGTTTCAACATCAAAAACAACAAAAACTAGAGCAAACATATAATAACGGATTCTAAATTGTAACCAAGCATCCCCGATCGGTTCTATACCTGATTCATAACTAGAAAGTTTCTCCGGCCCCTTCCTAATTGGAGATAAAACTCCGGAAATTAGAAATGCCAAAACAGGAATAGCACTTGATATTAGNAAAAATGCCCAGAAAATATCATATTCGTAAAGCAGAAACATANACGAACTCCTATGAATGTGGAAAAAATACCCGCTTAGTCAATTCCAATCGGAGTGGATTGGGCAAGGGATATAGAACTCTTGAGTCAAAACAAAAATTCAGGTTAATCGAATCATTTTTTTTCGTTTGGTTGTTGTGGTAGACGTCTCGTTTTAAGATTTATTGATTTCTTATTTTCAGTACACTTATTACTTAATAGTTCCATGTTTCTATTACTAATAGTTTCTAATATAATAATATAATATTAATCTGATTAATAACTAGTAATTTTTTTTATTTCTGTTTATGTTTAAAAAAATTTTTCGAAAAATCTCTTCGTTTTTAAAATGATGACGTATCAAAAAATCCAGTAAGACTTTACCATACTCATCTTACTTAGTATTAGATAGATTGAATTTTGGTTGAATTTAATTAGATTTCTTTTTTTATTTTTAAACAAGGCCGTGTGATAAAAAAAGTAACCAAGATTGAGTGGGGATACAAAAAAAAAAAGAAAGTATTATGAACTTTTTGATTGTAGCTAGTGAACGAGGAAAATTCATATAAAAAAATTACAACTATGAAAATTAATGAAGAAAAAGGTTTATTCTAAATTATAAATTAAGTATCTATCTCGATATATCGATAGATAGTGATTGGCTCCATTGAAATAAAATTAAATTTTCCGTTTTATTCTGAACGATCCCCAGGACTTATGGTTTATGATATGGAAATTTTTTTTATGAACCGAGCAATTAAAAGTAACCTGTTAGAAATAAAGAATACAAAAAAAAGTAAAAAAATTTATCCAATTATTTTGATTTTAATGTGATTTTTTAGAATAAATTTCTTAGTTAGGGCTATACGGACTCGAACCGTAGACCTGCTCGGTAAAAGAGTTTGAACTTATTATTATCAAAATGATTCGAACTCTTTCAAAGACCCAACATGCATTTTTTTTGCATTGGATTCTTTCATTAACTGATCGAAAGATCAGTTAGTCTACCATATTTTTTCTTAAAAAAAAGATAAGAAATGGTTCCAAGTACTCTGATTGATTATCTTTTAATTCTAATACAATACAGAAGAACTACCAAAGTGTTTCAAAGAAGGGTTCTCTTGACGTAGGTTTGCTTTTGGTCTAGATCAACTTAAGTTAAATATAGTCTCTAACATCCTGATTAAAAAATCAAACATGAAACTTGATACACCTTAAGGTTCATAGGACGAAAAGATCATTTTTGAGTTCCTTATACTCATTCTACCTAGCATTGAGTAGACTGGGTATTCACCCTATCAATATCTCAAATCAATGATGGGTTCTATTCATTCCCTACCTAACGGGGTACTTTAATAGGACCTAATGTCAGGCTGTTGTTCTCCTCTTTTTTCCTAAAAAAAAGTCATGGAGTAAGACATCGATTTCTTAATAAGATCAATCAATTAGTTTGATTGCGTGATGGACTCCTCTGAAAAACTTTGGCGCACGTGTAAACGAGGTGCTCTACCTAACTGAGCTATANCCCTTGTGTTTGTGATACACATTTTATCTTATCATGTAGATAATTTCTTGTCAAGATTAATATTACATGATCGAACATTATATCTCTTTGATCTCATTGTTTATTGGTATTGCTTAGAAATAATATTGGATTTATAATCCTATCGATGTGATAGGTATCCCCTTTCCTTCTCTTTACGATGATAAATAACCTACTTAACTCAGTGGTTAGAGTATTGCTTTCATACGGCAGGAGTCATTGGTTCAAATCCAATAGTAGGTATAACTTATTAGACACCATGATCAATGGTGTCTAATAAGTTTTTGTAACCAGCTTTTTTTATTTTATTGTTTTTATCGTCTTTCGATCCTATTTTTTTTATACATTCTTTTTTTTTACACGTCAGCTAGTTACAAAATCAAATCGTATTGAGAGCCTCGACTCGTGTCCGAGCTCGTCTGAGAGCTAGATTAGCCTCAATTGTCTGTCTCTTACCTTCAGCTTTTCTCAAGTTAGCTTCTGCTATTTCAAGAGTTTGCTGAGCTTCTTGTGGATCAATGTCACTATTCTTCTCTGCATCATTTACTAAAATAGTGATTTCATTATTGCCTATTCTAGCAAAACCGCCCATCAGAGCCATCGTTAACCATTGGTTAGCAAGGCGTATTTTCAAAATACCTATATCAACAGCTGTGGCAATCGGCGCNTGGTTTGCTAATACACCAATTTGTCCACTATTAGTAGATAAAATGATTTCTTTTACTTCTGAATCCCAAACAATTCGATTCGGAGTCAGTACACAAAGATTTAAGGTCATTTCTTCAATTTACTCNCCATTTCTAAGTTCGTAGCCTTCGCAGTAGCTTCATCGATGTTACCCACTAAGTAAAAGGCCTGTTCGGGAAGAGAATCAAATTCTCCGGAAAGGATCAAATTAAACCCTCTAATTGTTTCCGCTAGACCAACATATTTTCCCGGAGAACCTGTAAATACTTCTGCTACGAAAAAGGGTTGTGATAAGAAACGCTCAATTTTTCGTGCTCTTGCTACGGTTAAGCGATCCTCTTCGGATAATTCATCCAACCCCAGGATAGCTATAATGTCCTGAAGCTCCTTGTAACGTTGTAAAGTTTGTTTTACTTGTTGCGCAGTTTCATAATGTTCCTCGCCAACGATTCGAGGTTGTAGCATAGTTGACGTTGAATCTAAAGGATCTACCGCTGGATAGATACCTTTGGCAGCTAATCCTCTTGATAGTACGGTAGTCGCATCTAAATGTGCAAATGTGGTGGCAGGTGCGGGGTCAGTCAAATCATCTGCAGGTACATAAACTGCTTGAATAGAGGTTATGGACCCCTTTTTCGTAGAAGTAATTCTTTCTTGTAAAGTACCCATTTCGGTACTAAGGGTGGGTTGATAACCCACAGCAGAAGGCATTCTACCCAATAAGGCGGATACCTCGGATCCTGCTTGTACGAAACGGAAGATATTGTCGATAAATAGAAGTACGTCTTGCTCATTAACATCTCGGAAATATTCTGCCATAGTTAAGGCAGTCAGACCAACTCTCATACGAGCTCCTGGCGGTTCATTCATCTGACCATAAACTAGGGCCACTTTGGATTCCGCAAGATTTTGTTCATTAATGACTCCAGATTCTTTCATTTCCATGTAAAGATCATTTCCTTCACGAGTCCGTTCGCCTACTCCACCAAATACGGATACACCACCATGAGCTTTAGCAATGTTGTTGATCAATTCCATAATTAGTACTGTTTTACCCACGCCAGCCCCACCGAATAGTCCAATTTTTCCCCCACGACGATAAGGGGCCAAAAGATCTACTACTTTAATTCCTGTTTCAAAAATCGATAATTTTGTATCTAATTCTATAAAAGCAGGCGCGGATTTATGGATAGGAGATGTTGTGCGAGTATCGACAGGACCTAAATTATCAACGGGTTCCCCAAGCACGTTGAAAATTCGTCCTAGAGTCGCTCCGCCGACTGGAACACTTAGAGGATTTCCCATATCAACCACGTCCATTCCTCTCTTTAAACCCTCTGTCGCACTCATAGCTACAGCTCTAACTCGATTATTTCCTAATAATTGNTGTACTTCACAAGTCACATTAATTTCTTGACCAAGAGTATCTCGACCCTTAACCACCAGAGCATTGTAAATATTAGGCATTTTGCCCNGGGGGAAGGCTACATCCAGTACCGGACCAATGATTTGGGCGATACGTCCCANGTTTTTTTTTTCACGTATCGAAACCTCTGGATTTGAAGTAGTAGGATTTGTTCTCATAATAAAAAAAATATGTTAAATTTTGTTACGAATTTTTTCGAATACAGAAAAAATCTTCGATAGCAAATTAATCGGTTAATTCAATAAAAAGTGGGAGTAAGCACTCGATTTCGTTGGTCCCACCCAAGCGGATGTGGAATTCAATTTTTTATTCATTCAATGAAGGAATAGTCATTTTCAAGCTCAACTAACTGAAACCTAGTTTTAAAATAAAAAATATATGAATAAAAAAATTTTTTGCGGAAAGTCTTTTATTTTTTTATCATAATAGGAATAGGCAAGCCTTTGTTTTATCTAGCGAATTCGAAACGGAACTTTAGTTATGATTCATTATTTCGATCTCATTAGCCTTTTTTTTCGTATTTTCATTTTAGCATATCCGGTTATGCGTCCCATTTATTCATCCCTTTAGCAACCCCCCCTTGTTTTTCATTTTCATGGATGAATTCCGCATATTGTCATATCTAGGATTTACATATACAACAGATATTACTGTCAAGAGTGATTTTATTAATATTTTAATATTAAATATTTGGATTTATAAAAAGTCAAAGATTCAAAACTTGAAAAAGAAGTATTAGGTTGCGCTATACATATGAAAGAATATACAATAATGATGTATTTGGCGAATCAAATATCATGGTCTAATAAAGAATAATTCTGATTAGTTGATAATTTTGTGAAAGATTCCTGTGAAAAAGGTTAATTAAATCTATTCCTAATTTATGTCGAGTAGACCTTGTTGTTTTGTTTTATTGCAAGAATTCTAAATTCATGACTTGTAGGGAGGGACTTATGTCACCACAAACAGAGACTAAAGCAAGTGTTGGGTTCAAAGCTGGTGTTAAAGAGTATAAATTGACTTACTATACTCCTGAATATGAAACCAAGGATACTGATATCTTGGCAGCATTCCGAGTAACTCCTCAACCTGGAGTTCCACCTGAAGAAGCAGGGGCTGCGGTAGCTGCTGAATCTTCTACTGGTACATGGACAACTGTGTGGACCGATGGGCTTACCAGCCTTGATCGTTACAAAGGACGATGCTACCACATCGAGCCCGTTCCAGGAGAAGAAACTCAATTTATTGCGTATGTAGCTTATCCCTTAGACCTTTTTGAAGAAGGTTCGGTTACTAACATGTTTACCTCGATTGTGGGTAATGTATTTGGGTTCAAAGCCCTGGCTGCTCTACGTCTAGAGGATCTGCGAATCCCTCCTGCTTATACTAAAACTTTCCAAGGACCACCTCATGGTATCCAAGTTGAAAGAGATAAATTGAACAAGTATGGACGTCCCCTATTAGGATGTACTATTAAACCAAAATTGGGGTTATCCGCGAAAAACTATGGTAGAGCAGTTTATGAATGTCTACGTGGTGGACTTGATTTTACCAAAGATGATGAGAATGTGAACTCCCAACCATTTATGCGTTGGAGAGACCGTTTCTTATTTTGTGCCGAAGCTATTTATAAATCACAGGCTGAAACAGGTGAAATCAAAGGGCATTATTTGAATGCTACTGCGGGTACATGCGAAGAAATGATCAAAAGAGCTGTATTTGCCAGAGAATTGGGAGTTCCTATCGTAATGCATGACTACTTAACAGGGGGATTCACCGCAAATACTAGTTTGTCTCATTATTGCCGAGATAATGGCCTACTTCTTCACATCCACCGTGCAATGCACGCTGTTATTGATAGACAGAAGAATCATGGTATGCACTTCCGTGTACTAGCTAAAGCTTTACGTCTATCTGGTGGAGATCATATTCACGCGGGTACAGTAGTAGGTAAACTTGAAGGAGACAGGGAGTCAACTTTGGGCTTTGTTGATTTACTGCGCGATGATTATGTTGAAAAAGATCGAAGCCGCGGTATCTTTTTCACTCAAGATTGGGTCTCACTACCAGGTGTTCTGCCTGTGGCTTCAGGGGGTATTCACGTTTGGCATATGCCTGCTTTGACCGAGATCTTTGGAGATGATTCTGTACTACAATTCGGTGGAGGAACTTTAGGCCACCCTTGGGGAAATGCACCGGGTGCCGTAGCCAACCGAGTAGCTCTGGAAGCATGTGTACAAGCTCGTAATGAGGGACGTGATCTTGCAGTCGAGGGTAATGAAATTATCCGTGAAGCTTGCAAATGGAGTCCTGAACTAGCTGCTGCTTGTGAAGTATGGAAAGAGATCACATTTAACTTCCCAACCATCGATAAATTAGATGGCCAAGAGTAGATGAATTAGATTTAGTAATTCACGTTTGTTTTATTAGTTTAATTGCACTCGGCTCAATCTTTTTTTTACTAAAAAAGATTGAGCCGAGGTTATCTGTTGTATATACTATTTTTTTTGATAGATACATACTTAAATCTAGATAGAAAAAAAACTCTTCAATAAAAAAAAGAAGATTAAACACAACTACAATTTTGTTATTGTAGTGTTGTGTCCACAAGAAATCCTATACGAAACATGGATTCTTAATTCTTAGGAGTGTTATATTCTTTCGTGTCAGGGCTTGAACCAAGTATCCCCGCTTCTTCTACCCCATCCTGCATGTTGTCCTTTTCTTTTCATTCCGTATTGGAATAAAAAAAGTTTTTTTTTTATTAGTATACGAGATTTTACTAAAAAAGTTCTTAATATTCTTATATTCATAAGCGAAGAACAAATATTTCTTTTTTTTTTATGAGAATTTTACACAATATAAGAAAATCCTTCTTTTCATTTAGAATTAAAATTGATTCATTTCAATTACTTTACTTAATAATCTTAGCAATTGCATCGATATGTTTTGCTTACTCTGAATAGAAAATGAACTATTCAAAAAAATTTTGCATTTTTCAATTTTTTCATTGAATGACTATTCATCTATTGTTATTGTATTTTCATTTAAATAGAGGCCAGAAGCTCTATGGAAAAATCGTGGTTCAATTTTATGTTTTCTAAGGGAGAATTGGAATACAGAGGTGAGCTAAGTAAAGCAATGGATAGTTTTGCTCCTGGTGAAAAGACTACTATAAGTCAAGACCGTTTTATATATGATATGGATAAAAACTTTTATGGTTGGGATGAGCGTTCTAGTTATTCTTCTAGTTATTCCAATAATGTTGATCTTTTAGTTAGCTCCAAGGACATTCGCAATTTCATATCGGATGACACCTTTTTTGTTAGGGATAGTAATAAGAATAGTTATTCTATATTTTTTGATAAAAAAAAAAAAATTTTTGAGATTAACAATGATTTTAGTGACCTAGAAAAATTTTTTTATAGTTATTGTAGTTCTAGTTATCTAAATAATAGATCTAAAGGTGACAACGATCTGCACTATGATCCTTACATTAAGGATACTAAATATAATTGTACTAATCACATTAATAGTTGCATTGATTCTTATTTTCGTTCTTACATCTGTATTGATAATAACTTTTTAATCGATAGTAATAATTTTAATGAAAGTTACATTTATAATTTCATTTGTAGTGAAAGCGGAAAGATTCGTGAAAGTAAAAATTACAAGATAAGAACTAATAGGAATCGTAGTAATTTAATAAGTTCTAAGGATTTCGATATAACTCAAAACTACAATCAATTGTGGATTCAATGCGACAATTGTTATGGATTAATGTATAAGAAAGTCAAAATGAATGTTTGTGAACAATGTGGACATTATTTGAAAATGAGTAGTTCAGAAAGAATCGAGCTTTCGATTGATCCGGGTACTTGGAATCCTATGGATGAAGACATGGTCTCTGCGGATCCCATTAAATTTCATTCGAAGGAGGAACCTTATAAAAACCGTATTGACTCTGCGCAAAAAACTACAGGATTGACTGACGCTGTTCAAACAGGTACAGGTCAACTAAACGGTATTCCGGTAGCCCTTGGGGTTATGGATTTTCGGTTTATGGGGGGTAGTATGGGATCCGTAGTAGGCGAAAAAATAACTCGTTTGATCGAGTATGCTACCAATCAATGTTTACCTCTTATTTTAGTGTGTTCTTCCGGAGGAGCACGAATGCAAGAAGGAAGTTTAAGTTTGATGCAAATGGCTAAAATTTCTTCGGTTTTATGTGATTATCAATCAAGTAAAAAGTTATTCTATATATCAATTCTTACATCTCCTACTACCGGTGGAGTGACAGCTAGTTTTGGTATGTTGGGGGATATCATTATTGCCGAACCCTATGCCTATATTGCATTTGCGGGTAAAAGAGTAATTGAACAAACATTGAAAAAAGCCGTGCCTGAAGGTTCACAAGCGGCTGAATCTTTATTACGTAAGGGCTTATTGGATGCAATTGTACCACGTAATCTTTTAAAAGGTGTTCTGAGCGAGTTATTTCAGCTCCATGCTTTTTTTCCTTTGAACACAAATTAAATAAAATAGAACGGTTAGTTTATCAGAATTAAACGAAAACCCAGAAAAATTCATTTTTCTTTCAAATCATTTTTTTTTATCGATATTCTTGTTTACTACTCAGTAAACCTCTATCAACAAGCTAAAAAGTGAATTTTTTTGGGGGGGAAGTTCAAATTAGACTAGACAAACAAAAAAAAGTTCATTTTCCTCCCTTGCTTGCATATGTATAGATAATTCAAATATAGATAGATGCAGATCTATAGAGAGTCTTCCATCTTTTTGCATTTCCCGAAAATTCCCTGTTGTTAGATCAGATTCTAATCAATTTTGTAGAAATTTGTAATGGAAGAAAAATTTTTCTTTATTAATGACTATTAACTATTATAAGATATTAAGACAAAAAGAATAATAAATCTAACAAGGGGATTATGATACATCTAGTTGTAGTTGATTTTGAAAGATGAATAAGTCCATTTATTTAGTTTGGCTTTTTTTGTACCTATTTTTTTATTCTATTTCTATTCTATTTCTATTCGGTTCTATTCTATATATTTCTATTAGGTTGTATATTAATATTAGATATATATTTACTTAAAGATACTTAGTATAATTATATAATAGATATAATAGAAATAATAAAAATACAAGATATTCTAAGATATCTTTAGAATTCAGAATATAACAATAACAGGTACAAATATTAAATTGAGGTACCCATTTTATGACAACTTTCAATAACTTACCCTCTATTTTTGTGCCTTTAGTAGGCCTAGTCTTTCCGGCAATTGCAATGGCTTCTTTATTTCTTCATATTCAAAAAAATAAGATTTTTTAGATCGGCTGAGACCGAATCATATCACCTTTTTTTTTTATTTTAAAAACTTCGATTCGATAAGACCCATTTGGTAGAATGTTGTATAACACATAGATTCCTACAAACATAAATAAAAAAAACTCTTATGCATGTGTAAACGTAAAAAAATTTGCGCTCTTTTGAAAAATGGATCATCGTCGGGCCGATGTCTGAAATTCCAGTCAATCTATTTATTTGTATGTATATAACTATAGGGGATCATATAAAGGAAGGAGATGTTATTTTTTTAGATATAAACAATTCTATGAATTACTCCTAAGGTAAAGGTTCACAACAAAATAGTTTATATTATAAGAGTTACTTTGAAAACAAAAAAAAGGAAAGTCATATTTTCTCAATTCCAAAAAATTGTATAACTGGATCTAATATATATGAGTTGGCGATCAGAATCTATATGGATAGAATTTATAACGGGGTCTCGAAAAACAAGTAATTTCTGCTGGGCCTTTATCCTATTTTTAGGTTCATTAGGATTCTTATTGGTTGGAACTTCCAGTTATCTTGGTAGAAATGTTATATCGTTATTTCCGTCCCAGCAAATCATTTTTTT
>Ga0041062_1000005_pt1:0-7500 | contig 14589 bp, 5 predicted proteins | sample AraCvinosormetaG_2_FD_53325 | JGI IMG/M metagenome (GOLD analysis project Ga0041062, IMG submission 53325) | Arabidopsis roots microbial communities from Chapel Hill, North Carolina, USA - Cvi Cl nosort | ecosystem: Host-associated > Plants > Roots > Unclassified | place: USA: Chapel Hill... | reverse complement strand
AGCTCCTACTATAAGCTGATGAAGAGCTACTATCACCAAGAGAGGGCGAAGAAACTCATTAATTCATTGATGAGGGCTCCCCATTCTCTTTCTAAATCTGCAGTCCAATCCTTCCTAATTTCGAAACTCATCCTTAAGTTACCAGGGGCAAGGTGGACATGAATCAAGAGAATAAGCTCTTTAATCAGAATACATAGTTGAATTTAGTAAGAAAAGAAATGATGGTTGACTCATTCAAGTGATAAATCGGATCAAGAAAACACCGCCCAAATAAGCTTCGCCATGAGTGGATCAGGTCCTTTAAGGCGATCCCGCGAAGCCGGTCCCCGGTGTCTAAGATCCTATCTGACTATTGAGGAGAGCTGATCTTCACGACGAACTTTTGTTGATAGTGCTTTGCTTAACACTAAGAAGTTCGATCATCCAACGTAGAGAGAAAAATCTTGCGGGCAGTTGTTGTGAACAAAGGAATGAATCTTTGGGTTTCCTCTCAACAACAGAATTTTGTTCAGGAGTTTCAGGGCAAGAATGATAAGAAAGAATGCCTTTTTATTTAAAAAGAGTGTGAAATTTGAGTTCATGAGCATTATCGGCTCTAACAGCTTTGGCTACCCTTTTGTATTGAGTTTCTATGAGCTTTAGAAACCCTGGGAAGACAGTGAGAACCTCACTTTGACTTTTGAGAAGATAGACCCAAGTAGCCCTTGAATGATCATCCACTATGGTTCAAAAATATCGAAAACCTTCTGTTCTGAGGTTTCAACTGAAAAAGGGCCCAAAATGTCAATGTGAATCAGATCAAAAGGTTCATCACAAATGTTATTATGAGATTTAAAAGGTAAGTGTTTTTGTTTAGCCAAAGGACAGATTTTACAAATGGTCTGATTGACCTTTTTATTCTTATGAGTAGGGAGTCAATCTGAAAGGATAGCAGTTTTAGAAGAAGAAGGATGGCCTAGCCTGTTATGCCAAGTGTGAGAATCTGCAATAACAGAGGCACTAAAAAAAGTAGTACCTGAAAGAGATGGATCAGAATCCAAAACATAGAGGTTTGATACTTCACATAAATTTTCATTTTTACGAATTCGTCTTTCTAAATTCAACTATTAGCATAGCATTAAGTAGTAAACATTTTACACTAGGAGCTGCGCCCATACCACACACATACATGCAAACATAACAAATCAAACAAAGACAAAGAAAAGCTATTTCTAGTATACTTCTTCACTTCAGATAATCCAACCGAGATGTGATTGCGATGATGCTACCAGAAGGAGGTGATGTCTTCGCGCTACGATCGAAAGATCAAGAATCAAATAATGACTTTTCGAGGAATCATGTTAACGAAACGAATCCAACAGGCTTGACCGCATACCTACTCCTGAAAGGAGTCAAGCTTATTACTTTTAGTTACTAGTTATAGTTATCCCGGGTAAGCATACTTTTGAGTAGTTTCAGTGTATTCAACTCTTATCTATAGAAAGCGAGCGGAGTCCAGTAGTGAAATTACTTTATTTAGTAAATGAATACAGTGTCTACTAAGAAAAGTTAGAGGTAAGGCGGGAACAGCTTCCATCTTTATCTTTATTAAGCTGGAAAATAGAAAGCCGGGGCTCCAGTCCAGAGATTGGATCATCTCTACGTTCATTTTTAGGAAGTAGGGTACGTCTAAGGTAAGGTCTGAAGCCGATGTTCATTGGCCTTCCGCGCCTATGATTTCTTGAATTCCTCGCAGGTCAAGCGGCTGAACTCTTTTTATCTTTTTTTTTGTGTCTATCCGGTCTTCCACTGTTCTTGCCTTCTTATCTTAAGCAGTCGCTAGGCTAATGGGTATGGTCCAATCAATGGAACATTCTTCTGAACTGAAGACGGAAGCAAGCGCATTTAGTAATAAATTTCTTATACAGGATTTCTTTCACTATTAGATTCAGTATTAGAAAGGTCTGGGTGATCGCAGTATATTCGGACCTGTAGTTAGCTCAGCTTGGGCAGCACCCCATTTTTAGGTACCATCAACAGCAAGACCATACAAATGTCATCGCTTATTCTTTCAACATTTGCGGAGCGTCTCACTGAACTGGGTCAAAGAACTACCTTCCTGGAGCTACCTCCTTACTTAGATCGTTCGTTCCCCAATTCAAACTCGGGCAAAGTTGTCCAGGTGGGAAAATATCTACCACCTGAGGTAAAACATAAAGCTGTAGACCTGCTTCGTGAGTACAAAGACGTCTAATCCTTCGCCTGTGAGACATCTACTTAGTTATCGGTACTCGGACACCCAATCCCATCCCCGAAAGACAGAAGGAAAGACAAAGATTACCATTAGGCGAAAGCAGGTCCACAAGGTGAAGACTCTCTATCGTCAGATCGTTGGCAGTCTAGTTCTGCTTTCTTTGGAATCGAAGTTTAAGGCATTCAGACATGGGATTTTTTAAGTGCATTCAGCATCAGTATCTGCTTTCTTTCCTGATGTAATTGCAGAGAAGATGTAGACAAAACTTACTTAATTTAATTCAAACCCTGTGCGAAGGAACTCAGGAATCACTTCCCCTTCATTGAAAACAACATAAGAAGGAGTGTTCTAAGGCCAATAGACAGAAAGTGAGTGCTTGATGTAGCATATCTGCTGTTCACTATCAACCATAGGCAGACTAAGCAAGGCTCGATGGAATTGAGGTTCGATGTAATTGACCTGCCTTATGTTGGACTTCCCAACTTACCTAGCGGAAGAAAAGGGCTAGGACCTATAAATATAAATATGTATAGGTCACTTCCACCAACAACTCAAGCTATTTCTTACTGGGATTCTCCACAAGTACTAGAAAGTATGGGATCTCTACAACTTGTTCCACAAACTCAAACTATCGGTCAAGGAAGCATACGCCTCTAACTCGGTTCATTCCCTAGGTACCCATTCTTGGGTTCTTACAAGGTAGGCTCGTGCCCGGGTTCACTCGTGAAAGAAAGGTTATAGCGGTAAAGTAAAGAAAATCCTCCCTTCTTGCTTCCTTAGGGTACGTCCCCTATCGCCTTTCATTCGGAAAAGCTCGAGTCATTATCCTTCCTGTACTTCAAGTGAGAGCTAGAGCGCTTCTTTCTCAATTACATCGACCCTTCGCACCTTGGAATATTGAATAGACACTTTTGAATCCCCTCTTTCGATTAGTAGGGGATTCCTTAGCTGAGCATCAATCCCATTCTTTGCGGATAAAAGTACACTNCCCCGCTTGCCTGTAACCTTCTGCTTGCTTGACTACAGTCACTCCTATTAGGTCACGAACATCCTTAACTTAAGAGAGCAGGAAGAGTTTACTATCATAGCAGCACATACAGAGTGCCGGAACTACAAATGGACTAATGCTTTCTCTGCTTTCCCTCTTGGTTTCGTTCATGGAAGATGCGGCATAGATAGAAAGAGAGCATTCCAGACTATTCTCTAGCATCCGAGTCTGGGCATGAATGGAAGACTCCTAGCTCCCTCCTACCACACTTAAGTATCTCTTCTTTAGCGGGCGCTTCATAATCAAAAGATTGTTCCATACCATATGACCCAGGCTTTGTCACGAGCTGGATTCGAACCAGCACTTCCGGATGAGTTACATCCGACGAATTCCCACAACTATAGTGATTTCCCGGTTCCTCATTCCATTCATTTCAGCCGGATTGTACGGCGAAACTCGCTAATAGATAGAGAAATTTTCTCAGGGAAGAAGAACATCTATCTCCGGTCTTGTGGAACTTCTGTCGTCCCGTTCATTGTGCTTCCTCGGCCCTGCTAGCCATTTGCTTGCTCGAACAACTGGAAGTCCCCCCACCCCATTCTTTGCCTCATCCTGGGGAGCGGTTTGTTGCCATTGAAATCCCTTGTTGAAGGGGCTGGCTTACCAAACCAACTTACCAAATCGACTCTCCCTCTACTCTCTACCTTTCTTCCCTACAAACTCTTAACCTCAATCCAGGGCTAAGGGGACTAACAACTGGCTTCCCATCACTAACCAGCTAACCTCCTTAGAAAAACTCTATCTCCTGTTTCAAGTAACCTTAATCTAGGGCTAGGGGAACTAGGGACAGATCTAACTCCCATTCCTCCAATCCTTAACCAACTACCAATTAAAAGATTCAAAGCTCACTGAGAACAGATTTCTATAGTTATAATTTCAATTACTGACCTTTCTCACCCTCGCTCAATTCATTGATAATTTTGGCTCAATTCTTCCATTAGTTAAATGGGAAAGAAAGGCTAAGTAAGGAAGTCCGTAGAGTAGCGGAGCTAATTTCAGGGAGAAATAAATCACTGAAACACAGTATTCGCACCTTACTTGATTCATTCCTTCCACCCGAAGCCCCTGCTGCCTGCCTGGGATGAGCGTCCTCTGATCTAAATAAGAGCTCCTGTTTGCTTTCTGGCAATGAGCTAGCTTAACCCTGATTGCGACAGGCTTAATACAGTCATGTTGGATCTCCTATTCGTTCTGCTACCAGGAAGAGAAAGAAAGACTGATTGCGACAGCTCAACCGGATGAGACATCTCTTATTTACAGAACTGTGCCAACCGTGCCTTCCTACCAACTCCGCCAACCCCAGACGGGGATATTGATTTAGCCGCACCTGAACCCGCAACTGCTGCCTCTACTCCGCCTACTTCTTGTGCCGACTTCGACTGCCTTATTTCGGGTGAAGAGTAAGGGGTGGTAGGCTTAGTAGGGCTCGAACCTACAATATAACCGTTATGAGCGGTACGTTTCAACCAATTAAACTATAAGCCCCTACGGATCTCTACATGCAATTTGCTCACTTCGGGAAGAGCGGACGCAAGCAAAGGGGAGGCCTTTGCTCTATCTGCTTCTTCCTCTTCCCAGGAATGCCCAATTAGATAAAATAATGATTTTAATATTGTTTATAGATAGATAATCTTATATATCTATTATTTATAATAATAAGAAAATAAAGCAAGCGGTCCTTTCGCGACTAAAACTGCCGGTACGCTTTCCGGCTCGCAACGACTCAAAACGGGCGGGGGGCTCTCTATTTGCTTGCAATGCCGGCTGTTCGCGTTTAGTTAAAAGTAGAAGTAGAGGGCGCCCTTTTCCCCACACTTAAAAAAAGTATAAAAGTCTAAAGTACATAAAAAGTAAGAAAGAAAAACTTAGTTACGGGAACATCCAACAGAACCTTGTGAATAATTGTCGATGAAAATAACATAGTACTTCAAACCTTGAACAGAGGAGAGGTAACTGGGGCGGGTCTCAATAAGTAAGAGTTCATCCGTTCTCAAGGAAGTAAAGCTTGAGAACAGAGCGAGCCTTACAGCTTGAAAGGAACCTGAAAGATGGATCTTGAAACCTTGGGGAAAGTTTCCTACGGCGAGCTCGAGCAGAAGGCGCAGCCGAAGGCGCAGCCCTACTTCTATCCAATTCCGGCAAGGTAATCCAATTGGAAAACCCTGACTGAACGCGAGGATGTTATGTCGACTTAATCCGTGGTTGAATATGTTAGTATCTAGATTGAGTATCATACCATTTTCCAAAGAAAGATAGTATGCTAAAATATTATGCTAATATGGTCATTTGGTATGCTCTTATAGGGATAGAGCACTATGTAAGAGGTCTCGACGAGCCTCCACCATACTAAGCTAAGGTCTACTAGCTATAGTAGCTAGATGGGAATGTAGCCTAGCAGCTAGTAGCTCTCTTCTTATAGCTCGGTAGTTGGATCTTTCATAATTCCTTTATGGTTAGAGCACACTGGGATAGAAGAATAGATGAGTTTGTATCTTTCTTCCTACTTTTTTTTTATCGGAAAACAGAGCTAGAACAAGGAACAAGCAACACTAGCACTTAAAATAAGGTAGGCGGCTAAAACAATTGGGCATTTCCTTGATGTCCGGAAATGGTATATCTGAAAACAGAAGAAAGACTTTCTTTTGAACCAAAACTAAAGATGATCCGATCCGTGCACCGCTTTTCTTCTCTACCCTTTAGAATCCAAGGAAAAGGCAAAGAGAAAGAGGTTGCAGAGGGCACCTAACCTTCCAAAGACACAGCAGCTCTAGCCTAACTTCGGATTCGAAACCATACTTCCCTGACTTCCTCTCAACAAGAAGTTAAGGCTGAAAGTCCTAATCTTCTTATCCCGATGCCTGGAGTAGCGGGTCTTAGTTCGGATTAGTACCTTTTGAGCAAGGTAAGTTAAGTTTCGGCAGTGAAAGAAAGTAACCAGGATCCGCTTAACCAGTTATGGATGAAGGTAGGTCTACTCCAATCCCTCAGCCAATAAACAATAAAGTAGGCACATTTCCCTCGGCAAAGAAAGTAGTCCCTCGCTAAAGAGTAGACTTGAGTATCTTCGAAGTCAAAGCCGAGGAATAAGACTCAGTTCGGGTAGAGCAACCATTTATATTTTCATTATTCTTACCCGTTTACATAAATGAAAAATAAAAGTGAATTACCACGGAAAATATCCACCTAAAAAAATTTCTGGGGTTACTTGGCATAGTCCTCTAAAGACCCTATTTAGATACTCTTTCTTCCGAGTTCGAGATAAGGAGGAAGAATGGGGCGACAGATAAAATTAAATAAAGAGCAAAAATGCTTGACTTTCATTTTATTAAATATAATGGTAGGTAGGGCTTCTTTTAGGTCATAAAGGGAATAGTACTTTTAGCTCGTTCATCTAATTCTGCTGGTCTATAGGAGTGGCTCCCAGGGCTATGTGATAGCACCCAAAATACGACGGCCTGATCAAGAGAGCCAGAAGCTGGGTCCGCCCGCCGGAGCTTCTTTCAATTTCCGGGGGGCTTAGCTTGAACCACTCCCAAGTGCCAAGAACCGGCGAATGAAGGCTCCGTGGCGGCATCGGAGCTGCCAATAAGCTAATCCGTTCCCAGTGAGCTATTACGCGCTCTTTCAAGGGTGGCTGCTTCTAGGCAAACCTCCTTGGCTGTCTCTGCACCCCTACCTCCTTTATAACTGAGCGGCCATTTGGGGGCCTTAGCTGGTGATCCGGGCTGTTTCCCTCTCCTAGAGAAAGAAGTTCTCTAGTCACTAAAGTGCGTTTCNCTCTCGTTCCTCTCGTTTCACTCGGGTTGCTAAAGCACCTCTCCTCTGCCAAGCTCTCTGTCTTGGTTAATGGTTATCCAAAAGGATATTTCTCATGTTAGGCGGTGTGAGACAGGGGGATAAAGGATCCCCCGTTGTTATTTTGTATTGCGGAAGATGTCTTATCACGGGGTCTTACCGGGCTTAATCACCTGGGCATTCTTTCTTCAATTACCGAGACCTGTACATACAAAGATCTAGGCAGCTCATCTTCTTCTAACGAAGTCAGATCTTTTTCCATACCATAACATATATAGAATCGATTTTCTTTTCTGATCGCTAGCCTGCCGGGCCGCCCCCGCGATCAAACTATCAATCTCATAAGAGAAGAAATCTCTATGCCCCCTTTTTCTTGGTTTTCTCCCATGCTTTTGTTGGTCAACAACCAACCACAACTTTCTAT
>Ga0041062_1000004_pt1 | contig 14734 bp, 17 predicted proteins | sample AraCvinosormetaG_2_FD_53325 | JGI IMG/M metagenome (GOLD analysis project Ga0041062, IMG submission 53325) | Arabidopsis roots microbial communities from Chapel Hill, North Carolina, USA - Cvi Cl nosort | ecosystem: Host-associated > Plants > Roots > Unclassified | place: USA: Chapel Hill, North... | reverse complement strand
AACTGATATATAAGTTATCTATCATACTCCTTTTTGTCTTTTTTTGGAGAAAATTTGAGTTTAGCTAGTTGTCTGGATGTGGTAGAATGATTTGGGGACTGCTTACACTCTATTAGAACTTAGATTTTTGATGTATCACCCAAAAATGTTTGTATTTGTAGTCCACTCCTATGGTGATTTGATAATGTTGAACTAAAAACAATTTCAGCACAAGAAGGCTGCTGACAGCATCCTCGGGGGCAACAATTCTCGTGGTCCTGTTAGTGAAGGAGCTGGATCACCAAAGTATTCCGAGCGACTTTCTCCTGCTATCAACAATTATCTGTCAGAGGCTTCTCGCCAAGAAGTCAGGGTGAGTTGCTAACTTTATCCTATATGCTCGTTCCTCTCTTCTACTTTTTGGTAAAAACCTACATGTTCAGCTAGAGTCCGTAACATTGCTGCTTTCTTTTGGTGGGCTCCTCAAAACTAAGCTAGAATGTCCTACACTTTTTGCTTATTATATGTTAAACCTAGGGAACGCTCAAATGCCTTCTGAATCTTTACTGCAGCTAGAGGGAACACCTGATAATGGGTACCTGTGGCAGAGAGTTAATTCTCAGTTGGCCTCCCCTAGCCAACCTTATTCTCTAAGAGAAGCTTTAGCTCAAGCACAATCTTCCCGGATTGGAGCTTCAGCCCAGGCACTAAGAGAATCGCTGCACCCAATTTTGAGGCAAAAACTGGTATAGTTTTATGTTGCCTTCATGCCTGTCCTGAATGTTACGCATCATTTTTGCTGGCATAGTCTTCAATGAGCTAGTTTACTAATTGCATTCACTCTCACCAGGAACTTTGGGAGGAGAATGTAAGTGCCACTGTTAGCCTCCAGGTTTTGGAGATCACTGAAAATTTTTCATCAATGGCAGCCTCTCACAATATTGCGACCGACTATGGCAAATTGGACTGCATTACTACAATACTGACGAGTTTCTTCTCCCGAAACCAGTCATTAGCTTTCTGGAAAGCCTTCTTTCCAATTTTCAACAGAATCTTTGATCTTCATGGGGCTACACTGATGGCCAGGGAAAATGATCGCTTCTTAAAACAGATAGCCTTCCATCTTCTCCGGCTTGCTGTTTACCGCAATGACAGTGTCAGGAAAAGGGCTGTTATTGGTCTTCAAATACTAGTTAAGGTGAAACATCTAGAGTCCTGTAAAGATTCTCTGTTTCTTACTATCAGGTATGAATTCAATTGCTTTGTTCTTGCAGAGCTCGCTATACTTTATGCAGACTGCTAGGCTGAGGGCTTTGCTGACGATTACACTGTCAGAACTCATGTCGGATGTCCAAGTGACTCATATGAAGTCAGATAATACATTAGAAGAGAGTGGAGAAGCACGGCGACTTCAACAGTCATTAAGCGAAATGGCTGATGAAGCTAAGAGTGTCAATTTGTTGAGGGAGTGTGGTCTTCCTGATGATACACTGTTGATTATTCCCGAGAAATTTACAGAGAACCGCTGGTCATGGGCTGAAGTCAAACATCTTTCTGACAGCCTTGTTCTTGCTCTTGATGCCAGCCTCGGGCATGCCCTTTTGGTATGGTTTATAATCATCTTGGCATTTCGTAAAGATATTTTTTGCTGGTGTCAGTGACGGAAAAAATGTCTTCTGCTAAATTGGTCCTTAAAATTGTTATGTGGTGGAAGTGTCATGTCTTTTACACTCGAATTCCTCCACGTCGACACCTATTTTTAGTTTTTTATCGAACTGATAGGTAACTAAGATAACAAAGGATTCAATGTCCTGTTTGTGGAAGTTGGAAATTGACAGTGATGGAACTTAAAGTGTGTCCGAGTACATCTGCATTTCCTGTCATGATCGTATGGTCTCATCACTAATAGGAAGATAATTTTACGCTTATAGAGAGTAATTCCTGTCCCTCCCTTCTCTTTCCTAATATTTCCTGAACTTTAAACTTGGGAATCTTAGGGAGTTCCAAAATAGGTGAGTTCAGATATTACTGTGAATGACTGTCTTGACATCACTGATCTAAAATAAGTATCACAGCCGGGCTTGTCAAACTTACACAAGTTTTCCAATCCTGTTTTGTGGCATCACTGTCATGTTTGCACCATTTCCTGTCACGTTTCTTCTTAGTTCATATCGTGATACCATTAGATTCAACCAGTTTGGAAGTCATTCTGTATTTTCCCAATGCAAAATTTTGTTATTACAGGGATCTGTGATGGCTATGGATCGATATGCTGCTGCAGAGAGCTTCTACAAACTTGGAATGGCGTTTGCTCCTGTTCCGGATCTTCACATAATGTGGTTATTGCATCTATGTGATGCCCACCAGGAAATGCAGTCTTGGGCAGAAGCTGCACAGTGTGCTGTGGCGGTTGCAGGTGTGATAATGCAGGTAATAATATATAGATCTGGTATGTGTTTTACATGCGCAGTGGATCATCTCGCAGTCTGGTTGGCGTTTAAGCTCTGCTGTCTTCAATCAAGTCTTCCCGTCCACTAAATACTACTTCCAGAACTTATGTGCATGTTTTGGCTTTCGCCTTGTAGGCCTTGGTGGCTAGGAATGATGGTGTGTGGAGCAAGGATCATGTGTCTGCCTTGCGTAAGATTTGCCCGATGGTAAGTGGCGAGTTTACAACAGAGGCATCTGCAGCTGAAGTCGAGGGTTATGGTGCTTCAAAGCTAACAGTTGACTCCGCCGTCAAGTATTTACAGCTTGCTAATAAGCTTTTCTCTCAAGCTGAGCTCTACCATTTTTGTGCAAGCATTTTAGAACTTGTTATTCCAGTTTACAAGAGCAGGAAGGCTTATGGGCAGTTGGCTAAGTGTCACACTTTACTTACTAATATATACGAGTCCATTCTTGACCAAGAATCAAACCCAATCCCATTTATTGATGCTACATATTACCGGGTGGGATTTTATGGGGAAAAGTTTGGGAAGTTGGACAGGAAAGAATATGTATACCGAGAACCACGAGATGTGCGGCTAGGGGATATAATGGAAAAACTGAGCCATATATATGAGTCAAGAATGGACAGCAACCATATTCTGCACATTATACCAGATTCGAGGCAAGTGAAGGCAGAAGACTTGCAGGCAGGAGTGTGCTATCTGCAAATTACTGCTGTTGATGCAGTGATGGAAGATGAGGATCTTGGGAGCAGAAGAGAGAGAATATTTTCTCTTTCAACTGGAAGTGTTCGAGCACGAGTGTTTGATCGTTTCTTATTTGACACACCATTTACGAAAAATGGTAAAACCCAAGGGGGATTAGAAGATCAATGGAAGAGAAGAACAGTGCTGCAGACTGAGGGTTCATTCCCTGCCCTTGTGAATAGGCTGTTGGTTACCAAGTCTGAATCCCTTGAATTCTCGCCAGTGGAGAATGCGATTGGAATGATTGAAACGCGGACAACCGCTCTGAGAAATGAGCTAGAGGAGCCTCGTAGCTCGGATGGGGATCACCTACCACGGCTTCAAAGTCTGCAGAGGATTCTCCAAGGAAGTGTTGCAGTGCAGGTGGGTTTTTCTCCCATAATATCTGTGTTATAGATTGTGTTGTAAAACGTAGAAATGCTCATCATATGCCTTTCCATGGAAATATGCAGGTGAACAGTGGGGTGTTGAGCGTGTGCACAGCTTTCTTATCAGGAGAGCCTGCAACGAGATTGCGTTCACAGGAACTGCAGCAACTAATCGCGGCACTGCTTGAATTCATGGCGGTTTGTAAGCGAGCCATTAGGGTTCACTTTAGATTAATCGGAGAAGAAGATCAGGAATTCCATACTCAGCTTGTCAATGGATTTCAGTCTCTCACCGCAGAACTCTCCCATTACATCCCTGCTATCTTATCCGAACTTTAGTGTATCTTTGTCAGTTTTTGTTACGAGTTTTGTGCTTTTTTCTTCCACCATTTGGCTTGGCTATATGTTTATCATTTCTGTAATTCTTAGTTTAATGACAACAAGTGAGAAAAAATTTATAAATGACAATTGGTTGACTTCTAATTCAGAAGCTTATGTTATATTCGATCGAGGACATGAGCTCTCTCAGCTTCAAACACAAGCCGCTCAACTATTTAGGATGCCTGCGACATCTCAGAAGGCAATCAAGTAATCAACAGTCACAGTAGAAGCACAAGCTGAAGAAGATGAAGAGGAGGTTGGTGAGACCGGTGCTGATGCTCGTGACATTGAATTGGTCATGACTCACGCTGTAGTTTCGGGTAGCAGATCGGTTAAGTCACTCATGGGTCACGTCTTCAGACATTGTAAGTGCAATAATATGGTTCTCACTCCTTGAAGAGAAAATGAACCTCTCTCTGCTTTGTTCATTGGCAAATTGTTTTTATATAACTTTGAAGTTTCATAAAATCGGATTATTGCCCTTTCTGTTATCTAATCTCATTGTATGTACTTAGTTATGATGCATCTGCATTATCTGACTTCTAATCTTTTTTGCCAACACATGTGAAATTACACGAACATAAGTTTGATAAACGTAAAGAAGTTAGGATTTAGAAACATCATCTTGTGAAAAATAGGCAAAGTTAATTATACGAAAGTCTCAATAGGAACGTTTAAGCAAAGAAGTGACACATAATAGACGTTGAAACACTATGCATAGATTCTAACTCGTCAATCATCCTCTGTTTCTTTTCAAGACTGCAGGTTGAATTCATCGAAATTTCCGCCCTTTTTAAACACTTAAAGTTCTCCAGAATGTATCTTATGAGTTCTTTTTCATCTTCTCTTCCTCCATATCCTTTCCATTCAAAGATCGTGGGATGAGACGACAAGCATTCGGGAACAGAACTCGGTTGGTTCCATAAAACTGGAGCATGATTCTCTGACCGTTCAATCAGAAATGTGGAGTCGACCATCAAAACCTCTAGTTTAGGAGAATTAGAGAGCAAAACCACAAGTGATTCACACAAGTCCGGGTAAAATCGATGTATGCTACACTCTTTAAGTAGAGAGTAAACGGCGTTACACCATGCAACCATTGTATCACCACGTATAGATAGCTCAAGATACTCGATTGAAGAAAGAGATCTCAGAAGTAAACGGAGCATATATTAATTAGAGTGCCACGTCAGCATTATTTTTTTATAATGATAAGTCTCCTCCGCTCAATTTCAGATCAGAATCAGATCATCCATGGAAACAGCGTCGAGAGTGGAACTGATTGTTAAAGGCAACTTACCGGAGGTTCCTTCTCAGTACATTCAGCCACCGGAAGCTCGACCTAATCTCCATTACTCCGGCGATGCAGCTTCGATCCCAACCGTCGATCTCTCGAGCTCCGATTCCGCGAGAGAAGCCATCGGTGACGCTTGTCGCGACTGGGGAGCCTTCCACGTAATCAACCATGGTGTTCCAATCCATCTCCTTGATCGGATGAGGTCTTTAGGTCTCTCTTTCTTCCAAGACTCTCCCATGGAAGAGAAGCTACGTTACGCCTGCGACTCTACCTCCGCCGCATCTGAAGGTTACGGTAGCCGTATGTTGCTTGGTGCTAAAGATGACGTCGTTTTGGATTGGAGAGATTACTTTGATCATCACACGTTTCCTCCCTCTCGTCGTAACCCTTCTCATTGGCCGATTCATCCTTCTGACTACAGGTTCATGCTCCTTTTGATTCACCTCTTAGTTCTGACAAAATGTTACATCTCTCGATTGATTGATTTTATTTGATTTGATTGGTAGACAAGTTGTTGGAGAATATGGTGATGAGATGAAGAAACTAGCTCAGATGCTATTAGGGCTAATCTCAGAGAGTTTGGGTCTTCCTTGTTCATCTATAGAAGAAGCTGTTGGTGAAATCTATCAGAACATTACTGTGAGCTATTACCCTCCTTGTCCTCAGCCTGAGCTCACTCTTGGTCTTCAGTCTCATTCCGATTTTGGTGCCATTACTCTCTTGATTCAAGATGATGTTGAAGGTCTTCAGCTTTACAAGGATGCTCAATGGCTCACTGTTCCTCCTATCTCTGATGCTATTCTCGTTCTTATTGCCGATCAAACCGAGGTTTCTATTCTCTCTTTGATAGAGAATGCAAGCTAGAGAGAAGATTCTGACATGCTCTTTTAAAATTCTTGTGCAGATCATTACCAATGGAAGATACAAAAGTGCTCAACATAGAGCTGTGACTAATGCGAATCGGGCGCGGTTATCAGTCGCTACCTTTCATGATCCCTCCAAGACTGCAAGGATAGCACCAGTTTCTCAACTCTCCCCACCGTCTTACAAGGAAGTTGTGTATGGTCAATATGTTTCTTCCTGGTACTCTAAAGGTCCTGAGGGTAAACGAAACCTCGATGCTCTTCTCTACTAAGTTTATGCTAATGAGTATGTGGACGCCAATTGCCACGGCTGAAAAGTGGTTTCACAATAGTGGCTGTAAAAACTCAAAAGACACAAACGATAAATAATAATAAACTGAATGAATCCTAGTCGCAATGTTTTCAGAAGCTGAATGCTTGAACGTTTCAATAATGCTTTCATTTGCTTAATACAAAAATCATAATGATAGAGATGTTACAATGAGTAAAAATTGACTTGTCAAAAAATAAAGATTTGAGATTAACAGTCGTAAAGGAAGGATGGCTCAGAAGACACTCAGTATGAAGGAGAAGGGAAGGGTCCTTGCAAGCCGTATGCTCATCTATTTGAGATGGCAACATTATAGAATGAACAATGGCATATGATTCTCACGATTTAAACCATGAAACATTCAGAGACTACAGTGCAAATACCAGACCCAGCGGTTAAACTCAGTAGCAATTGAATTGGTGATATGAAGCCATCATAATTAATTAATTACGATCCTTGACAAATGTAAATGCAAATGACAATTTATAAAACAATGCAAGCATAAATGTACCTCCCATCAACAAGGAGAGAGATTCTTGAGCCAAGGTATTTATCTATCTAAGCAGCTTTGATTAAAAAGATTCCAGCTCTCACCAACATGGGTGAAAGTGAATTCAGCCAAGTTTTCCTCACCTGTAAAAGCAAGCATCAAACTTTCAGCCACATTGCCAACAAAGCCATCAGTAAAAATAGGCAGAAGAAACACATACAAAGCAAATAACCTGCGTCGTAGCAATGCATCTTCCACAAGCTGCTTGTAAGTCTTAAATCATCAGAAGAACATCACAATACTTAAATGCTTGGGAGCTGAACCAATCGTTACTTTCCATTTTTTGACAATCCATCTTTACCTGCAAGAGTGAAAGTGATACACCTGCAGCTGTGGTATCCAAGATTTTCCCTTCAGAAAGATAGGGAACGAACTTACCAAATGGCTGCTGTTAGTATAGGCAAATCAGAACATAAGATCATATTCGCATTATTTGACTCAAGCTATATAATCATTGACATTACAAAGTAAAAAGCTTTTCTCTTGGGTTCCAGAAATGACATGAATCTCAAGAAATGAATTCAGATACCTGAAAATAGAATTGTTTCTAATGGGGGTTAACACTAAATCTTGAGCTCTATACAATTACTAAAAAACAATCAGTGTAAGTTGAGAACATGCATCATCCGAGGGGATAACTCATGAAAGACATATCCACTTGACATAAAAGCTTGATCAGAAAGTCCTCTAAACATTTCCCCCAGGAAGAGGAGAGCAGATGCTTCACCCATACCTAGCAATATAGCAAGACCCTTCATCATATCTGGTAATGCCAAAAACTCGTCTCTGCCAATCTTTTGGTATGTCAAATCATGGGAAAGTCTCTTTTACATCAGACCATCTGCTTCATAAGCTTCCTGATATGTGGTCTCTACAAATGGGCTTTGCCATCCCAGCAGATACCAACTTAACTACCATTGGCCATTACTAAAGATCCAGTGACCATCAAGGTTTTGGAACTTGAGGTATCACCATGTACTTGTCAACTTGTTTGTCCACAAAGTCACGAATCTGCATATATATTAATCAAATGCAGGGACAATCAATCAGAAACTGTTCTAAAATAGATAACAAATATATAGTGATATTTACTATGAGAACCTGTGACCAAGATTATCTAAATTGACATTTTTGTCGACACCAGAGAGAGGGATAAACTAGAAACTTAGGAGACAATAACTGTGGCAAAAGAAAACTCTGAAACTTTTGAAGCTATTTACAAACCTTATTTTTCCGCTTTGAGTCGAGGAACTGTGTAACAGCCATAGCTTTCTCCACATCTGTTGTATGTTGCATAACCTGATAAATGCCCAAGAGTTTCAGAAGACTCATTTTCTTAATTCAAGTAGAAACAAGAAACGCAATATAGTAGTGTAGAAAACCACAAAGTCACAAACCTTTGTTGCTGTCTTCTTCATAATTGACTTGTATACATCTCTATCAATTTTCTTTGCTCTATACGGGGCCATAAGCAACGATGCAACAAAATCTACAACTCCCTGTTTCAAACGATCTGCACTCCGGATATGATTTTTATGTGGCTCTTTATTCACTGTAACCTGTGACACGGAACATTCATTCGCTCGTTGGTCATGCTTCCAACTAGGAGGGCCAGTCGAACAAGCAATCGAATCTTCTTCATCCTTTATATGCAAAGTACGATTGAAAAATTCAGGATCAGCAGCAGCAGCTTGAGATTGCCATCTATCTATAGCCTGAGAATCCTTGAAACCATCGCTACTACCACCAGTATCAACCCATGCCCCAGTTAAGAAACTGGTATCCGCAGCCACACTCTCTCCAGAACATTCTCTGAACTTTGAATGAGATACAAGCTCATTCGAATGGCTAGGCTGTGAATAGTTATCAACTGGAATCCTTGCACTGTCAAGGTCAAGGCACGAGGCAGGAAAATCATACCAGTCCCTAACTTTGCAGTTCCTCGAGTCAATCTCTGACATACAATCTTGTCTTCCTAAGACATTTCCAGGAAACTTTTTCCTGAAATCAGATTCGTCCATCTTTGCATACTGCTCTCGCCTGGCAAACTTATGAAATGAGGGGATCTTAGGAAGCTGCAATGAAGTATTATGATAGGCCTCAGAAAATGCCTGCAAGACAGAAACATATAATTTATTCGTTAACAAACAGATAAATAAAGAGTTAACGGCCTCAGAGAAAACAAAAACATTCAGTAAGCATCCATAAATGCCTTTCACTAATTTAGAGATTAAAAAAAACTTGCCTTTGCAGCTGCTTCTGCTGCTGCACGAGCCGCCTCAGCTTCAGCAAACACAGCCTTCTCTTCCTCTGACATAGGTAGCTGGTTGTCCTCAAACTCTTCATCTGTTTTCACATCGTTGCCATTGCTCAGCTTTCCCTTACTGTCTGTGTCCGGACTATTCAGTTTTCTTCTTATTCTAGAGGTGTTTGTAGTATTCGCTTGTCTCAACGATTTCTTTCCACTATTAGCTTTTTCTTTCCGGTATAGATCCAGCCACACATTAACAAGCTGACTTGCAATGGCACGAATATCACGGCTCGTGTGTGCACAAACCTTTTCTTTCACAGTCTTCCCAATACCTGCATCAGCAAGTGGAAAGTAACCAACTTAGAGAAAATCAAACAGGGCTGAAATCCCAAAACAGATAGCACATGATGTCGAGTCTTAAGACAGAACTGATTGCATGTGATATATTAGGTTGGGACAAAAAGTGTACTTGGAAGAAAAACCAATACCTGATAGCCTCAAGGCAAAGAGGTCACTCGTAACTCGAACAAGAATATGTACACAGTGACGTAAAAGCTGGGTTCCATTCTTACCCATCGAATCCTAACAGAAAATTTTATATAAGCAAGAATATGTAAAATAGCCAATAGAAATTCGTGGAACAAAACATATAAGCGAAAGTAAGTTGAATTTAGTGCTTTGGTAATAAAAAACTATCTCACTGAGCTTACCAGGATCCAAGAGTTCAGCACTGCAAGCCCTTCTTTTGTACCTGCAAAGGATTTCAAGGTTTCACCAGGTAGGTTAAGCAACTCCTTGGCTAAATGCAAACGCCCGACAGTTGTTTTGGCAGAGAAGAACATGTTTCGTAGCAATGATTGCCTGGCTAGCACATTAGACAGCTCAACAACTTCCAGCCTCTTTATTAGGTCTCTGACTTCATCCCTTACAGGTACAGATTTCCTCTGCGCTTTTTCTAGTGTTTCTATTTCGGCTGTGTAATCATTTCCACTTCTAAGTATATCAATTATACGCACAGCTTCCCGGACTCCAGTCATCATTGCACCACCAACAGTGTCAGGATGCTCTTTGCATGTTGCCTCACCAGCAAAAAACAAACAATTCTGAACAGGCCTTCCCAATACATCATAATCTTCACCAGAAGCACCAATAGCAACATACGAGTAGGCACCATAACTGTAAGGATCAGTGCCCCAGTCAGTAACTACCGAGGCGACAGGATCAGGAACCAGATCCCCACCAAAAAGCTTCCGAAGAACCATCATTGCATGGTTCACGTGCTCAGACTTACTCTTGTTTGTATATTCAAAAGCAGCCTTCCCAACCACCAAAGCTATCAGGACAGGAGCACCAACAGTTTTTTTGACATTCCAAAACATAAAGCACTCACCTCTTAGATCTGTTTCCTCAGCAGTTGCCCCAAAATAATCAACACTATCATCCCAAAATACCGTTGGGAACTCCAAAACAACTTTATTTAGAACTCCAAAACCAAGTTGTTTGATTGACGCATATTTCCAGTCCGGCAAGGGTGGTGAAAACTTAATAGTTTCTGCTTTCAAGCATCCAAGTGGAACAGTTACCAGAACAGCATCTCCAAGATACTCACAGCCATTTGATGTACTAACTCTGACTTTATGCTTGCTGTTATCCATGGCAGATACATCAGAGGCATAAGATACATCTGAAACTATTTTGTTTAAGTGAATGTCCAGTCCTTCTGCAAGCGACTCAACAACTCGGCTATAACCACCCTTAATCATAGCATGAGGCCCTCCAAACCCGCCATAAAACTCATCTTGATTCCAGTGAGGAAGCGAAACTTCCTTGAGGACAGCAGCACAACCATATTCTGTGTGAGCAAAATGCCAATTCATAACTCTTCGCTCCAAAGGATTCAAAAAATCATCTTTCCAGCTTTCATCCTGCATAAAGGGACCTCTGATGCCCGTTTTTGAGCTTGAATTGAGAAGCCCAAATTTGTCAATGTTCACCTTGTCATGTGGCATTCTCAGCCGTTGAAGGCCATATTCTAGACCATCCTCAAGAGACATTTTATTTGCTCTTTCCTTGCCTATTTCCTCAACAAGCAAATCTACATCGTCAATTAGACTGTTGAACTCTGCTTGTAGAGCATCATCTAATTCTGCAGGAACCTTTTTCCCTGTTACAGTATCATAAAGAGGACAGAATCCATGTAACACGCTCAACTCCAGACCTAATTGGTTACAGACCAATACCGATGGATCTGGCATTCTTTCAGATGGCACATCAGCCTCAATGCCTGTAATTATGCTAGCCCCAAGATCCACAGGAACTGAAAGAGACGACCGGTCTGTAAATACACGACCACCTACTCTACTCCTTGCCTCAAGAACGGTTACAGAAAAACCCTGGCGCTGTAAATGACGTGCTGCTGTTAATCCAGCAGGACCAGCTCCAATTACTATAACTTTCTTCTCATCTATAACCTCACATGGAACAAAGTCCCTTCCTCTCATTTGATTACTATGTGCAGAGGAGAGTGTGCTAGACAAAGCAGGCTTCGCTACTGAAAATGTTTCAGGATGCTTTTCAACATTAGATGCAGTACTATCCTGTAAAGCATTCATGCTCACAGAACGTTTGTTATCATCAATAATGCTTGCTTCGCATTTTTTGCTGATAGATTCCAACATTTCCGAGGTCGCACATCCTACCAAGTCCCTTTCATCGTTTTGGAGAGCACATTTCTTACCCTCACTAGTTGATTCAACGGCTTTGACCTGACCAAGGATAAAAGCAACTCCCTCTTCAGAATCTGCAACAGAAGCCATAGAACTTTCTTCAAGCTGTCTCCCCTGGAGGAGATCATAGTCTTGATTAGTCGAAGATGCCGCCTTTCCATTCACAGATGAAATTCCAGCATTTATATAACCCTGTAAAAAAACGCAATTTCACATGCGGTCTATAAGAAACCAGCACTCATTCTCTTTTCAATAATGCATATAAATTAAAAGCAAACTTAAGAAAAAAAAATTCAAACACAAAGATTAATAGGAGACAGGATCGAACCACACAAATATAACAGCAAAGACTTACTCTCTGATCAAGAAACTTATAGACTTCTCTGATAAGGGAAGCTGAAGGCAATTCACTCTCAGAAGGGCCTCCGGTAACACCACATTCAGTGACAGGTAAGATTCGGCTGACATTTTTACTCCACAGGCCTAAGATAGAGTTCCTGTATCAATACAGCTATCAGTTCTGGTACATCAAAACAGGGGGAATTGAGATCTTCAGGAGGACGAATGAAACACAAAAACAATAATATTGAGAATAACAAAATCGTTCCAAGTAAAACTGGTGAACACAAAATGGACAAAAACCAGCTTAAAAATTCTTTAGTTTCATTGCAAACATACAGTACAGTAAGTGTTCAAGGTTTCCAACAAATGAAGAAGCCAAAAATGGGATTGACATCTTAAAGTACACCCTTCTTATAAGATCGTAATAAAAATACATTCTATACAAAATAAGAAACACTGAAACCAAGTATTTGAATACATAACAGCTACAAAAAGGAAACTAACCTGCAAACTAGGTACTCCTGATTGCTACCTTTGCGCTTCAACACCTCTTTAAGTATAATCTTCTCAATTGGACTTACTGACTGGGCTTTAAGTCCAGCTGTTACCGCAGCTGCTCTACCAATTTCAATTTCCTTGGAAATAGATGGAACAAAACCACACTTGTCGCTTCCCTTAAAGGACTTGTCACTTTGACAATCAAGAAAGCCTTGCTCATTCTCCCATTTCACGTCTCCTTCATACACCATGTTTCCAAGCTTACGCTTTTTAGCAATACGCTCTGGGCGTTGCAAGGTCGATGGCTTCCCAGAATTAGGTAGTGAAATTGCATCCCCTCGGAAATTTTCATCTTCGCAGGGAATTATAGAAACCGGCGAAGCTTGAGCAGTTCCATCTTCTAGAGTATTAACTTGAATACCACCTCCATTAGAAGCATTATGGTGTGAAGAATACTTGCACTTTTGACAGAGAGTAACCTGAGTATTAGACTCAAAGGAACGATCCTCAAAATTAAATTGGGTACCACAATCACACATAACTAAATTCTTCTCTCGGTAATAACCGGACTCTGAAGTTGGCTCTCCCAAGTGTATGTGCTTATCAGGAGCAATAGTACAATTAACTTCGCCATGGACATCTGGCATGGGGACAGACACCCTGGATAGCTCCACAGCCTTCTCTGACATTGGTATCTCGGATTCCTCCTTTGTAATTCGATGAAAGACATCTGCTTCCTTCTCACTGGATACTGTTTCTACTTTTTCATGACTGGGAGAGGCTGCCTTATCTTTACCAGAAAACTTATGCAAGAGGGTTCCAGTTTCTGAAGCACATTTTTGAATAGAATTAGAAGCACCGTTTTCCCTAAGTAATACACTCTGCACCTCGTTTTTGTTGGCTTCCTCAATTGGTTTCAAATTAGAATTTGTTACAGTATCAACACCCTCGTGGTTCCTAACTCTTGAGGTTCCTGATTCAACACCTTTCTTGTTACCCTTCAACCTCTTCCTAAAACTGGCTAATGTGTCATCCATATCTTCAGAATCCTTGCCCAAAGCACTCAGCTTCTTTTCCACAACCTGTTTCTGCCTCTGTTTACCAGTACTTTCTGTCTCAACCTTATCCTTCTTGGAACTTTTATGCTTCATAATCTCTAAGAGAGATCCAATAGGTTCATCATCATCAGCATCATCGTCAAACTGAAAAACCTTAGATCCTCTCTTGGAACCAGATTTCTTCTCCTTACCATCCATACCTATCTACTTATTCCTTACACCCAATCTAAAACCTCCAATGTAAACACTGTCTATCAAAACTCTCAAATTCGAACGCACAATTAACAAAACTTTCCCTAAGCTTCTCACCTCAAAAATCAAGTCTGCTCTGATCAAGATTCGTCCTTGGTAGGGGTTCTGAGATATCTCCCTTTCAAATTTACCACGGGAAGTTCACAAAATCAAATTTTTAGGGTTTCTAGCAGAGTGAGCTCGAAACCTAGAACCAGAGTAAAAGGAAAACGAAATGAGTAACGGCCAAGACGATTAGGGCAATCACATACATCAAAACAGAAATGAACGCAGAGAGGAATACTGATGCAAAATGCTAGAATTAGTGGATAGAGAAAGAGAGCTACTAGGGAAGAGAGAAAGAGGTTCAAAACTGGATTTAGGGTTTACAAAACCTCATTCGCAAGGAGATTGGTGATACAGAAATCGAAATTGAAATTTACCTGAAGTAGCCGAAGAGCTTTTTATCTTCGTCGAGATCTCAGAAGCAACGATTCATCAATGTTCAAAAAACCCAAACGAACAATGGTGGTGGTGAAGCTAAAATTTTTATCAGGGAAAAAAAAAAAATTGGTGAAGCCTAAATCAGGAAATTAACGATTAAAGAGAAATGCGACGTATGCTTCAAAACGCTGCGTATGGTATTTGTTTATGATATTTTAGTTAAGTACATGGGGAAAATA